>JAANMV010002649.1_pt1 | contig 16954 bp, 14 predicted proteins | sample 7279661 | NCBI WGS metagenome assembly JAANMV01 (sample SAMN14094540, study PRJNA606508) | bioreactor metagenome | isolation source: A lab-scale SPAN reactor treating ammonium-rich wastewater day 121 | place: Ireland: Galway | collected 2017-05-16 | reverse complement strand
GCTGTGCACGCCCGACTTCGGCCCGTAGACGGTGATCCGGAACGGGTGGATGCCGCGGCAGCCGTAGACGAGCGTGGGCCGGCCGCTGACGTGGGCCGGACCCTAGACCGCGTGTTCGTGACCGGCGTGAGCATGAGCGCCAGCTCAAGGTTTTCCCGGTGCAGTCCGCTCGGCGCTTCCCTACTTCAGCCGGTACTGCCGGTCGCCGCGCAGGTTCAGCACCACGGTCGGCTGGCCGCCGGCCTTTTCCACGGTGCACGTCAGGATGTTGGAGGGCAGCGGGTCATCCACGATCTCCGCGCAGGGCCGGTTGCCGTCCAGGGGGGCGGCCTGCGCGGCCTTCAGGACCGTCTGCCCGTACTCCCGCACCACCCGACCCTGCCAGGACATGGCGGCCAGCAGCACCCCGATGCCCGCCAGGAACGCCACCAGCACGCCGATGAACGTGCGGGTGGTGCGGCGGCGCATCTCGGGCGTGACCTCGCGCAGCGGCGTGTTCGGGTCGGGCTTGAGGCTCATACCGGCGCAGCCTAGCGTGAGCGGCCCGGGCAGGGCGTCCGGGGCGGGGGGCGGTACACTGCCGGTCATGAGCAAGGTCATCATCATCGGGGCGGGCGGCGTGGCGAACGTCGTCGCGAAGAAATGCGCGCAGAACGACAGCGTCTTCACGGACGTGCTGATCGCCACCCGCACCGTCAGCAAGGCCGACAAGATCGTCGCCGAAATCAAGCAGTACATGCCGGACAGCAAGACCACTTTCAGCACGGCCACCGTGGACGCCGACAACGTGCCTGAACTGGTCGAACTGATCCGCGGGTTCGGGCCGGTCATGGTCATCAACGTGGCCCTGCCGTACCAGGACCTCACGATCATGGACGCCTGCCTGGAAACCGGCGTGCACTACCTGGACACCGCCAACTACGAGCCCAAGGACGTGGCGAAGTTCGAGTACTCCTGGCAGTGGGCGTACCAGGACCGCTTCAGGGAAAAAGGCCTGATGGCGCTGCTCGGCTGCGGGTTCGACCCCGGCGCCACGCAGGCCTTCACCGCGTACCACGCCAAGCACCACTTCCAGGAAATTCACTACCTGGACATCGTGGACTGCAACAACGGCAACCACGGCAAGGCCTTCGCCACGAACTTCAACCCGGAAATCAACATCCGCGAGATCACCGCCAACGGCCGCTACTGGGAAAACGGCGAGTGGATCGAAACCCAGCCGCTGGAGATCGCGCAGGACATCTACTACCCGAAAGTCGCCACGCGCAAGAGCTACGTGCTGTACCACGAGGAACTCGAATCCCTCGTCAAGCACTTCCCGACCATCAAACGCGCCCGCTTCTGGATGACCTTCGGTGAGGCGTACATCAAGCACCTGAACGTCCTTGAGGGTATCGGCATGACCAGCATCGAACCCATCGATTTCCGCGGGCAGAAGATCGCCCCGATCGAGTTCCTGAAGGCCGTGCTGCCCGCGCCCGAATCCCTGGCGGCCGGGTACACCGGGCAGACCTGCATCGGCGTGCAGGCCAAGGGCACCGGCAAGGACGGCCAGGAGAAGGTGCATTTCATCTACAACGTCAAGGACCACGCTGAGTGCTTCCGTGAGGTGCAGGCCCAGGGCGTGAGCTACACCACCGGCGTGCCGGCCATGATCGGCGCCATGCTGATGCTCCAGGGCAAGTGGATGCAGCCCGGTGTGTGGAACGTCGAGCAGCTCGACCCGGACCCCTTCATCGACGCCATGAACGTCTGGGGCCTGCCGGTGGATGAACTGGCCGGCATCGAACTCGTCAAGGACTGAGACGGATAGTGAAGAGCGGGCCGCCCGGAAAGGGGACGGCCCGCTCTTCGTTTAGGTCTCTTCCCTACTCCAGTTCCAGGGGGTTCTTCCCGGTGCGGTCCTCCAGGAACCGCTTCTGCGTCTCCCAGGCCTGCCGGGCGTGCTCGCTGCTCTGGCGGTCCGCCCCGGCAATCCGCCGTACCTGGTCCAGCGCCCGGGCGAGCTCCTGAGGGTCCCGCTGCTCCGGGGTCTGCTGCTTCCAGGCGTTCACGGTGTTCGGCAGGTAATCCCGCAGGCCCTGGCGGGCATCGAAGCCCAGGCGCGCGTCACCGCTGCGCGTGGCCTGCACCTCCACGGCCTCCAGGTGCTCCACGGTCGCCAGGACCTCGCCGGCCAGCGCGGGCGGCAGGCCCCGGCAGAGTTCGCGGATGTCGATGGGCGTGACCACCTCGCCGGACGCCGTGGCCGGCAGGGCCGGCGCGGCCGCCGGGACCTGAATGTCCTCGGGCTGCGGGGAAGGGGCGGGCGCCGGGGGGAAGGCGTCCGGCGTGAGCAGGCGGCTGCCCTGCGTACCGGCGAGGAACAGGCCCGCCGCGGCCAGCATCAGCACCATCACCATCATGGTGGGCCCGCCGAAGATGCCGCTCAGGAACATGGCCGGCACGATCATGGACGCCACGCCCTGCGCCTCGTTGTTGCCCAGCACGTTGCGCAGGTTCGTTCCGGTGCGCGGGTTCCACAGCAGGAACGCCGTGAACCCGGCCAGCGCCAGGGTCATCATCCCGGGGACGGGTTCGCCCCGGTCAAAGATCAGGGCGGCGACCAGCACCGGGATCATCAGGCCGAACAGCAGTCCCGGGACGTCCTTGCGGCGGCGTGCAGCGCGGCGGGCGCGACGGGCTGCGCGGTGCGCCTCGCGTTCTTCGACTTCCATGCCCTCAGTATGAGCCGTGACGCGCTGGCGTTCCCGAGATTCGCCGGGGCAGGCCAGAGGGCAGGCAAAAAGGAAGGCGCCGCCCCCCGGAGCATCCGGGGTGGGCGGCGCGAAGCCTCGAGCCGTGGGTCAGTTGCGGGTGACCTGCGCGCCGAAGGTCAGGGCGCCGGCGTACTTCTTCACCCAGTTCCAGGGCAGGTACACGTACCCGCCGTCCCCGAAGCACGAGCTCCAGGAGTTCTTCATGATGAAGTACCCGCCGCCCGCGCCGGCCGGCGCGCCGGGGCTGACCTTGGCGAGCTGCTCGTTGCCGATCCAGCCGACGAGCAGGGCCACGTGGTTCCAGTTCTGAAGGTCCTTCTCAGTATTGGGGACCCATTTCTTGCCGGTGGGGGTGTCCTCCTCGTGCGACACGGCGCTGTACGGCAGGTCGCTCACGTAGCCGCCGCTGTTCGTCAGGTAGCGGGCGTCGTGCGTCATCAGGACGGGCGTGCCGGTCACGACGGCCAGCACGGCCCAGCCCATGCCGCCCTCGGGCTGTTCAGGGTCCAGGAAGTTGCGCATGGCGCCCGTGTTCAGGCCGTACGGGGAGCGGGTCGCGGGCAGCTGGGCGCCGCACACGGTCTTGCCGTCGGCGAGGATGCAGCCGGTTTCCGCCTGCGACACGGAGTCCTCGCACTGGTTCTGGAAGGGGTAGTCGGTGCAGGACTTGGCGTACAGGAACTTCCCGGATTTGGCGGGGGTCTCCGTGGCGGTGCGTTTCAGGCTCTGGTTGTACTGCCAGGCGTTCTCGTAGGCGAAGCGGTAGCCCGTCTGGGCGCCCTTGGTCAGGGCGTCCTCGGTCCAGGCGCCGTCGCCGTCGGTGGGGCTGCCGTAGCGGAGTTTGTAGTTGGCGACGAAGTCCTCCTCGCTGAGGTCCACCTTGCGGCCGAAGGTGCGGCTGATCAGCGTCTCGGTCAGGCCGACGGACGCGAACGCCCAGCAGGTGCCGCGACCACCCTGGTTCTTCGCGGCGGGCAGGTGCTTCTTGATGGGGAAGTCGTAGCGGGTGAACAGCCCGCTGGCGCTGGCCGCGCAGCCGCTGGGCGCGGCGTCCAGGCCGTCGGCGGTGCCCTCGGGTTGCAGGGCGCGCACGTCGAGGCGGGTCAGGGCGCGCAGCAGGTCCGGCTGGATCTGCGTGACGACGTTCAGCCGCTGCTGCGGGGCGGCCTGGGCCACGCGGCCGATCAGGTCGGCGGGGAGGTTCAGGTCGCGGGCCACCTGGGCCCCCACGCTGCGGCCGACCTGTTCGAAGTCCTGGCCGAGGCGGCTGGCGGCGAGGCTGGCGCCGACGTCCGCGCCGAGCAGAGTCACCGTGAGGGGCCCGGAGCGGGTGGGCACGGTCAGCTGGGGCTCGCGCAGGCCCTGGGTCTGCACGGCCCGCAGCACGGCCTGCACCTGCGGCCGGGCCGCCTGGGGTTGCAGCCGGGCCAGGTTGGCGGTGAGGGTCTGGGCGCGGGCGGCCTGGTTGGCCTGGAGGCCCTGGGCGGTCAGCCAGATGGTGTTGCCGTTCAGGAAGCGGGTGCTGGCCGTGGCGTCCAGCGTGCGGAAGATCGGCGCGGACCCGAAGTTGGGCACGGCCTGCAGGCGCAGCTGAACGGCCGGGTTCAGGCGCAGGGGCGTGGTGAGGGGCACGGTGGTGCCCTGCGCGCCGGCCTGGGCAGCCAGGGCCGCTCCCAGAAGGGCGGCGGAGAGGGAGAAAAGAGGACGCTGGCGGATCGTGTGCAACATGCAAAAACCTCCCGGGGCGGCCGGCAGCGCGCCCCTGCGTGGCGCTGTCCGGCGGCCTGCGTCCAGGGTGCCACCCGGGGCGTTTCAGAGGCGTTAAAGAGGTCGGGCCCGGGAGTCAGTCCAGGGCGTCCAGCCGTTGCCAGCCGAGGCGCAGGCTGAGCCAGGTGCCCAGGGTCGTGGCCAGTCCCAGGCCCAGCAGGCCCAGCAGGCCCTCCGGGGTGGTCAGGGCGCTCAGGCCGGGGAACAGGTCGGGGCGCAGGACGCTGCCGGCGGCGGGCCGGGCGAGGAGCAGCAGGCACAGCACCGAGTACGCCAGGCTCAGGCCCATGAAGGCCAGCCCGCCCGTGCTCACGCCGATCTCGGCGGGGTTGTCGGCGTCGAAGCGGGGGGCGGCGGCGCCCAGGCCCACGCCCAGCGCGGTGATCACCAGGGCGTTGCTCACGCTGACCAGGGCGCTCAGGAGCAGCAGGACCGGGCCGAGGTCCAGGGCGCGGGCGCTGGCGAGGCCCATCACCAGTCCCAGGATCAGCGTGACCGGCAGCGCCCCCCAGAACTTGCTGAGCACGATCTGGCGCGGGCTGACCGGCGCGGTGCGCAGCAGCCAGTACGCGCGGCCCTCGGTGGACACGGCCGGGAACGCCAGGCGCACGGCCACGCCCGCGATGATGAACCCCTGGAAGGCCAGCTGGATGTACCCCAGGATGCCCCGGAACTGCGGCACGGGGATGGGCACGGCCTTCACGCTGATCAGGTACACGCCGGCCAGGGCGGCGACGACCAGCAGCTGGCTCCACTGGGTGGGGTCGCGGAAGGTGACGCGGCCGTCCTTGCTGGCGAGCATCCCGCCCGGTCCCAGGCGGCCCAGGCGGTGCTCGGCCCAGCCGGCCCGTTTCGGGGTGGGGTCCAGGTTGGGCCGGCTGCTGTCCAGCGCCCGCGCCCAGCCTTCCTGGTAGGCGCGGGTGGCGAGCAGCGTGGCGCCCACCAGCAGCGCCGCCGTGAGGCCCGCCAGTGGGAGCAGGCTGGCGGAGAGCGCGCCGTGCGCGGCCTGCCACAGCGCCTGCGCGGCCCAGGCGGGCGGCAGGAGCGGGCTGGTGGGGGCGGCGAAATTCCGCAGGAGTTCCTCGAACCTCTCCGGGTCCTGCATGCGCTGCACGAGCACCTCGGGGCGCAGGGCGCGGATGGCGTACACCAGCCCGGCGCTGATCAGCACGCCCAGCGCGGTGCTCACCTCGCGCACCCGGCCGACCGGCGCGACCCGCATGAGCAGCACGGCCAGCAGCGCGCCCAGCCCGACCGGCGCGGCGAAGCTGAGCAGCACGGTGCCCAGCATCAGCGGGTACGCCCAGGCGGGCGCGTGGAAGTACGCAGCGACCGTCAGGAGCAGCGGCAGGGTCAGGAACGTGGGCACCAGGGCGGTGTTCAGGAACGTCTCGAACACCTTCAGCCCGAACACCCGGCGGGTGGCGAGCGGCTGCGCCAGCAGGAAGTTCAGGTCGTCACTCAGGTACAGGGTCTGGATGGCGGCGGTGGTGGCGCTGAAGGTCACGCCGCTGGTCAGGGTGATCAGGCCCACCTCCAGCACCCGCGCGAAGACGTTGGTGCCGATGTCCCCGAAGGTGCCCAGGAACGTCAGGGCGCGCCACGTGCCGTACACCTCGGCCCACACCAGCAGCGCGGCCAGCGCGCCCACCAGCACGAAACCCCACTTCGGTGCGCGCTGCGCGGCGTGACGCAGCGCGGTCCATTTCAGGCGCAGCAGGCTGGGCGGCGCGGGCGGGGCGGTCATGCGGGGTCCAGCGCTTCCCGGCGCCGGTCGGCCTCGGCCTGTTCCTCCTCCAGCAGGCGGAAGAAGATGCGCTCCAGGCTGTCGCCGTGCACCCCGCCGGCGGCCGTGCCGGTCCGGGTGCGCAGGTCGTCCATGGTGCCCTCGCCCAGCACCCGGCCGCGGTCCAGCACGACCAGCCGGTCGCACACCGCTTCGGCCAGCGGCAGGCTGTGCGTGGTGAGCAGCACCGTGCGGCCCCGGTCGGCGTGCCCGCGGAACAGTTCGCGCACCTGCCGGGCAGCGTGCGGGTCCAGGCCGACCATCGGTTCGTCCACGATCAGCACCGGCGGGTCGGGCAGCATCGCGGCGATGATGGCGACCTTCTGGCGCATACCGTGCGAGTACGTCTCCAGCAGCTCGTTCCCGAAGTCCGTCAGCCGGAACAGGTCCAGCCAGCGGCTGATCTGATCGTCCGTGCCGGGCACCCGGTACAGCTGCCCCACGAAGCGCAGCAGTTCCCGCGCGGTGAGTTTCCCGTACAGGTACGGGCGGTCCGGGATGTACCCAAAAGCCGCCTTGGCGCGCACGGGGTCCTTCCAGACGTCGAAGCCCTGCACGCGCACCGTGCCGGCTGTGGGGCGGGTGAGGCCCACCAGCGCGCGGATGGTCGTGGTCTTGCCGGCGCCGTTGCTGCCCAGCAGCCCGAAGATCTCTCCCGGGTGCACGGTGAAGCTCAGGTCGTCCACGGCCGCGACCCGCCCGAAGCGCTTGGTGTAATGCTGGACCTCGATCATTCCCGCCAGCCTACGCGCGCCGCTCTGACAGGGACCCTTCTGGCCCGCCGGTCCGGCCCTGGGGCACGCGCTGGCGCTCGCCGTCCAGGTCGTGATACGTGAAGTCCCCGGTGACCCGCCGGGCCAGCGCCTCAAAGGCCGCCTGCCGCCGCGCGGGGTCAGGGACGGTCAGGCACGCGTGCAGCTCGGCGGCCACCGCCGGGTCGCGGGCCTCCAGGTCGGCCAGCCACTGGCGGGGCGGGACGTCCCACCAGCCGCGCAGGCGGTACAGCAGGGGCACCGCGTGGCGGGTCACGCCGAGCATCACGTACGCGGCGTGGGCGGGCGCATGCTGTTCCGCGCGGGCGTCCATCACGGTTTCCAGCAGCGCGAAACGGTCCCAGGCGTTCACGGGCTGCGGGACACGCCCGGCGTCCAGGAGGGCGCGGGCCTCGGCCTGCACGGCCTCCAGGTCCGGGTGCGGCAGCACCGGGCGGCCCCCGGCGTACATGGCGAGCGTGGCCGCGTCGCCCGCGGCGAACATGGCCCGGACCTTGCGCAGCGGGTTGTGAAAGACCTCCACCTGCACGCCACGCCCGTCCGGGCCGTGCACCGTGAAGCTGCTGCGCCAGCGTTCATCCCCGGTGACCAGCACGTGAAGGTCCAGGTCGCTGAGGTCGTTGCCTTCCCCGCGCGCCGCAGACCCGCACCACAGCGCGGCGTACACGGCGGGCGTCTGCCGGATGCGGTCGAGTGCGGCGGGCAGGGCGGCCTCCAGCCGGGCCTGTGGGGTGACGGGGGGAACCGTGGACATGCCGGACCCTACCGCGGCCCGCCGGGGCTGGAGGCCTCAGGTGAGCGCGGACCGGATGTCAGGCGGTCAGGCGCTGCGGGGCCGCCTGGGCGGGCGCCACCTGCCGGGGCGCGGGCAGCCAGTCGAGCTGCACGCCCTGCCCGGCCAGCCAGACCGGCAGGCGGTAGCGGGCGTGGTGCAGGCCGTCCAGCGTCACCAGTGCCCGAAGCTGCGCCTGGTACACGTCCTCGTCGCTGATGAAGCCGGCCGCGCAGGCGGCGTGCAGTTCGTCCTCGTCGAGCAGTTCGGCCGTGCGGCCGTCGTGGATCACGATGTCCAGGTAGTGGTCCTGCACGGTCCACACCTCCCCGTCCTGGTGGACGTGGGCGATGTCCAGGTAGTAGTCGTGTTCGCGCTGCACGTGGAAGTCGTACAGGCACACCACGAGGTGCAGGGCGGGCAGCAGGTGGGCCTGCCAGTGCCGGACGCGGGGGTGGTCTACGAAGTCCCGCGCGACGAACAGGCCGTGCGGCGTCTGGCGGTACGTGTGCACCTCGCGTACGCCGGTGTTGGTGTGGTGCTGCATTCCGGCGGTGTCGTGGCGCTCCACCTTCACCGGGTGGGCCTGGGCAGGGGCTCGGGTGGGCGTCATGACCCAGCGTACGGGCGGCTCTTCCGCATCCAGATGAGCCGGCTTTCCGGCGGCGAAAAGCGGCCTGCCAGTGGACCCCGGAAGGCATTTCGACGTTGAAGGGTCGTGTGCAGGACGGGGCTTCCGTAGCCGCCCAAATTGAGCGTTCCTTCACCATTCGTGGCCGGGCCGGACTCAGCCCAGCAGCGGCAGGGCGTCCAGCGTCCCGAAGTCGTTCGGCACGAACAGGCTGCCCTCGGTGATGCCCTGGTCGGCCAGAGCGTCCAGGCCCTCCTGCAGCTCCGCCAGGTCCAGCTCGCCCGCCAGGGCGGCGCGGTGCAGGCGGATCACCCCCCGGACCTGCTCCGGCGTCTCGTGCACGAACTCCAGGCGGAACTCCCGCAGGCCCGCCGCCAGCCAGTCTTCCAGGTGCAGGCCGGCCACCTGGGGACGGCCCTCGAACACCGTGTTCCGGCAGCCGACGTCCGCCATCACCGGGTGCTGCACGCCGCGCTCGTCGCGCAGGGCCACGCGGTGCGACTCGCACGGGTGGCCGCAGTTCGTGTAGTCCGTGCCCTCCGACAGGAAGCGGCAGAACACGCAGTGCTCGGTGTGGAACACCGGCAGGTGCTGGTACGCGATCACTTCCAGCCGCTCCGGGCCGACCAGTCCGGCGAGTTCCGTGATCTGCCGGGCGTTCAGGTCGTGGGTGGGCGTAATCCGCGTGAGGCCCAGGTCCAGGAGGGCGCGGGTGGTCAGGACGTTCGCGGCGTTCAGGCTGAAGTCCCCGATCAGCGCCGGGCGGTTCGGGGCGTCCTGCAGGCCCTCCAGCAGCCCCCCGGAACGCACCAGCAGTTCGGCGTCCAGCGACAGCAGGAACTTCTCCAGGTTCTGCTCGGTGGGTTTCAGGATGCGGGGGCTGGCGACCCGCACGGGAATGCTGGCAGCCTTCACGCGCTCCACGCTGGGTTTCAGGCCGTACAGCTCCAGGTAGTCCAGCGTGACCGAGTCCGCGCCCACCTCCAGCGCAGCGTCCAGCTGTTCCGGGGTGCGCACCAGCACATGCAGGCGCGGCGGGCCCGGCTCGGTGGGAGCAGCTGGCCCCAGCGCAGCCAGCGAGTCCGCGAGTTTGGGGGTGGTCCGGCGGTCGGGGGCCTGACCGCGCAGGGCGGTCAGGGCGGCCACGGCGTCGCGGCGCAGGGCGTTCAGGGCACTCACCGGCAGGAAGCCCATGCCGTGCAGGTCCACACTCAGGGCGCTGAGGTGGTACGGCGTGCCGCCCAGCTTCCCCAGCTGCTCGCGCAGACCGGCCTCGTCCAGCGCGCGGTTGCGGGCCTCCTGCAGGGGAACCTCGCCGTGCACGGTCACGCTGCGGCCCCCCTCGTCGGTCAGGGTCAGGGCCGGCACCTCGCCGACCCGGCCCACGAACTGCGCCGTCACCGGGCGGGTGTGCACCGGGTCGGCCGCGTCCAGCAGGGGCTTGACCCGCGCGTTCAGGCCGGGGTCCTGGGTGCGCCACACCGGGTCACCCTCGCGGATCATGCGGGCGTCCACCGCGCCCCGCCCGAAACGCAGTTCGTACACCTGCCCCACGCTCGGCGCGCCCTCCAGCTGCCGGCCGCCCTGCCACAGGCCGTACAGGAACCCGCCCTCCTCGCGGCCCTGCGGGGAGCGCCAGTTCGCCGGGTCGAACACCAGCCCGTCGCCGGCGTGCACGACCTCGCTCAGTTCCACCAGCACGCCGCGCTCGGTGGCGCCGCGCACGGTGCCCACGCGCACGCCACGGTGCCGGGGCGCGCGGCCCCGCACGACCGTCTGGTGGTTCGTGCCGGCCATGAAGTGCGGCCCCAGCCCACGCGAGTACACCTGCTCCAGGTCGCGTTCCTCCTGCGCGGTCACGGACAGCGGCCGGCCAGCCCAGGCCTCGTCCACGGCCCGGCGGTACGCGGCGGTGGTCAGGGCGACGAACTCGGCGTCCTTGTACCGGCCCTCGATCTTCAGGCAGTCCACGCCGATCCGCACGAGGTCCGGAACCTGATGCAGCGCGTACAGGTCGCCGGGCGAGAGCAGGTACCGCGCGTCGCCGAGGTCGCGTTCCAGGCCGTCCACGATCATCTCATACGGCAGGCGGCAGGCCTGCGCGCACTGCCCGCGGTTCGCGCTGCGCCCCCCCCACGCCTCGCTGGAGAAGCACTGCCCGCTGTAACTCACGCACAGCGCGCCGTGCACGAAGGTTTCCAGCTCCACGTCAGTGGTATTCGCGATGCGCTCGATGTCCTTGAGGCTCAGTTCGCGGCCCAGCACCACCCGGCCCGCACCGAAACGGCGGGCGAGTTCGGCGCCCTCGGCGGACGTGATGCTCATCTGCGTGCTGCCGTGAATGGGCAGGTCCGGGCAGATCTCCCGCGCCAGGCGCACCATGCCGTGGTCCTGCACGATCAATGCGTCCACGCCCGACTCGGCGAGGTGGATCAGCTGCCGCTCGGCCTGCCGGAGTTCCCGGTCGAACACCAGGATGTTGAAGGTCACGAAGCCCAGCACGCCCCGCTCGTGCAGGCCCTTCATCAGGTCCGGCAGTTCCTCGGCGCTGAACCCCACCTTCGCGCGCGCGTGAAAGCCGCGCGACTCCCCGGCGGGAGCGTTCACGCCGAAGAACACGGCGTCGGCGCCGGCCTCCACGGCCGCACGCAGCTGGGCGTGCCCCCCCACCGGACTCATCACTTCAGGTTTCACACGCGCGCGGACCATAACGCGCCAGTGTACCGCGCCCCCGCGCCTCAATCGGGCCGCGCGCAACGATTCACGCGCCGCCCCCAGGCCGCCCGGCGGCCGGCACCAACCTCAAGGTCCATTCACGGGAATGAAGGACGGGCCGCAACTTGCCCCCCGCCCCCCTGAGGGGGCCTGTCATCCCGGCCCGCACGGCAAGGGCCACAGTGAGCAGGCCACCCGCCCAGCCCCGGTTCCGCGGGCCCGGTCCGGCCCGCCGCCCCCTCATACCCCCCGCCCGGAGACCGAATGTTCTCCCACGACAGCAAACTCCAGTACCCCGTGACCGTGCAGACGCCCGACTCCCGCTTCGCCCGCCTGCTGCAACAGGCCATCGGCGGCGTCGAGGGCGAGATCCGCGTGTGCCTCCAGTACCTCTTCCAGGCGTTCGGTGCGCGCGGCCCCGTGAAGTACCGCGACCTGCTCATGGAGACGGGCACGGAGGAGATCAGCCACATTCAGATACTCGCCACCGCCGTCGCCCTGAACCTCGAAGGCGCAGTGGCCGACATGTACGCCAACGTGACCGCCGAAGCCACCGGGCGCGTCCTGGCCTGCCGGCTGCTGGAACTCACCGACGACCCCGGCATGAAGGACATGCTGCGCTTCCTGATCGCCCGCGACACCATGCACCAGCAGCAGTGGCTGGCGGTGATCGAGGAACTCAGCGGTGCACAGGCCAACCTGCCCATCCCGAACTCCTTCGACGTCGGCGACGAGATCCGCGAGGTCAGCTACGACTTCGTCAGCACCGGCCTGGACGGCGTGCCCATTCCCGAGGGCCGCTGGAGTTCCGGCCCGTCCCTGGACGGCCTCGGCGAGTGCCGCGTGCGCAAGGCCAGCCCCCTGGGTGACAAACCCCGGCTCGCGCCGCCCATGCCGCAGGGCTAAGCGCAGGTGCAGCAGATGGCCGGCGCAGACGGCACGCTACAGGACCAGACCATCCGCACTGCCCCCGACAGCGACCAGTCCTGACCTGCCCGCCACACACCATCCTCCCTTCACCCTCAGGATCCCCCATGAAGAACCTGACCCGCCTGACCTGGCCCTCCCTGCTGCTCGGCCTCACGCTCGGCACCGCCGCTCACGCCCTCGGCGGCGCTGGCGCTCCCTCGCCCGCCCCCGCCGCTCCCCCGTGCGGCCTGCCAGCCCAGAGCACGCCCACCGGCGCAGCTGGCGCCCGCCCCACGCCCAGTGACGAGTGCTTCGCGCAGCAGGCGGCCTCCGGAGACCTGTTCGAAATCCAGTCCTCACAGCTCGCCCTGACCCGCGCCGCCAGCCCCGACGTCCGTGCCTACGCCCAGCAACTGATCGCGGACCACACCGCCGCCAGCCAGCGTCTGAAGGCCCTGGCCTCCAGGCTGCAGGTGCCGCTGCCCGCCGCGCCGCAGGGACCGCACGCCGCCCTCCTGGGGACGTTGCAGGGCGCCGCCTTCGATCAGGCGTACATGGCCGCGCAGCTCACCGCGCACGAACAGGCCGTCAACCTGTTCACGGCCTACAGCCGGGCCGGTCACCAGCCGCAGCTGCGCGCGCACCCCACCTGAGAATGCACCTGGAACGCGCCCGCACGCTGCAGGGGATGGTCACGCAGTAATCAGGGCAGGCACGGCGCCCGACCCTCGCCTAGAGGCCGGGCGCCCTTCATTCGCGACCCGGTCAGTGAAGGCCGGCAGGCTGAGTTGAAAAGGAAGCAGGCGTCCCGGAGGACGCCTTGATTTCTTTAATCTACACCCGTATTCACGTCCTGTCAATTGCATTCAGCAGGGCGTAGGGGGCGCAGACCGCCCTAAGTTCCGCTCTTCCTTCGTCATGGTGTGACGGGCGAACCGGGGAGCAGCCAGAGCCGACGAAATGGCATTCAGATTCCGACAGAGGTCCGCGAACTGTGCTGCACTTTTCTGCCGTTGCAGGTGTAGGCAGATAAGGCGGCTCGTCTGGGGCCGCGCCGCGTGCACAGATGCGATTCCATCTCAGGAGCGCAGGAGTTTCATGATCTGGTCGGTGCGTTTCTGTCCGTTCAGTTCGTCGAGCAGGGCTGTGGGGTACGTGGGAAAGGTGTCCCCCCACCATTCCTGCACGGGGGTGCTCCAGATGCGCCAGCCCTGACCGGGCACATCAATGGCGATGTATCTCACCTTCTTCAATCTATTAAGTTTCATGGGATACCACAGTTTACGCCGCCGGGTACATCGATTTGGCCGGCCCCAACAGACAACGTCCCGGATGGCTGGCCCATCAGGGGTTATCCCTTTTCCTACTTGCGCGAGAAGGGCCGAAGCGACGGGTCCGCCCTGCGGCCAGGCCTCGTTCAGCAACTCGTCGCGGCTGGCCGCGGCCCGCAGCCGGTCGAACACCTGCTGCTCGGAAGTGGAGAGCTGAACGTCCGCCAGACTGACGAGCACCGTTCCGCTCAGGAACAGCGGCGCCTGCGCCTGTGGGGACACGAACCGTACCTGCACCAGCGCGACCACGAACGTGCGGTCCCAGGCGCGGAACTGCACGAGGTGCATCGAACCCGGCACCCAGCCGAGCGAGACGGAGAAGGGAAAGGAAAACGGGGCAGGCATACCGACCTCCGGAGGGAGAGAGGGGCACCGCAGAACATGCCGTGATTGCCTGAACCCTACCCCGGCGTCATGAGTGCCGGACATCAGAAGTCCTCTGCAAACAGATGGGCCCTGGCCCCTCCACCGAAAGAGGGACGTTTAGCTGACGGGCAGGCTCTAGCTTGATGGCACCCAACAACACATGCCGCCCGGGTGAAGGCGGCCGGGACGCCCCACCTCAGACGTGGGGCTTTTTCATCGCCGCGCCCCCACGCAACCGGAGGTCAGGGACCGTCCGGGCCCTCCGGCGCGCCGCCCGGAGCTTTGGCCGGCGCCGGGTCACGCGCCTGGATGCTCTGGCGGGTCATGGCGCCCCACTGCCCGCGCTTCTGCCCGAGTTTCAGGGTGGCCCGGAAGCGCACCCAGGCGTGCCACTGCCGGTACCCGAAGTTCTCCAGCAGCGCCGTGAGCAGCAGCATCAGCCGGTCCCGGGGCCGCTCGAACCGCACGCGCATGAACAGCTCGATGGACAACGCCGCCACGCTCACCACCGTGCCGTACATCAGGGCCAGCAGCAGGAACAGCACCACGAACGTCCACTCCAGCTGCCCGGTCACCGCCAGAAACAGCATGAACGCGTACCCGAACACCTCGACGACCGGGCTCAGCGCCTCGAACAGCAGGTAGTAAGGGAAGGCCACCAGCCCGATCCGGCCGTAGCGGGGGTTGAACCACAGGCGCCGGTGCCGCAGCAGGCCCTCCCACAGGCCGCGCTGCCAGCGGTCCCGCTGCCGGCCCAGCACCGCCCAGGTGTCGGGCGCCTGCGTCCAGCACACCGGGTCCAGGTCAAATTCCACATCGTAGGGCCGGCCGGCCTCGCGCATGCGGCGGTGCAGGCGCAGCACGAGTTCCATGTCCTCCCCCACCGTGCCTTCCAGGAACCCCCCGATCTCGATGACCTCGCTGCGGCGGAACAGCCCGAACGCGCCGGAGATGATCAGCAGCACGCCCGCCGCGCTGAAGGTGGTGCGGCCCGCCAGGAACGCCCGGGCGTACTCCACGACCTGAAAGCGCTCCACCCAGCGGTCCGGAAGCCGGAGTTCCACCACGCGGCCACTGTCCAGCCGCGCGCCGTTCATGACGCGCACGCTCCCGCCGGCCGCGACCAGCTGCTCGTTTTCCACGAAGCGCCGCGCCAGGCGCAGCAGCGCCTCGGCCTCCAGCAGGCTGTCGGCGTCCACGGCGCAGAACAGCGGGAAAGTGGCGTAGGTCAGGCCCACGTTCAGGGCGTCGGCCTTCCCGCCGTTCTCCTTGTCCACCACCGTCAGGTTGGGGTGCAGCGCGCTGCGGTACACCTGCCGCACCGGCTGGGTGTGCAGGGCGCGGGGCGCGTTGCGTTCGGTGGGCATCAGGTCGTACGCCTCAATCAGGCGCTCCAGGGTGGCGTCCTTGCTGCCGTCGTTCACGACGACCACCTCGAACTCCGGGTAGTGCAGCGCCAGGAAGGAATCCACCGACGCGCGGATGGTTTCCTCCTCACCGTACGCCGGGACCAGGATGCTGACCGGTTTGTAGAACTCGCGGCTGAGGAGTTCGGACAGGCCCACGCTCTGCCGGCGGCTCATGTGGCGGCCCAGTTCCCGCGCGGAGACGTACACCGCCACGGCGTACAGCAGGTTCAGCAGCGTGAAGTACACCAGAATCAGCAGTTCGAGCGTGCGGATCACGGCCGCTCCGGAAGACCGACGAGGGCCTGTTCAGGGGGACGCAACAGGGCGGCGGGGGTGGCGGGCGCGGGCAGCAGCGGACCGGGCACGCTGCCCGCCAGGGTGTCCCGCGCCATGTCACGGGCGTAGCGGTCGGGGTGTCCGCTCTGCGCCTGCATCAGGCGGGTGCGGCCGTCCGGCTGGGCCAGCAGCACCCGCGCGGCGGCGCGGCGCACCCACCAGTCCGGCGCGCCCAGCAGCGTCCACAGGTCCTCCAGCGGCGGGGGGTTCAGGTGGGCGCTGGCGAGCACGGCATTGAGCTGCACGAACGGCGCCGGATCGCGCAGCAGCGCCCGGATGGCCTCCCCGGCGGCCGGCGGCACGAGCCCGCTGAGGTGCAGCACCTTCAGTGCCGCGGAACGGACCTCCGCGTTGGGGCTGCGCAGGAGCGGCACGACCTCGCCGTGCAGGTCCGCGGCGTGCCGGCGGGCCAGGACTTCCAGCGTGCACACCTTCAGGCGGTCGTTCTCACCGGCCAGCAGGTCCCGGCACAGCAGCAGCCCGGCGTCGTCCAGCAGGCTCAGCGCCTCCTGCACCTGCCCGAAACTGAAGGAGCCGCGCGTGATCGCCTCGTGCAGCGCCAGGGACTGTACCAGCCCCTCCCGCCGCGACAGGGACAGCCGCCCCACGCTGCGCGACAGCGCCAGCAGCGCCAGGGCCCGGACCTCCGGGTGCGGGTGCCCCAGTTCGCGGTCCAGGGCCTTCAGGGCCAGTGGGTGCCGCAGCAGGGCCATGCGCTCGATAGTCTGGGCGCGCGCCACGATCGGCAGGCGCGGCAGCGCCAGGCGCCGCAGGTCCTCCGTGAGCCAGCCGGTCTCGGCGTACAGGTCCCGCAGCCGGTCGGACACGCTGCCGCGCAGGCTGTCCCGCAGCTTCAACAGCACCTCCGCACCCACGCGGTTGAGCGGGCAGGGCAGCGGCACGTCCGCGTACGCCCAGGCGAGCAGGTCCTCCGTCCAGCGGGCCTCGGCCGCCGCGATGCGCCGCGCCGCCCGCAGGCTGGCGGCCAGCTGCACGAACTGCAACCCCGCCAGGACCACGCAGGCCAGCCCGGCCGCCAGCGCCGCGAAGGTCACGGCCGCCCACGCCCGGTCCCCCAGCGGCGTCCAGTGGTCCACCATCAGCACCACGCCCGTCACCACGATCAGGAGGGACAACGTGACGCTCACGGTCAGGGACAGCACCCCGAACCGCAGCAGCGACCGCGTGGACGTCATGCCCGGCCCCTCACGCCGTGTCCGGCGCACCAGGGATCGTGGGGTCGCCTCCGGCGGACTGGACCAGCTGCAACACGAGGCGCGTGAACACCTCCGGGTCAAAGGGCTTAGCTCGTGATTTAAGCCGACCGCGCTTGTCGCGGTCGTCTGTCGTTGGGTCGAAGGCTGTCAGGCGCTCTTTTTCAAGGCTGGGAAGCGAGGCGC
>JAANMV010002646.1_pt1 | contig 16981 bp, 9 predicted proteins | sample 7279661 | NCBI WGS metagenome assembly JAANMV01 (sample SAMN14094540, study PRJNA606508) | bioreactor metagenome | isolation source: A lab-scale SPAN reactor treating ammonium-rich wastewater day 121 | place: Ireland: Galway | collected 2017-05-16 | reverse complement strand
AGAACACCCAGAACGACATCAACATCATCAACACGGCCGAAGCCGCGCTTCAGGAAATCAGCGACGTGCTGGTGAACATGCGCTCGAGCGTGGTGTTCGCCCTGAACACGGGCTTTGCCTCGGGCGAGCAGATCGCAGCCGAGCAGGACAAGCTCAATCAGTCGCTGGTGGCCATCGACCGCATCGCCCAGAGCACGCGCTTTGGCAAGCGCGGCCTGCTCAATGGGGACAGCGCCTTCCTGGTGGAGAAACCCCAGGCCGGCGCCTTTGACGAGCTCGACGTGCGCAGCGTGCGCCTGGCGCCCGGCGCCGAGGTCCAGAAGTTCGATGTGAACATCGCCCAGATGGCCGAGCGCGCCACCATCGTGACCAACCAGGCCTTTGACTCGGCGCAGACGCTGACGGAAGTGCGCCCCGGCGGCAACGCGGCCGACTTCGTCACGCTGCGCGTGCGCGGCTCCAAGGGCAGCGAAGACCTGCTGCTGGGCGCGGGCAGCACCGTGGGCGACCTGATTGCCGCCATCAACCAGAACAGCTCGGCCACCGGCGTTTACGCCGCGGGCTACCGCCCCATGGCGCTGGACAGCGGCTCGGCCGAATTCGTGCTCAAGGGCAAGGGCTCGGGCATCCAGCTCAACGGCAACGGTCAGGACATGGTGTTCAACCTGCAGGTGGGCTCGGCTCCCGCGCAGAACATCGTGATCAACAGCGGCGCCGACTCGATCATCAGCGAGGCGGAACTCCAGGCGGCCCTGACGGCCGTAGATCCCAACTTCGAGGTCTATAACCGCGACGGCGACCTCGTCATCCGCAACGCGGCATCCAACTTCAAGTTCAGCGGCGCGCACAACGTCCGCACCTTCACGCTCAGTGCTGACCAGATTGCCTCCATGTTCGCGGCCAACGAGGGCGGCTCGGCCTCGGCCACCTTCGGCGACGGCACGGCCATCGGCTTTGACGTCGACGGCGACGGCACCATCACCGCCGGCGACGAAGAACTTTCGTTTGCCAACACCGGCGGCCTGGGCGTGGACAACCCCGCCGACATCGCGGCCATGGTCGCGGCCGTGCGCGGCATGGCGGCCTTTGGCGGCAATGCGGCCGTCCAGACGGATGCCAACGGCAACCTGATCGTGATTGACATGACGGGCAGCACGCTGGGCGCGGCGGGCAGCGCCGTGGGCATTGCCAACCAGGGCGGCGACGATGACGTGACGCAGGCCGCGCTCAACGGCTCGCGCGACGTCACGCGCTACACGGGCGACCTGGGCAAACTCGGCATCACCGGCGAGACCGGGGCCTCGAAGGACGAAGCCGTCAGCTTCATCAACTTCGCCGTGCCCAAGGGCTTCGTGACCGACAGCGGCTCGCTGGCCATTCCGCCTTCCGTGGTGTCGGGCGGCACGCTCGACTTCGAGATCCGCGATTCCAGCGGCGCCTCCACCATCAGCGTGGCGGCGGGCCCCTCAGGCTTCATCACGCTTTCGGATATCCAGACGGCCCTCAATGCCGCCTCCAACGACACCGTGGGCCAGGACGACCTGCGCACGCGCTACCAGGCCTACTTTGACCCCAAGGGCGGCCTCAGCATCGTGGACCGCTTCGGCGGCACCTTCACCATCAACGAGGACAGCGTCGGCTCCGACACGGACATGCACGCCGTGTTCGGCCGCGCCGACAGCGCCAGCACCAGCAACTTCGAGCGCCTGGCCCTGTTCAGCACCGAGTTCGGCGCCGACCAGATCATCAGCCTTGAAGATGTCACGGCCAAGACCTCCGGCGTGGGCCTGAAGTCGGCCCTGCAGGGCGGGCTGGCCGCCACCGGCGACGGGCGCAGCGGGCTGGGCGCCTTGGCCGGCACGACCAACACGGTCACGGGCGTGGCGGGCTCGCGCATCCAGGCCGTGGGCAGCGACGTCAAGGGCAACATCAGCGGCATGGCTTTCCAGGGCCGCGGCTGGGACGTCAACTTCGTCACCGGCCCCCTCGACGTCAGGTTCTCCCTCGCCCAGAGTCTGGGGGCGGCCGGCAGCGCCGGCATGCGCAACGACGCGGCGCGCTTTGGCTTTGCCCAGAACGCCAGCATCAGCGGGGCCTCGGCGTTGACGCCGCAGTACGCGCAGACGCGCCTGCCCAACGGCTACCTGGACAGCGTGAGCTTTGCCGTGCGCCAGAGCTACAGCGGCGGCCCGCAGGACATCAGCGGCATGCGCTTCCAGCTGCGCGAGACCAACAGCGCCGTGGACAGCCTGATGGTGGGCATCCGCCAGATCAGCACGGGCACGCTCGGGGCGAAGATCACGCCCGAAAATCTGGAGGCCGGCGGCTATCCTGGCGGCTCGCTGAACACGCTGCGCACCGGCGCGGGCAACGACCTGAGCACCAACGCCGCCAACGCGCTCGAAATCGTGGATCGCGCCATCGACCAGGTGACCAGCCTGCGCAGCTACCTGGGCTCGGTCTCCAGCGACACGCTGCAGCGCAACCTCAACAGCGTGGGCGTGGCCGTGGAAAACCTGTCCGGGGCGCAGAGCTTCATCCGCGACCTCGACTTCGCGGCCGAAACCAGCGCCTTCACCAAGGCCCAGATCCTGTTCCAGGCAAGCACCAGCGTGCTCTCGGCGGCCAACAGCATCCCCCAGGCGGTGCTCAGCCTGCTGCAGGGCGTGCGCTAAACCGGCAGTTCAAGTCCGTCTTGACGGCGCGAGGAGCACCTCGCGCCGTCATGGTTTCTAAATCACGCCAAATCTAACCGGGGCGTCATAAATTCTTCGCGCGTTGCAGGTTCCACAATTGCCCGTTGAACCCAAAGCCGAAAATAGCGATAACCTGCCCTTTACACACAACCCAGCGGCGTTCGGCCTATGCCAGTGGCAAAGATTGTCATGTTTTCGGACGGCTCGGAGGCAAGCAAAGCCGCCAAGCGCGTCCTTGAGAAGCACCACCTTTCGTGGACCGAGAAGGACATCTCTCGCGACGTCGAGACCAATGCCTTCATCCGCAAGCTTTGCGGAGCGCCGGTTGCCCCGGTCTTTTACATCGAAGACAGGTGGCTCCCGGAACCCACCGAGGAAGAGCTGCTCGAGGCGGCCCGCGTGCGCTTTGACGTGGAGTCCCTGGCTTCGCGCGGCCGCACCTGCTTTGACGTCATCGTCGTCGGGCTGGGGCCCGCCGGCCTGGCGGCCTGCCACGGTGCACGCCTGGGCGGCATGAGCGTGCTGGGCATTGACGAGAACGCCCCCGGCGGCCACCTGCTGAACCTGACCGACGTCGACGAATACTTCGGCGTCGGCTACGACGAGCCCATCAGCGGCGCCGACGTGGCCGAGAACTTTGCCAACCACGCACGCCATGTGGGCGCCGTGCTGATGAAGGGCAAGGTCAACAACATCCGCATCGAAGGCGCGCTCAAGCTCGTGCAGACCACGCAGGGCAACTTCTGGGCCCGCGCCGTCATCGTGGCCACGGGCGCCACCCAGCGTGAACTTTCGGCGGACGGCGTCACGAAATACCTCAACCGCGGCATCCGTTACGGCGCCCAGGTGGACGCCTCCATTTACAAGGACCGCCGCGTCATCGTGGTCGGATCGGGAGATGAGGCCATGCACGCGGCCATCTTCCTGAGCCACCACGCCAAGAACGTCATGCTGCTCTGCCCCACCGACCAGCCCACGGCTGAGCCTCTGCTGGTGGAGCGCGCCATTGGCAACAAGGTGCGCATCCTGCTGGGCATCACCGTCGAGGCCGTCAAGGGCGGCGAATACCTTGAATACGTCTTCTTCAAGGAAAAGGGCATTCCTGAAGAGCAGTGTCTGCCGTCTGACGCCATGGTCATCGCCCTGGGCCCGGCGCCGCGCAAGCCCATTGCCGGGCTCGAACGCCTGCCCCAGGAGAACGGTTACTTCGCCCACGGCGAAGGCGGCAAGACCATGTTCGGGGGCCTCTACGTGGCCGGCGACTGCACGGACCTGAGCACCCGTACCCTCATGGGCGTGGTCAGTTCGGGCAACCTCTGCGCCAAGCGCCTCTGGCAGTGGCTGGCCAGCCATCCCCTGCCCAAGTTGCGCTAGCTGTCCGCTGAAAAACCTTTCCGCAGTCTGCCCGGCCCGCGCGAAAGCGCGGGCCGGCCCATCACGGCAAACCACACCCTCAGACGCCGCCGCGCCATTCGTCCGAATCAAAGCGCCGGGGGCCCCAAAGGGCCCCCGGGCAGTCTACTCATGCTGTCCGTGGCGTCAGTTGCCGCGCCCGCCGGGGCGGGTATTGCGGCCGCCCCGACCGCCGTCGGAGCCGCCGCGCCCGGCGCGATTGGTCATCTGCAGCAGGGAGTCGGCGGTCTTCTCATCGACACTGCCCAGCAGCGTCGCCCTGGTGGCCGCGTCGAGGTCGGCCAGCTGCGCCTGGAGGGCCTCTGCGTCGATCTCCTCGTCGTTGATGCGCCTTTCGGCCATGGCGCTCATGATTTCGAGGCGCTTGTGCGCATGCACCACCAGCGCGTCCGAGCAGGCCTTGACCTGGGTGTCGTTCAGGTTGAGGCGGGCCGCCTGAGAGGTCAGCGTCTCGGGGATGGTTTTGGCCACCAGCGTCTTCTGCTCTTCCAGCTGCTTGACGCGCTCGGCCTGCATGTTGAGGCGGCGCTGCTCCTGCCGTTCTTTCTCGTAGGCTTCCTGTTCCGCGCGCCAGGCGGCGCGATACTCAGGGGAGCTGGGCATTGCCACTGCGGGCGCGGGCGCGGGCGCGGGCGCGGGCTGCGCGCCATCTGCGTTCCCGGCAGCATTCGCCGGCGCGGCCGGCACCGTGGAGGCAATCTTCGCCACTTCCTCCTTGGTGGCGGCTTCCTCCAACCTTCTGGTGATGGCATCCAGGTCGTTGCGGGTCTGCTTCAGCGCACCGCTCAGATCTGACAGTTCCTTCGCCTGCGAGTTCACCTTGTCACGCAGGCGGGCGTTCTCTTCTTCCACCGCCGCTGCATCGTGGTCGGCGGCCGGCGCAGTCTTGACCCTGGTCTCGCGCGCGCCAAGGTTTTCCAGGGGCACCACCCCGGCGGCCACAGCCCCGACAACCGCCCCGCCTCCCAACAAGCCCGCCACAAGGGCCGCAAGTACAGTCTTCATTTCCATCTCCCTCGAATGACGGACAGAACCCCCCGGCCGCCCCCTGGTTGCGGCAATTCCGGCTTTGGGCCCCGTCAGTCCAGCAACTCCGCCTGAGCGACCACGGACTGCAGGGCCATGGGGGCGCTGGAGGGGCCGTCCTCCGTGCCGATTACCACCAGCCCCAGGCCCAGACCCTTGAGTTCGGCGCTCCAGAGAATCCGGCCGTCCTCCAGGCTCAGGCAGTGCAGGCGACCATACAGCCCGGCGTAAACCACGTCTCCCTGGACCAGCAGCGTGCCGATGCTCTGGCCAAACACGCCGGGCAACCGCGAGCGCCAGAGTTCGTCGCCGGTGCGGGGCTCCAGGGCCACCACATGATTGCCCACCAGCACCACCAGCTTTTCGGGGTGCTTGAGCGTGTGGCGCGGGCTGCGCTCCACCATGGGTCTTGGTTTCGTTGTCATGGTTTCTCCTCTCGCGGGCAAGGCTAGGCTCGCGAGGCAGGCCGCGCTGCTCCAAAGGCCCCGGGGGGTTTGAGCAGTCTGCTAGCGCAGGGTCTCGGGCAACTTGAGTTCAGAGAAGAGCGCGGGTTCAAAAGCCACGCCGGAGCCGAACTCGAACTCAGCATAGGCCATGAAGCTCAAGGTCCGCGTCCCCAGCATCTGCGTGAAAACCCAGGCGCACTTGACGCGCCGCTCGCCCACCGGGGTTCGTTTGGCCTCGCTGAACAGCCTGACGATTCCCCACTTCTGCGCCGGATAGGACCGGTTCAGCCAGAGGGACTGGCCCACGCGGGCCTGAACGCGCACCCCCGGCGCCATGGACTCCGTCCAGGCAAACTCGGCGGCCTTCGTGCCCAGGTCGGTGTAGGTGACGGACTTGTCGCCCAGCGTGAATCCCACGTCCGCCACGCCTTCCCCCCGGTCAAACACGACCGAAAAGGGCACTCGCGCGGTTTCCCCCCCGTCGAAAAGCGAGTCCCGCAGCCTCGCGGCACGCTCAAGGGCCGCGCTGAACTCGGGGCCGTACTCCAGCAGGGACCGCCCATTGACCGACTTGGCGCGGAGCTTCTCGAACACGGCCACGGCCGCCCAGAGAGTGCCGTTCACGGGATTGAGCAGGCGCGAGACCGCCCCGACGGAAGCCTCGCTCACGCTCTCAGCGTTGAACGGATAGTAGGGAGCGAGGTCCAGGCGCCACGAAGCGGCCACGCTCGTGCGCCACACGTCGCCGGCCTCGGCCAGAGCCGCTTCGCGCAGCTCGCGGATCACACCCTCCAGCAGGGCGGACAGCACAGCACCCATGCGGTCTTTGGATTCGCGCGGAGCCACCGCCGCCACGTCATCAAGGCCGCGAGCCACGTCGTTGAACGTTCCAAGCAGGGCGTCAAGTTTGCCCTGGGCCAGATACTCCATCAGATGGGAGCCCGCATTGGTGCTCTGGAGCATGGGCTCCAGCGCCGCATGGATGGCCCTGAGGTGGTTGAGGGCAGTCTCCAGCCACTTCAGATCGTCGCCGCTGACGTTGCGCCGCGTTCCGTTTTTCAGCAGCAGCGTGCGCCCCGCGCGCAAAGACACCATGAGTTCGCGCATGGCCGAGTCCGGTCCCGTCAGGCTCTTGAGCCCCTGAGCGCAATCGCTCAACGAGGCGAAATCGGCCACGGTGAAAGACGCCTGGGCGTCATCCCAGGCCCGGGCGTAGGCGTCGGCGTAATAGTCCGTCAGAGAGGCCTCAATACTCCAGGCCGGCTTGTTTTCTCCCAGCGCGGCATAGCGCCTGGCAATCTCCTGCGCCCGCGATGCCATGGCGGGCGCCACGTAGGTGTCGTAGCCGCGCTGGGTGTAGATGCCGGGCACCGCCTGACCCAATGCCAGGCAACTGCGGCCCGGAGAAGCGACGAGGTCTTGCAGGTTCAGTGCGGGAAGATCTGCGGGTGCTTCGCGCATGACATCGGCAAAGGCAGCCTCGATCCAGAGGGCGCCGCGCAGTTCCCGGTCCACGACCTCCAGCAGGCCGCTGTCCACGCGCGCCAGGCAAGACGCCAGCTCCGCCGGCCGGGCCAGGAGATAATCCGACTGCCGGAAAAGCACCTCGCGCATTGCCGCCTCGGGGGCCAGCGCCGCCAGGGCGCGCTCCAGTTCGGGGCGCAGGGCCTCCGCCTTGAGGTCACCGCGACCGGCCAAGGCGCGCAGGGCCACAAACGCGGCCAGCATGCGGTCGTAATCGGCGATGGATCGGACACGTTGATCCCGCAGCCGGTGGATTTCCTCCGCCAGGAAATCGGCCGCGGGCTGTATCACCCGGGCGCGCAAGGCCTGATGGTACTCCTGTCGCGCCTCGCCCACGGCGCGGCCCTCGGGGTCCCCGTTGAATACGAAGAGGCGGGTCACGGGCGAGCGGTTGGCCTCAGCCTGCTGCAGGGCTTCGCGCAAGGCATCCATGCGCGCAAAGGGGTCCTGCAGGGCCCGCGCCTGCGCCAGCGCAACGATGTTCTGGCGGCGCTCGCTGAAGGCAAGGGCCATGCCCGCTGAGACCATCAGGGCCAGCAGCAGGGAGGCCGCGGCCAGCAACGTGGTCAGGGCGCGCCGGCGCCGCGATTCCTTGAAGGAAAGCCGCGCCAGATAACGATCGGGCGGCAGCACGTCGGCAAAAATCTGAGAAACGAAGAACGCGGCCTTCTCGGCGGGAGCGGGAAGTTGCTCCACGCGCTCAGACACCAGGTCGTGCACGGGTCCGCCCTGGGTGGCGCTGGTGAAGTAGAAGCCGCGCAGAAGTCCGGTTTCGATGAAGGGGTTGGGCCTGAAAACGGGGCCCAGCACCTCGCCCATGCGGCGCTGGGCCAAAAAGAACTGGCGGGGAAAGAGCGCCATGCCTTCCTTGGCCGCCCCGGGCAGGTCCTGGGCCAGGGAGGCCAGAACCTGAAGGCGCAAAGGCTCGCTCAGGCGGTTGCACTCGTCATGGAAGATGGTGCGGTAGTTGCGGTTTTCATCGACGGCAAAGGGAAGCGTGGCGCCAAAGGCCTGGCGACGCCCCTCCTCGGCCAGATTCGAGAACGCGGCGTCAAAGCCCTTGACGCAGTCGCACTTGCTGAAAACCACATAGACGGGAAACACCCAGCGGCACTGGCTGCTGAGTTCATCGAGGCGGTCGCGGATGTTCTTGGCCCAGGGTTCCAGTTCGTCGTTCTTCAGCGCGAGAATCTCGGGCAGGGGAATGACAACCAGTACCCCGGAGACAGGCGCCTGGGCTCGCGTTTGCCTCAAGGCGCTGACAAAGGCCGGCCACTCAAAGGGAGAACCCGCATCGGAGATGTAGCGACCGGGCACATCCAGAAACACGCCCTGGCTCGAGACCCACCAGTCAAGGTCGCGCGTGGTGCCCGCCTCGGAGACCGGTTTGCGCACGCGGCCCAGGGTCGCGAAGTTCTGGCCTGAAGTCTCCAGCAGCATGCTCTTGCCGGCGTTGGCCGGGCCGATGACGAGATACCAAGGAAGCTGGGTAATCGCCTGCTCTCCCTGCTCCGACAGGCGCAGGGCCGCCACACCTTCGCGAAGCAGGGAAGCGATTTCCTGCTGTTTGGCCTTGCGCTCGCCCAGAGTGGCATCGGCGTCTTCGGCCGCCAGTTCCATGAACTTCGAGGTCAGTTTGCGGGCCTGCCGGCGCGCCATGATGCGGCGCGCCGCGTAAATCGCGAGGCCCGCGAACACGATGCCCGCCATCAACGCCTGGCTCAGGCGTGGCTCCAGCTCAAAGTAATCGCCGCCGATGAAGACCATCAGCACCAGCAGCACAATCACCGCCAGTCCGATACCGCCTTCCTTGATGAACGCTGAAGTCAGGGCGCGCAGGTTCATGCCGCCGTCCCCAGGGCCCACGACAGCGCGGCATAGAGCGCGCCCACGGCCAGCAGGCAAAGCGCCGGCATGAGCCAGAAGGGGCGCGGAGAGCGCGGCTTGGGCAGGGGGTCGGGCGAGGTCACCTGCACGCTCAGGGGGCGCGCCGCTTCGCCGCAGAGTTCGCGGCTGATGCCGTCCATGAGGGCCTTGCGCTGCTCGAGGCCCCGGGTGTCGGAGAACCTGCCCAGAAAGCCCAGGGCCAGGCAGATGTAGAACACCTCGAGCAGGTCGCGACGACGCGTCTCCGAAGAGTGACGGTAGGTCTCAAGGCGCTGGTAGAAGTTCTCGCCGGCGGCCCCGTCGCCGTAATAATCGACGCAAAGCGGCGCCCAGCCCCCGCGGCAGGGCCAGGCCGACGACATCACGATTTCGTCGATCTGCGCGCAGAGCGCGTACTTGGCCTGCTGGAGATCCGCCTGGTCCACCTGCGCCAGCTTGGCCTGCTTGTCCAGCAGTCGAAACAGGCTGCTGACCTTGCTCTTGACGGCTTCAGCGCGGCCGGGGTCGCCGCCGCGGCGCAGCTCCAGCGCATAGTTCCACACCTCGGTGCAGAGGTCGGGCAGCCGCGTCTTGACCGAAATGAAGGTGGAAAGCATGGGCGAAATATAGCCGCGTCAGGCAAATAAACCCACCTTCAGGGCCGCCGAAATGTCGCGCAGGGCAAGCGCGCCGCGCACGCTGGTGCCCTTGGCATCGACGGGGGGCGAGAACGCGGCCACTGCGAACCGGCCGGGAACGACAGCCACCAGCCCGCCCGAGATGCCGCTTTTCGCCGGCATACCCACATCAAACGCGAACTGCCCCGAGCCGTCGTGCAGGCCGCACATGTACATGAGCGCGAGCACGCGCTTGACGTGGTCGGCGTCCAGCGCCACCTGCCCGCCTCGCGGGTTCACGCCGCCGGCGGCCAGCGTCGCGCCCATGCGCGCGAGCTGCCGGCAATTCACGCTTACACTGCATTGCTGGAAGTAGAGCTCCAGCGCCGCCTCTTCGTCGTCAATCACGTTGAAGTTGCGCAGCAGGCAGGCGATGGCCTTGTTGCGTTCTCCGGCCTGGCGCTCGGCCAGCAGGACCTGCAGGTCCACGCGCAGCTTCTCCTCGCCCGCAAAGCGGCCCATACCTTCGAGCACGTGATTGAGGCGCGCCGTGGCGCCCTGGCCGGGAATCGTCGAACAGATGGCAATGGCCCCCGCATTACTGAGCGGGTTGAAGGGGCGCTGCGTGCGCGGGTCAAAAATGATCGCGTTAAACGGGTTGCCGCTGGGCTCAAAGCCCACCTTCGCGTGCACGGCATCCTTGCCCCTAGCCTGCAGGGCCAGGCTGTACGTGAACACGTTGGCGGCGGCCTGCAACGTAAACGGCACGTCCACGTCGCCCTGCGCCGCCTCCTCGCCCCTTACCGTGCACAGCGCCAGGCCGAACAGCCGCGCGTCACTCTGGGCCAGCTGCGGAATGTACGAAGCATTGGCCCCGCCGGACTCACCGCGCCGGCGGCGATGCACCTCGGCCAGCAGCGTGTCCAGGCGCGCGGGGGCCGCGCGCCTGGAAGACCGCGCCGAGACGGCGGCCTGCCGCGCCGAGGGACGCAAGGCATGCGGCGCATCAAAGGCGTGCAGTCCCAGGGTTTGTGAAAGCTCGCGCAGGGCCGCCAGCCCGCGCAGGCTGTTGCCGCGCTCGTCCAGCGGGGGCGAGAAGCAGGCCAGCCCGGCTTTGCCCTGGGCCACGGCCAGGATGCCGCCGCAGACGCCGCTCTTGGCCGGAATGCCGGCCTCAAATGCAAACTGCCCCGCGAAGTCATAGAGGCCGCAGGTCAGCATCACGTTCAGCACGTGAGTCACGGCCTCCGCCGGCAGCACGCGCTCGCCGGTGAGCGGGTTGACACCCTGGTTGGCCAGGGTGGCGGCCATCACGGCGAGATCGCGGCAACTGACCAGCACGGAACACTGCTGAAAGTAGAGTTCGAGCGTGCGGTCGATGTCGCCGCGCAGCATCCCGAAGTGCTTCATCAGGTGGGCAATGGCCCGGTTACGGTGTCCGCTGGCAGCCTCGGACAGGTAAACCGGCAAGTCCACCTGCATGGACTTGCGGCCCGCGGCCGCGGCAAACAGGTCCAGCAGCCGCTGAAGCGGCGGCTTGCCCTCGCGGGCTTCAATCAGGCTCGTGACGGCAATGGCCCCCGCGTTGATCATGGGGTTGTGGGGCCGGTTGGTGCTCTGCTCGAGCCGGATGATGGAGTTGAAGCTGTCTCCCGTCGGCTCCACCCCGACGCGGCGGTGCACGGCCTCCACGCCGTGATCGGCCAGTGCCAGCCCGTAGACAAAGGGCTTGCTGATGGACTGGATCGTGAACTCGAGAGCAGCGTCGCCGAGCTCGCACAGGACGCCGTCTTGCGTGCAGGCTGCCAAGGCCAGGCTGGCGGGGTCTGCCTTGGCCAGCTCAGGAATGTAGTCGGCGACGCGCCCGCCGCGCAGCTGCCGGGCAGCGCCCAGGGCGGAGGCCAGGGCCGCCTGCATTTTCGATTTCTGCGCGCGAAGCATGGCGGCGTCAGCTTTCGTCATTGGCCGCAAGCTCTGCCAGGTCTGACTCCTGGGCCACCTCGACCTTCACGTTCACGCTCAGGGTCTCCGGCCCACCCCCGGCATAGATGGTGCCGCTGGTGGGCGTGGCATCGAGGTAGTTGCGGCCGCAGGCCACGCGAACGTGGTCGCTCCCGACCACGCAGCCGTTGGTGGGGTCAAAGCCGCGCCAGCCGACCCAGGGCAGGTAGAGTTCCGCCCAGGCGTGGCTGGCTTCGCTCTGGACCTTGTTGGCGTAGTTGGCGCCGGTGTAGATGTAGCCGACGCGATAGCGCGCGGGAATACTCAACAGCCGAGCGAGGCAGATGAGCAGGTTGGCGAAATCCTGACAGACGCCCTTACGCTGCGTGTAAACCTCAAAGGGCGTGGTTTCGTTGCGGGTGCTGCCCGAGACATAGCGGAAGTCGCGGTAGATCGTCATGTTCATGTCGACCAGCGTCTCCAGCAGGTCGAAGTTCTGGCGCTCGACGAAACTCATCGCAAAGTCGGACAGCTCGGCGAGCTGGGTCTCGGGCAATTCCGGAGGCAGCAGATAGGGCATCATCATCTGGCGCTGCCAGGGCATCCAGACCAGCGGAATGGTCAGGCGCCGCGACGGCGAGCGCTGCAGCGACAGCCCCGCGCCGTTCACCCGCACCAGGGAGCGCGAGACGATGCGCATCTCCTTGAAGGGGCTTTCAACTTCCAGGTTGGTGGCAGCGTTGCCGAACACGTCTTCAAACTCGCGGCGCAAGCCGTCCACGTTGATGCCGAGCTTGTGACTGATGAGCTGCTGCACGGGGTCCACCACGGGTTTGAGGCGAAACACGTGCGTCGAGCGCTCGACGGGCGTGTCATAGCGGTAGACCGTTTCGTGCAACACGTCAAACACCCGCTGCTCGGTGGCCACGGCGCGCAGACGTCCTGAGTGGGGCCGGCCCCTCGTGTGCGGCTTGCGTGCCGCGCCCTGCGCCCCTACGGGCACCTGCACCTTGCCCGTGGCCTTGGAGACGCGGATGGATGTGTCGCCAGCTCCCACCACACCCTGCAGCGCGGCACCCTGGCTGTTCCAGACCATGGACCCGCGGCGCAGCACCAGCATCTGGCCGCCCTCCATGGCCTTCCAGCCTTCGTCTCCGGCCAGGGGCCTGGTGCTGACCACGACGACCGTGCGGTTAGTGTCCATTTCGTCGGAGAAATCGAGCAGCACCTCGTCGTTCTCCAGCTTGAAACTTGCGTGGGGCGGCAGGCGCCTTGTCCAGTGAAGGCCGTTGAAGCGGTCTTTGTCGTGGTACACCACGAGGTCCTGCCCGTCGGAGAGCAGAAAGTTGGCCGTGCCGTGCCGGTTCAGTTCGCCGAACCAGGTATAGAGCTTGTGCCAGCCGATGTCCGCCAGGCAGCGCGCGCCCATGCCCCGCACCTGGGACAGCAGCCAGCAGAACACGTGCTCGGTGTCGGTCAGCCCGATGGGCTCAAAGGGCGACTGGACCTCGAGCGGAAACGTGGCGTCAAGGTCGCCGACCAGATCCCCGTTGTGGGCCATGATCCAGTCGCGGCCGGCGTAACTGCGCTCAAAGGGATGGGTGTCCTGCTGGGTGATACGTTGGGCTGCGCCGCGGATATGGCAGACAAACACGCAGCTCTGGAAGCGCTCCCAGTCCCGCAGCACCTTGGTCATGGCGTTTTCGCCGATGCTGGTGGGGTCCTTGATCACAACCGCCGCGTTGTCGCCGCGCGGATACCAGGCAAAACCCCAGCCAAAGGGCTGGTCCGCGGTCTGGCGCCGCTCGGGCTTGAGGGTAATGGACGGCGAAGCCAGGCCGTCAAAAGACATCGCTAGAAGTTGACTCAAGGAAACTCCGGGAGATACAGCCTGGGTGTGCAATCAAGCTCAGCGAATGAGCACTTCCTCGCTGATGTAGTTGGGCTGGTTGAGCTGGCCTGCGGTAATCAGGAACTTGCCGCCGCCCATGTAGGCAATGGCGTAGTCCGAGGCCTTGTACCACTGGCCGTTGAAGCCCTGAACGCTCGCAAAGCCAAGCTTCTGGGCCGTGGCCTCGCTCAGAGTACCGCTGACGTCCCGCGACAGCTTGTTGAGGTCGCGATTGTAGGGCGTCACCGAACGGCTCTGAAGCGCAGCCTTGAGCTGCCCGATGTTCTGGATGGCCTCGGCCTTCTGCGCCTCGCTGATGCTCGACATGGGAATAATCCCGCTGGAGGGCGCGGGGCGCGGCTGGGGCGCCGGAGCAGGATCATCAGTGCAGGCCACACCGTAGAGCGAGAGGCCAAAGGACAGTACCAGCAGGGCGGCGATACGCATCAGCGGTAGCTCCGGATATCGGTTTTGGACGAGAAACTGACCAGAGTCCAGCTCGCGCCGCCCGTGGCCGAAGACCCGGCACGGATCTCCCAGTCTCCGAGCATCTGGGGCAAGAGCAGGTAATCGGCGGCACTGAAATGGGTGCCCTTGAGCTTATCCTCGGCCAGCGAAAGCGCGGCACAGAGCGCTTTGCCGCTGAGCGCGTTGGAGGCCGGTGGCGGGTCTTGCAGCGCGAACAGGGCATCGCGCAGGACTTTCAGGCCCGCGGAAAGTTCCGTGCGGCGCTGCTCAAATACGTTGACGTCGGATTCCGCGCCGACGGTCCAGCGCACAGGGACCTTCGCGAAGTTGAAATCGGCCGCCTTGGCGGCGTCAACGTCCAGGTCACCGTCGAGGTGCAGGGCGTGGCTGGGATAGAGCGCCTTGACGCGGGCGTGCAGATGGCCGGTTTGCTCGTGCTTGAACCAGCTCAGTGAAAATGCGTTGTCGTTGTAGAAGGGCATGCAGTCCCAGTAGTCGTCGCCCAGGCCCAGCTCGGACTTCAGCTGCCAGTTGCCAAAACTGCCCTTGTGCAGTTCGTCCTTCGACTTCTTTTGCACGTTCTCCTTGAAGCGATAGCGCGCGGCAGCTTCAAGCAGCGTGGCAAGGCGCTCGGCGCCGACCTGGACGGCCAGTTTGCCGCTGCCGGGGTCGGTCGCATCGCGCTCATATTCCATGCCGTTGAGCGCCGAGCCGTGGATATCAACCCACCAGAAGCCGCCGCCCCAGGAGTTGAGATTCATCTTGGCCCCCACGAAGCGTGCCTTGGGGTCGGGCTCTTCGCCCTGGTTACTGCTGAAATCAAAATCGTAGAGATTGCCGACGGGTACCGGCGCATAGCGCTCGCCGGCCCAGACCTTGTAAGTGCCGTTCCAGCCCGCCTCTTCCTCGATGTGGTAGTCCCTGATCTTGAAAAACCGGCCGTCAAGCATTCTGGGGTCAAGCCCCAGAACCTTCAAAGCCTGCTCCGTCGTGGCTTCGGACGGAAAGAGATTGGGCAGTTCATCCCACATGTTGCGCCGCTGACGCTGCTGGCGTTCGCGAATGGCCTCCACGATGGCCAAAATGGCCAGCCTCGCCTCCGCGCGCCAGGCCTCTGAGGCCGCCGCGGGCGCGAGCAGCAAAGCGCCCTCACGCGCGTCCAGAAGCTTGAGCCCCAGGGCCCGGGCAATCTCCTCATCGGGCAGAACGGTCCGGGCCGTAAAGCGCGTAATACCGGCGCGATGGGAAACCGCCCGGACATCCTTGAGGCCTCGCACCTTGCCCAGGCGCTCGCTGGTGGCACGCAGGGGCCGGGTGTAGCCCTGGCTCAGGCCTACAAGCCTCAGTTCAATGGCGCGTTCAGCGGCCTGCGCCTGCCCGGGCGAGCCGGCCCAGAAAAGCAGCCCCAGCGAGAAAGCCGCCAGCAGTACTTTCCTAATCATGCTCACCTCGCTTGCAACGCAAGCCTGAAAGAAAAGGCATCGAGCCATGCCAAGGCGCAAGACCCTCTGAAAGAGTCAACGTTCGTTAACTCCTTGACCGCAGCACCTCTGGCCGTGAGTATAGCCCGCCGCGCCAAGTTTTCGTAGGGCGTGCCGTCCACGCCCCTGACTCTGGGATCTCGCTCCATGCCGCTTCTCGATACGGTTCTCCGCTTTTTCATCGGCTCGCGCAACGAACGCCTGGTCAAAGCGCTCTGGCCCTCCGTGAACAAGATTCTTGACCTGTTCCCAAAAACCAACGCCCTTTCTGACGCCGAACTCAAGGAGTACACGGGCAGGCTCAAGGAGCGGCGTCGCGACGGCGAGTCCCTGGAAGACCTGCTGGTGGAGGCCTTCGCCCTCGTGCGCGAGGCCAGCTGGCGCGTGCTGGGCAACCGCCAGATGGTCAAGGACCCCGTCAGCGGCGAGACCATTCCGTACAAGGCGCACTTTCCCGTCCAGCTCATGGGCGGCATCGTGCTGCACCAGGGCAAGATCGCCGAAATGGTGACCGGTGAAGGCAAGACCTTCGTGGCCACCCCGGCGGCCTTCCTCAATGCCCTCGACGGCCGCGGCGTCCATGTGGTGACGGTCAATGACTACCTGGCCCGGCGCGACGCGGAAGAGCAGGGCCGCGTGCTGGCCCTGCTGGGCATGTCCTGCGGCTACATCCTCACCGACATGGACAACGAGGAACGCCGTGAGATGTACGCGCGCGACATCACCTACGGCACCAACAACGAATTCGGGTTTGACTACCTGCGCGACAACATGAAGGTCGACCCGCGCACGCAGGTCCAGCGTGAGCTGCACTACGCTGTCATCGACGAAGTGGACTCCATTCTCATCGACGAGGCGCGCACGCCCCTGATCATCTCCGGCGCCGCCGAAGACAACGCGGCCAAGTACGCCAAGGCCGACGAGATCGCCAAGACGCTCAAGGGCATCGACTCCGAGAAGCTGAAGGACATTATCGTCACCAAACACGGCAAGGCGGCCCTGCAGGACAAGCAGCTCTATCTCGATGAACTCAACCACTACGACTTCGAGATCAAGGAAAAGGAAAGCCAGGCCCTGCTGACGGAACGCGGCGTCTCCAAGGTTGAAAAGGCATTGGGCGTCAAGCACCTCTACGACGGCGTGCACATGGAATGGCCGCATTTGATGGAGCAGGCCCTGCGCGCCAACAACCTGTTCAAGCTGGACAAGGAATACGTCGTGCACGAGGGCGAAGACGGCCCGGAGATCGTCATCGTCGATGAATTCACCGGCCGCCTGCAGCATGGCCGCCGCTGGTCCGACGGCCTGCACCAGGCCGTGGAGGCCAAGCACGGCATCCGCGTGCGCGCGGAAAGCCAGACCCTGGCCACCATCACCCTGCAGAACTATTTCAAGCTGTACAACAAGATCAGCGGCATGACCGGCAGCGCCATGACCGAGGCCGCCGAATTCGAGAAGATCTACAAGCTCGACGTCGTGGCCATTCCCACCAACCGCCCGCTGATCCGCGCTGACAACGAGGACCTGATCTACGGCACGGCCGACGAAAAGTGGGCCGCCATCTGCGAGGAAATCGAGAAGGTCCACAAGACCGGCCGGCCCATACTGGTAG
>JAANMV010002645.1_pt1 | contig 16984 bp, 18 predicted proteins | sample 7279661 | NCBI WGS metagenome assembly JAANMV01 (sample SAMN14094540, study PRJNA606508) | bioreactor metagenome | isolation source: A lab-scale SPAN reactor treating ammonium-rich wastewater day 121 | place: Ireland: Galway | collected 2017-05-16 | reverse complement strand
TCGAAGTATTCGGGCCGGCGATCCCGAAAAGCCGAAAAGCACACAATTTCAGCTTGCTGTAAGAAATTCACCAACCGGCACAGTCATCAGGTCAGGAGAGTATCGGTCCGGAGAAACCGCTTCCGGACCTCATGGCAGCGGGGTCAGTGTTCAGCCGCCCGAATAGCCCTCGAAAACAACGAAAAAATCCGGCCGCAACCGGATCGGGAGAACGCTTTCGCGAGGGCAAGTGCCGGAGGGGATGCGCCTGATGTTGAATGCTCCCCAAATTAATGCATTGATATATTAAAGCCAAACCCCGCCAGCTCACGCTTCAGATCACGAACACGGGCGCGAAGCCGCCCCCTGGCGTCCTGAAGTTCGTGGTCTGACCTTGATAGAGGCGCGCGGCCACCAGAAGCACCTGGCCATCATATGTATACAGACGCACGTCCATTTTGCGCGTCTGGGGTATCTCGTCGATCCTGATCATGCGCTCGCTGGGGCGGACCAGCGTCTGAGCAACGTATCCGCCCTCCGCGATCTCCGCCCAGACCCCTTTCGTCAGCTTGTCGCCACGATATACCGCCTTGCCGCCATGTCCGCCGGTCGGCTTGAAGAACAGGTCCCTGCGGGATTTCCAAAGTGCGTCAGCGTTGTCAGGACTGACCAGCACGGTGCGTGGAACGGCATCAAGCAGGGCGCGAAGTCTCGGTTCCACGCCCCAGGCCTCCAGCGTCGCGGAATTCGAAAGAAGCGAAAGGTTGCGCTTGTCTGCAAGGAGCGCGTGATTGTGCGGATTCGGCGTCACGACCACCGCGCCATCCCGGTAGGCTTCCTGCAATGCCTTGTGCTCGGGCTGATCGAAGGCGAAATCGGTGACCCGGTTGTAAACGAGGTCGATTGTCTTTCCATCGGCGCTGAGCCGACCATCGTCGTAGCGAAGGTGACTGGCGTCGGCGATGATCGCGTCTACCCCTCGTGCCGCGAAAACTTGCCCCGCGAGCACGAACTCGGGGTAGAGATACTGTTCCGGCGGACTGTCATCGACGATGGCGATGCGTTGTGGCGCGCCCGTTCCCCGCTGCCGAATCCATTCGTTCTGGAACATGCGAAACGCCGCGTCCTCGAACGATGGCAGCGTCGGGGGGATATCCATTTCGGTGCAACACGCGCGCTGCGCCCTCGCAAGAAAGGCATTGAGAAACGCCCCGCCGGCGTTGGTATTGATTTCGATCAAGCGGGGGCCGTCTTCGCCAAGATGGAAGTCGTAGCCCATCAATGCCCCGAGCGGGCCATGATCCGCCCGCGCGATTTCCGGCACCCAAGAGAGGACTGCGGCCTTGTATGCCGCGAGTTGGGCGGTGGTCTCCACAGCCACTGCGATCGCGCGCATCTCATTGACGGCGGTGGCCGAAAGGAACACCGGCACGTGCGAGAACAGATGGGCCTTGGGGCGGATGAACGTCTCGAAGAACGCCGGATCACCGGCCTCGCGCTCCATCGCTTCGCGCAGCGATGGAAGGTCCAGTGTAACGCAGAAGCAGCTCTTGTTGAGCCGCTCCGTGCGGTCATGAACCCGCTTCGATGAACTGGAGCCGGGATTGTTCATCGAGGGAAAACCCGAGGCGGCGCCAAGATCGAGCGCGCTTCAAATGCCAAGTAAGCCATGAATAATCCCACGAACATCCCTCCCAAAGGTTTCGCCATCAGGTCGATCCAAATATGCCGCTTCTGTTCGGCGGCCTCAACTGTGACCGGTGGGCCTCGGGAAATTGCACTGCCGGTCGCACGGGCAGCTCCATCCCGAAGGTGCCATCAGTGTGGTTGCGACACATTCTCCTGGTAGGTCCGCTCGCGCTCTGGCCAGGTGCTCTTGATATAGGCGAGGACAGCCCGGATCTCGGCGTCGCTGAGAAGATCGGCAAACCCCGGCATGTCGCTCTCATAGCCGCCCCCGACGATGGCGGCCGTGCCTTCCCTGACGATGCGGAACAGGATGTCATCGGGATGGTGCCACGTGTGGCCGCCGGCATCGTGCGGTGGCGCCGGGAGACGTCCGGATGGAAGGGGCGTCTTCCAGTCCGGCTGCCCCTCGAGCTGCGCACCGTGGCAGGACGCACATTGGTCCGCATAGACCTGCCGGCCCTGTTCGATGACTTCTGCGGATGCCGCGGCGGGGGATACCGTGCGGACCTGATGCCACCCAACGAGGATCGCCAGGATCAGGCCGCCGAGGAGCAACCCGAGCCACAAGATATTACGGAGTTCATTGCGCATGAGTTGCATGACTGCTGGTGAAGAATTTCAATCGGCTACATGCCGAAATTGAATTACTGCCAGAGGCGCGACGCCGGGGGCAATGGACATTCCCGTGACCAGCGCCTATCTTTCCGGCATGTTCGCGCGCCTCGTCACCATGCTTGCCGTCCTCGCGATCGCCGTCATGACGACGGCGACGTCCGCGCACGCGGCGCGCTTGAGCGCAGAACCGGAGCACTCGGTGCATGTCGGCGAGATGATGCAGGTTGCGGCCGGCAGCGAAAATCCCTGTGATGGCGACCAGCACTGTGGCTCAGGCGATGCCGAAGCCTGTGAGTTGCTTTGCGTAGGTTTTTCGGTCTTCCTGACCTCGCCGAGCGAAGGCTCTGGCAGCGATTACGCGCCTGCCAGCCATGACCTGCCGACCGGTGCAGTGCTTGCCAGTCGGGCACCTGGGCTGAACGAACGACCTCCCAAGCTCCGTCTCCTCTGATTGCGTCCGGGCTGGAGCCCGCGGCGTTCTGTCGGTTTTGATGAACGGGACAGGCTGTCCCGAGGAGACGACCATGAATACCCTTTCACGACGCGGCTTTCTTGCCGCTGGCGCAGCCGTGCTGGCCTATGCGCATCTGCCCCGGATCGCGGCCGCGCAGGGCGCCGCCCCGCTATCATTGCACGCCGCTAGCCGGACGCTGGACATCGACGGTCGCGCCGCCACCGTCTGGGGTCTTTCCGGACCCACCGGACAGGGCCTGACACTCAACCCCGGCGCGCGCTTCCGGGTGGATCTGCGCAACGATCTCGATGTTGACACGCTGATCCACTGGCACGGCCAGATCCCGCCCAACGCGCAGGATGGCGTGCCCGACATGCCTTTGCCGATGCTCGCCCCCGGCGAGACACGCGCCTATGACTTCGCGCCGCTGCCCGGCACCTACTGGATGCACGCGCATGTGCCGCTGCACGAAATGCGCCTTCTGGCAGCACCGCTGATCGTGCGCAGCGCCGAGGATATCAGCGCCGACCGTCAGGAAGTAGTGCTTTTCCTGCATGACTTCTCGTTCAAGGCGCCCGAGGAAGTGATGGCCGAGATCCTCGACGGCCATGGGACGGCAGACGGCCATGGAGGCGGCCACGGCGCGGGCATGGGCGGCATGGCGGGTATGGATCATGGCGCCATGGGGAACATGCCGATGGAAGGCATGGATCACGGCGCCATGGGCGGCATGATGGGGATGGGTGCCATGGACGCCATGGCGATGGACCTCAATGACTACGACTGGGACGCCTATCTTGCCAATGACCGCACGCTGTCGGACCCCGAGGTGGTGCAGATCGAGCGCGGCGGGCGCGTCCGCCTGCGTGTGATCAACGCCGCCGCGGCGACAGTGTTCTGGATCGAGACCGGCGAGGCGCAGGCGCGGCTTGTTGCGGTGGACGGACATGCGGTTCAGCCGGTTTCTGGCACGCGCTTCGGCCTGGCCATGGGCCAGCGGCTCGATCTGGAGATCGACCTGCCGAACGAGGGCGGCGCTTGGCCGATCCTCGCGCTGCGGGAAGGCGCGCGTGAGCGCACCGGCCTGATCCTTGCCACGCAGGGTGCCGAAATCCGGCGCATCGATGCCGTGGCTGAATCGGAAGCCCCCGCCTTCGACACCGATCTGGCGCAGGAGTCGCGTCTGCTCGCGGCGGAGGCGCTGCCGGATCGGCCGGTGGACCGCAGCCATATGGTGATGCTGGGCGGCTCGATGCAGCCCTATGTCTGGACGATCGACGGAGCCGTCTGGGGACAGCATCGCCCGATAGCCGCGCGCAGTGGTGAGCGGGTAGTGCTGTCCTTTCACAACATGTCGATGATGGGTCACCCGATGCATCTGCACGGGCATGTCTTCCAGGTCGTCAGGCTGAACGGACGTGCGGTCGCGGGCGCGTTGCGCGACACGGTCTATGTGCCGCCGATGTCGATGGTCGATGTGGCGCTCGACGCCGGTGAGGCGGCGCGCTGGATGTTGCATTGCCACCACATGCCGCATCTCGAAACCGGCATGATGACCGAATTCGCGGTCAGCGCATAGGCCAAACCGAGAACGCCGGATCCCGGCGTTCTCCCTCAGCAACAAGGAGGCGGACTCATGTCGATGTCTCACGGCGGCCATGCCGGTCACATGCCCGTGGGCGGCGATCGCAAGGCGCTTGTCATCTCGGGCTGGCTCACCGGCCTTTACTTTGTCATCGAGCTGGGAATCGGCATCTGGACGGGCTCGGTCGCCGTCATCTCCGATGCCTTTCACACCTTCTCGGCCGTGGGCGGCGTGCTCATCGCGCTGGTCGCGCTACGCTTGACCGAGCGGAAATCCAGCCCGGCGCGCACCTTCGGTTATGTCCGGGCCGAGATCCTCGGCGCCCTTTTCAACGGCCTGTTTCTCGTCGCGATGGCGCTTTTGGTGCTGTGGATGGGCGCGATGCGCCTCATGGAGCCGATCGAGCTGGCCACGACGCCGATGCTGTTTGCCGCTGCGGGCGGGATCGCCACCGAGCTTGTCGCGCTCTGGCTGCTGTACGAGCGCCAGAAGGGCAACCTGAACATGCGCGGCGCCTACTGGCACATCCTGCAGACCTTCGTCGGCAGCTTCCTGATCATCATCTCTGCGCTGGTGATCCGGTTCACGGGCTTTATGGCCATCGATCCTCTGCTTGGCATGGCCTTCGGACTGGTGCTGCTCTGGGCCTCCTGGGGCATTCTGCGCGAGGCATTGCACATCCTGCTGCAAGGCACGCCGGAAGACCTCGACCTGGAAGCCGCCATCGAGGCCATCCGGCAATTGGAGGGGGTGACGGACGTGCATCACGTCCATGCCTGGAGCCTGACATCCGGGCGCAATGTCTTCTCGAGCCATATCTGCGTTCGGAACTGGCAGGACGGCGAGCGGGTGCTGCGGCAGGCGAACAATCTTCTGCGCCAGCAGTTCAACTTCTACTTCTCGACGTTGCAGATCGAGGAATACTGTCTCGATGGTGAGGAGACCGCGGCCGACATCGACATCACGCGGTCACATGCCGGGTCAGGACGGGCCAGCGTCGGAAAGGTCCACGGTAGTCACTGACGGCAGGAACTCCGGAATCCAATCACCTCTTGACCTTCCAGCGATTGGAAGGCGCAGAACAGACGAAACGCAAGCTCAGGAAACGCCGAGGAGGCGTGAACATGACCAGCAAGACGGAACACGATCACCAGAACCAGACTCACGCCCATTCGGCCCACGGACATGTGCATGATCACGCGCATGACCACGCAGCCGCCGCGCAGGACGACACGCACAAGGTCAAGGACCCGGTCTGCGGAATGATGGTCGATCCCCACACGACCCAGCACAAGGCCGAGCATGCCGGTCGGCCATATTACTTCTGCTCGGCCGGGTGCCGGGCGAAGTTCTTGGCCGAGCCGGAACGCTATCTCGATCCGGCCGCCGCGGCGGCCAAGGCAGAGCCGGTTCCCGAAGGGACGATCTACACCTGCCCGATGCACCCGGAGATCCGGCAGGTCGGGCCCGGATCATGCCCGATCTGCGGCATGGGGCTGGAGCCGGTTCTGGTCAGCCTAGAGGCAGAGCCGAATGTAGAACTGATCGACATGACGCGCCGGTTCTGGATCGGCCTTGCTCTGACGATCCCGGTGTTCGTCCTCGAGATGGGCGGGCATCTTTTCGGGCTGACCCACGCCATCGGTCAGCAGGCCTCGAACTGGCTGCAACTGCTCCTCGCCACGCCAGTCGTTCTCTGGGCGGGCTGGCCATTCTTCCAGCGCGGCTGGCAGTCGCTGGTCAACCGCAGCCTCAACATGTTCACCCTGATCGCCATGGGCACCGGCACGGCCTGGATCTACAGCGTCGTGGCGACGCTGGCGCCGGGCATTTTTCCTGACCAGTTCCGCCAGCCCGACGGCTCGGTCGCGGTCTATTTCGAGGCGGCGGCGGTCATTACCGTGCTCGTGCTGCTCGGGCAGGTGCTGGAGTTGCGCGCGAGAGAGAGCACCAGCGGCGCGATCCGCGCGCTGCTCGACCTTGCCCCCAAGACCGCCCGGATCATCCGCGACGACGGCACCGAGGAGGAGGTTCAGCTCGACACCGTTCATGTCGGCGACCGCCTGCGGGTGCGGCCCGGCGAGAAGGTTCCGGTCGATGGCGAGGTGCTCGAGGGTCGCAGCGCCGTCGATGAATCGATGGTGACCGGCGAGTCGATGCCGGTGACCAAGGAGGTCGGCGCCACCGCCATCGGCGGCACCATGAACCAGTCCGGCGCGCTGGTGATCGAGGCGAAGAAGGTCGGCCGCGACACCATGCTGTCGCAGATCGTCCAGCTTGTCGCCGAGGCGCAGCGGAGCCGCGCGCCGATCCAGCGGCTGGCCGATCAGGTCTCCGGCTGGTTCGTCCCGGCGGTGATCGTGGTCGCGGTGCTCGCCTTCATCGCCTGGTCGATCTGGGGTCCCGAGCCGCGCTTCTCGTTCGGTCTCATCGCGGCGGTCTCGGTTCTGATCATCGCCTGCCCCTGTGCGCTGGGGCTGGCGACGCCGATGTCGATCATGGTCGGCGTCGGGCGCGGCGCGCAGGCGGGCGTGCTGATCAAGAACGCCGAGGCGCTGGAGCATATGGAGAAGGTCGACACCATCATCGTCGACAAGACCGGCACCCTGACCGAGGGCCGGCCCGCCGTCACCGCCATCGTTCCGGCTGCTGGCTTTACCGAGGAAGAAGCCTTGCGCCTTGCCGCCAGTGTCGAACGCGCCAGCGAGCATCCGTTGGCGCTGGCCATCGTGCGGGCGGCCGAGGAGCGCGGCCTTGAACTCGCACCGGTCGCGGATTTCGACTCACCCACCGGCAAGGGCGCGCTCGGAGTGGTCGAGGGCAAGCGCATTCCCCTTGGCAATGCCAAGTTCCTCGCCGAGCAGGGCGTCGATGTCGCGCCGCTGGCCGATGAGGCCGACCGGCTGGGCGAGGACGGCGCAACCGCGATCTTCATGGGGGTGGACGGGCAGGTTGCGGCCATCTTTGCCATCGCCGATCCGGTCAAGCCATCGACGCCCGAGGCGCTCGCCGCGCTCAAGGAGCAGGGCATCCGCGTGGTGATGCTCACCGGCGACAACTGGACCACGGCGAAGGCCGTCGCGCGCCAGCTCGGCATCGACGAGGTCGAGGCGGAGGTGCTGCCCGACCAGAAGAGCGCGGTCGTGCAGCGGCACAAGGCGGCGGGCGAGGTGGTGGCGATGGCCGGCGACGGCGTCAACGACGCCCCGGCGCTGGCCGCTGCGGACGTTGGCATCGCCATGGGCACCGGCACCGATGTGGCGATGGAAAGCGCGGGCGTCACATTGCTCAAGGGCGATCTGACCGGCATCGTCCGCGCCCGCAAGCTGTCGGAAGCGGTCATGGGCAATATCCGCCAGAACCTGTTCTTCGCCTTCATCTACAACGCTCTGGGCGTGCCGGTCGCGGCCGGGGTGCTGTATCCGTTCTTCGGCATCCTGCTGTCGCCGATCATCGCGGCGGCCGCCATGGCGCTGTCCTCGGTCAGCGTGATCACCAATGCCGCTCGGCTGCGGAGGGTGAAGCTGTGATGCCCGCTGGCGCGCCTCTGCCGGCACCATGCCGCAGCATGCAAGCACCTGCTCACCCCTTCGTGCGTCGCGCCCGGACCGTGACGGCGAGATAATGAATCCATGAAACGAGGTTTGACGATGAGAAACGATCACCCCATCAGCCGGCGCACCGTTCTGGCCGCTGCCGGCGCGCTGCCCCTGCTGATGTCCATGCCAAGGCGGGGACATGCCGAAGCGCTGCCGCTGGTGAGCGTCAGCAAGGATCCATCCTGCGGCTGCTGCGATGGCTGGGTCGCGCATATCGAGGCCGCAGGCTTCCCGGTGAAGGTGGTAGAATCCTCCGATATGGACAGCCTCAAGCAGCGGCTCGGCGTCCCGGCCGAACTGGCCTCCTGCCACACCGCCGAGGTGGGCGGCTACGTGGTCGAGGGCCATGTGCCTGCCGCAGCCATCCGCCGCCTTCTGGCCGAGCGGCCTGACGCGACGGGGCTGGCCGTTCCCGGCATGCCGGCCGGCTCGCCCGGCATGGATTTTCCGGGCGTCGATCCCGAGCCCTATGAAGCGTTCCTGTTCGGCCCGACCGTCCGGAGCTTCGGGCGCTTTCTCGGTCCACGGGAAATCTGACACGGGGCTGCCGACATGATCGCCCGACTTGCGAATGATCCGAAACAGCACCTGGCCGAGGCGGCTTGCCTCCGTCAGCGGGGCGGTCTCGCGGCGTCGGGTGGCGGGAGACGTGAACGCGACATCGCACTGGCCCGGCGTGCCGCCGGGAAGGAAAGTGGCGCATGACCGGGCGGGTGCGAGCTGCCTTCCGGGTGAGATGCGGTCGATTGCGCCAGTTTGCGGTTTGCATCCTGCTGCTTGCCATCGGCGCCCTGGTTCTGCAGGTCCCGGTACATGCCGGCCCCGCCGGACACGCCATCCACCAGCAGCAGGTCGCCGCCACGGCAAGCCACTGCGCCCAGCCTCACCTGCCGGACGAGCATGGCGCAGATCAATCGGCAGGCTGCCTGAACGAGGACAGTGGCCAGGGTCCGGCGGACTGCTGCCAGATCTGTCTGGCCGCCGCGGTTCTCGTCGCGCCGCCGACGTTCGGCCCGTCCGTGAACGGTGAGGTTTTCACGGTTGTGCGCACTGATCCGCACGACCGATCACCCGAAGGCATCCTGAAGCCGCCACGTCTCATCGCTGCGTGATGCGCAGGGATCGCCGCGAGGACGAGAGACGTCTCCGGCCGCTCCGCGCAAACCCGAAAGACAAACGAACAGGATGGAGAGCCGCGCCCGCAAATCCGGGCCGGTGCTCCGGAACCAGAGGATGAAATCCAATGAACCGAACAGCAATCGTAATCGCCCTTACTGTCAGCCTGCTGGCAGGCCTGCCAGGCGCTGCTCTCGCGCAGGCCGGACATGACACCCATCACCCGGGAACCCCGCCCGCACAGGCGGAGCAGGCGCCCGCGCCAACGCCGCCTTCAGGCCAGATGCCCGGCATGCAAGGGATGATGCCCGAGCAGTGCCAGGCCATGACCCCGGAATGCATGGGCGCGATGCGCCAGATGATGCAGGGTGGGATGATGCAGGGGATGATGGGCGCGCCGAACGCCGGGGCGGCCCCGGTTAACGAAAGCCTTCCGGATTTCACCCGGGCCTACGTCGAATCGATGAATGAAATGCACGGACCGATGATGGACGGCGTCATGGCCGACGATCCGGATGTCGCCTTCGTCCGGGGCATGATCCCGCATCATCAGGGCGCGATCGATATGGCCCGGATCGTCCTGCAGTATGGCGACGACCCGAAGACAAGGGAGTGGGCGGAGCAGATCATCGCGGTGCAGGAAGGCGAGATCGCCGAAATGCAGGCATGGCTGGAGGCGAAGGCCGGCGAGGCACCTGCGCCCTTTGGTCAGACCGGCGGGACTGTCTGGTCCGCCAATGAAGGCGGCAATTCCATCAGCGCCATCAATCTCGCCACCGGAGCGGTCGACACGGTTTTGATCCCGATCGCGCCCCACAACGTCGACCTGACGCCTGACGGCAAGCTGCTGTTGGCCGTTGGCGATCCTGCCGTCGAAGGGGATCACGGGTCGGACGGGCATGGGCACGGCGGGGACGGTGCGGCCGAGGGTCTGTTGGTCATTCTCGATCCGCAGAACCTCTCGGCGCCCAAGGCGACCGTCGCGGTAGGCTCGCACCCGGCCCATGTGGTCGCTGACCGGCAGGGGCGCGCCTATGTCTCCTTGGCCGGCGGAGACGAGATCGCGGTCGTCGATCTCGCACGGGCCGAAGTCATCGGGCGTATCGCGACGGGGGACTATCCGCACGGCCTACGGCTCAGCCCGGATGAGACCCAGCTTTACGTGGCCAATGTCGAGGACGGGTCCGTGTCCGTCATCGACACCCAGGCGCTGTCCGAGGTCGCGCGCATTCCGATCGGGACCGCGCCGGTTCAGGTCGGGTTCACGCCCTCGGGCGATCAGGTCTATGTCTCGCTGCGCGACGAGAACCGCGTCGCCGTGATCGACACTTCAACCCGCGAGGTGACGAACAGGATCGACGTCGGGCCGAACCCGATCCAGCTCATCGCGACGCAGGATGGGAAATTCGTCTATGTCGCCAATCAGGGCACCGAGGCCGAGCCGAACGACACCGTATCCGTGATCGACACCGCAATCGGTCAGGTGGTGAAGACCATCACCACCGGCCGCGGCGCCCATGGAGTATCGGCATCGGCGGACGGGGTCTATGTGTTCGTGACCAACATCGCCGACGATACCGTGTCGATCATCGACGTGGGGAGCCAGGAAGTGGTCAAGACAGTGCCGGTTGGCGATCGCCCGAACGGCATCGTCTACGGCGGCCCGGCGCGCTGAGCGATCGGCGCCGGAGTTCGCTCCGGCGCCAGCTACCGGCCAGGCACCGAGCCGCGGTCGGTCAGAACAATAGGGCCCGCCGTCTCATTGGCGGGCCCTCGCTATCCCTTGGGGGGCGCGAGCCTGTTACTGACCGCGGGCGGCCAGCCACTCGCGCATGATGGCGATCTCGCCCTCCTGCGCCGCGATCACGTCTTCGGCGAGGGCACGGATCTGCGGGTCCTCGCCGTGTCCCAACACGACGCGCGCCATGTCGATGGCGCCCTGATGGTGCGGGATCATGCTGCGCATGAAATCCACGTCGGCGTCGCCACTGAACTCGACGGCCATCCCGGCATGCATGCGGTCGTTTGCGGCCATGTAGGCCTGAACTGCCGGGCTGTCGGAGGCAGCCGCACCATGCGCGCCATGACCCATGTCCGAACGATCCGTGATCGTAACGCCTTCATCCACGATCTGCGATTGCGCAACGGCCAGTCCGCCCGCGGCGGCAAGCGCGGTCGCCATGAACAGAACGGACAGCTTGTTCATCAGGCGACCGTCCCCACCGGCGCGACGGGAAAGCCCGCCTCGGCCAGCGCGGCCTCGAAGGCGGCGCGGGGCTGCCCGGAGGTGACGACGACCTTGCGCTTCGGGGGATCGGCCTCGACGTTCGCTGCGGGATCAACCGTGTGAATCGCCCTGGTCACGCCGCACGCGCAGCCGCCGCAGGTCATATTTTCAATGTGGAACTGCATGAGTGCCTCCTGTGGTTCGTCTCATGCAAGGTGAGATAGGGTTTCCCATCGTTGGAAGGTCAAGAGGAAAGAATCGATCCTGACAGGTCTTGACCTTCCAGCGATGGGAACCCTTATCTCCCTTGGCGGATGATGGAATAGCTTCAAGGAGACCCCCTTCATGACCGCCCCAGCGCGAGATCGCGAGCCCGGAGCCGGCAGCATCAATCTGCCCCCGATCAGCCTGTCCATCGAGGGCATGACCTGTGCCTCATGCGTGGGCCGGGTCGAGAAGGCGCTGCGGGCCGTGCCCGGCGTCGCCTCGGCAAATGTCAACCTGGCCACCGAGCGCGCCGACATCCGTCTCAGCGCGCCGGTCGAGCGTGCCGCGCTGGTGGGTGCGGTGGAAAGCGCGGGCTATGACGTGCCCAAGCCCCAGGGTGCGGTCGAGATCGCCATCGAGGGGATGACCTGCGCCTCTTGCGTGGGCCGGGTCGAAAGGGCGCTGCAGGCGGTGCCCGGCGTTGCTTCGGCGACCGTCAACCTCGCCACCGAGCGCGCGACCGTCACGGGCCCGGCCGATGCCGGCGCGTTGCTGCGGGCCATCACCGAAACCGGCTACGAGGCGCGGCTGATCGACGGCGGCGGGGCCGATGAGGCGCAGGCCAACGCCCGCAAGGAGGCCGAGCGCGAGACGCTGCGGCGCGACCTGATCCTGGCGGCGGCGCTGACCCTGCCGGTCTTCGTCCTCGAGATGGGCAGCCACCTCATTCCCGCCGTCCATGACCTCGTCGCGGGCACCATCGGCATGCAGGCCAGTTGGTATATCCAGTTCGCGCTGACGCTGCTGGTCCTCGCCATCCCCGGCATCCGCTTCTACCAGAAGGGCCTTCCCGCCCTGTTCCGTGGCGCGCCTGACATGAACAGCCTTGTCGCGGTCGGCACGCTGGCGGCTTTCGGTTATTCACTTGTCGCCACCTTCGCCCCCGGCCTGCTGCCGGCGGGCACCGTCAACGTCTATTACGAGGCGGCAGCCGTTATCGTGACGCTGATCCTGCTCGGCCGCTATCTCGAGGCGCGCGCCAAGGGCCGCACCTCCGAGGCGATCACCCGCCTTGTTGGCCTGCAGCCCAAGACCGCGCGCGTGCGCCGGGGCGGCCGCGTCGAGGACATCGCGGTGGCCAACGTGGCTCCCGGCGATCTCGTCGAGGTCCGTCCGGGCGAGCGCGTCCCCGTGGACGGCGAGGTGGTCGAGGGCGAGAGCTGGGTGGATGAATCGATGATCACCGGCGAGCCCATCCCCGTCCAGAAGCAGGCGGGCGCTGCCGTGACCGGCGGCACCGTGAACCAGAAAGGCGCCTTCGCCTTTCGCGCCACTGCGGTCGGCGGGGACACGGTGCTGGCGCAGATCATCCGCCTGGTCGAGGAGGCGCAGGGCTCGAAACTGCCAATCCAGGCGCTGGTGGACCGCGTCACCATGTGGTTCGTCCCGGCCGTCATGGCGGTGGCGGCGCTGACCTTCGGCATCTGGTTCTTCTTCGGTCCCGACCCGGCGCTGACCTTCGCGCTGGTGAACGCCGTCGCGGTCCTGATCATCGCCTGCCCCTGTGCGATGGGCCTCGCCACGCCGACCTCGATCATGGTGGGCACCGGGCGCGGCGCCGAGATGGGCGTGCTGTTCCGCAAGGGCGAAGCGCTCCAGCTGCTGAAGGATGCCAGGGTCGTGGCGGTGGACAAGACCGGCACGCTGACGGAAGGCGCCCCCGCGCTGACCGATCTGGAACTGGCCGCCGGGTTCGAGCGGGCCGAGGTCCTGAGCCTCGTCGCCGCGGTCGAGGAGAAGTCGGAGCACCCGATCGCCCGTGCGATCGTGGACGCGGCCGCCGGGGAAGGCCTTACGCTGCCCGCCGTCTCGAACTTCGAGTCGGTGACAGGGTTCGGCGTCAGGGCCGTGGCCGGCGGCAAGCCCGTCGAGATCGGCGCAGACCGCTACATGGCCGAGCTTGGCCATGACGTGGCCGGTTTCGCCAAGATCGCCGAGCGTCTCGGCAACGAGGGCAAGTCGCCCCTCTACGCCGCGATCGACGGCAAGCTGGCGGCGATCATCGCCGTGGCCGACCCGATCAAGGAGACGACGCCGGCCGCGATCGCGGCGTTGCACGACCTCGGCCTGAAGGTTGCGATGATCACCGGCGACAACCGCCGCACGGCCGAAGCCATCGCCCGGCGGCTAGGCATCGACGAGGTCGTGGCCGAGGTGCTGCCCGAAGGCAAGGTCGAGGCCGTGCGCCGTCTCAAGACCAGTCATGGGACGCTGGCCTATGTCGGTGACGGCATCAACGACGCCCCGGCGCTGGCCGAGGCGGATGTGGGCCTTGCCATCGGCACCGGAACGGATGTGGCGATCGAGGCCGCCGACGTGGTGCTGATGTCGGGCAGCCTCAAGGGCGTGCCCAACGCCATCGCGTTGTCGCGCGCGACGATCGGCAATATCCGGCAGAACCTGTTCTGGGCCTTCGCCTACAACACCGCGCTGATCCCGGTCGCGGCGGGCGTGCTCTACCCGGCCTACGGGGTTCTGCTGTCGCCGGTCTTCGCCGCCGGGGCGATGGCGCTGTCCTCGGTCTTCGTGCTCGGCAACGCGCTCCGCCTGCGCCGCTTCACGCCGCCGATGGGGACCGATCCGACGGCCCCAGCGACCGCCAGCCCCGCCATGTCCGGCCGGCTTGCACCTGCCGAGTGATCGCCACCCGCGCCGACCGGGGCGCCAGAGTGCGTCCCGGTCATTCCCCTAGCCTGGAAGACCGTCATGACCAATATCACGCACGTCACGCACGACGTCATCTTTCCGCCAGCGGCCGTTCCGCTCATCTTCACCACCAACCAAAGGAGCCACCCATGAACATCGGACAAGCAGCCCACGCCTCGGGAGTCTCCGCCAAGATGATCCGCTACTACGAACAGACCGGCCTCATCCCTCCCGCCAACCGGACCCAATCGGGCTATCGCGACTATTCGGACACCGACGTCCACATGCTGCGCTTCATCCGTCGCGCGCGCGATCTGGGCTTCTCGGTGCCCGAGATCCAGAAGCTCCTGAACCTCTGGCGTGACGGCAGCCGGCAGAGCGGCGATGTCAAGCGCGTCGCTCTTCAGCACATCGAGGAGCTGCGGCATCGGATCGCCGAGATGGAGGACATGGTCACCACGCTCACGACGCTGGCGGACGCCTGCGCGGGCGACCACCGGCCCGACTGCCCGATCCTCTGCGACTTCGAGCAAGCGGCCCCGGAGCATCGGCCGGCACCCGCGAGGGCACCCCTGCCAGGCAGCCGCCCCTCCGTCTGACTGCGGGGCATTGTCGGCCATCGCCGCTTAATCCGGCGGCGCGGCCTCTTCGCCGTCGAGGCCGATATCCGCCAGTGCGCGTTTTGCGCCTTCTTCCGCCGTGCGCGTCAGGATCGCCTCGAACTCGGCGTCCGGCATGCGGACAAAGCCCTGATCGGAACGGGTGGTGTCATCACTTCTCCCTTCCGCCGCTCAACCGACCTTGCAGCCCCAGAACGACGTGTGATCGGCCGCGAAATACCCATCCGCCGCGCGAAAGGTGCCCTGCAACTCGACGGTGTCGCCCTGCGCGAGCGGCGCCATGGTCTGCAGCCAGAGCGCCGTCGCCTCGGAGGCGTGCGCCCCTGAAATCTCGCCCTTTGATCTCGGATTTCGGTCGATCCGTTCAGCACCAGCCGCCCGCGCATACGCGCATTGGTGCTGGAGTTGATCTTGTATAGCAGCGTGGCACCGAAGAGCCACGCGCCCGCGACGGGCGCAACGAAGTGGCTGTTGCCGGCGCAAACCCGCGCTATCGTGGGCGGCGATGACGAAGGAGTTTCCGATAACCGCCGGCGACCATGGAACGGGCGTCACGCAGGAGTGCCTTGATGGCATGACGGGCGGAGGATGCCTGCCATTCGTCCCGGTCGAGACGGCCGGTGTTCAGGAGGACACGCGCGATCTCCTGCTGCGTGGTGCCGGCCCGATGGCCATCGAAAGCCCGCAGCATCCGTCGGAGTCGCTCCCTTTGCTGGCGTGTCAGGCGCGTATCCGGGGGAATCGCGCGTCCATGCAGGGCGGAAAGGAAGCGTTGAACGGCTTCGATCCGGTCGAAACCGGCGAGACTGAGAGGGACGACGGCGACCGCGATCGCATCGCCCTTGAGGGCGCCGTCGAGAACCTGCAGATGCTGCCCGTTGCCGAGCGGGAATCGGAACTCCATACCGGGGTTCTTGACCGAGAAGTCGAGGCGCCAGGTCGGCGGAGCGTCATCAATGCTGTCGCCGAGACCCGAAGGGGCCTCGGTCAGCACCACGACACTTGTGTCCTCGGCCGGAAGCCAGAAAACTGGCGCATCGGGCGGCGGGATCAGCGGATCGACGGGGAAATCGCAACCCCCAGCGCTGCCGGATCCGTTCGGTCAGCGGCTGGGGGTCTCCATGGTCGGCAATCGAGGCTTCAAAATCTGCGTCATAATCATCGTTGCGGCGCAGCCATTCCCAGGCCAGATCGGATGCGGTCAGTTCATCCAGATGGTCGTATTGCGCCGAAGAACGCCAGGTCGATGCGTCAGGGGTCATCGCGGCCTCCCGAATCCACTCAAACGAATAGGGAAGGCTCAGGATTCCCGCACGGGTTGCGTTTCGGAAGTCAGGCGCTGGTCAACAGGTGATGCGCGGCACGCATCACGGGTCAGGTCTTGCGTTGGCTTTCGCGGACCAGCTCCCGGTAGCCCTGTTCGGTCATCCAGTGCGCGCGGGCGAGATGAGCTTCATGGACGGCTCGGCAATGCTCGGGGTCGTGTTCGGGATCGAGGCCAAAAAGAACCTGCACGGCTTCGCGCCAATCGGCGCCATCACGCTCGGCATCGAGCAGGCGCATGTAGAGTTTCATGTGCTCGCGATCATAAGATGTCAGCGTCTGGCTGGACGGCGGTTTGTCGAGATATGTCTGTGTCGCGCGGGCCATCATTCGCTCACGTTCGGGTAACGTATTTGTTAACCATCTTCGGCGGAAGATAGCCATTCCTTTTGACGAGAACCTGACATCACGCGGGCCGCTATTTCACCGTTTGGCGGTGTTGGTCCCATCGTGCTGCAACAACACGCCCTCGCCCTTGTCCGTCGACAGGAAAACGATCCCCGCCGCTTCGAGAGCGCGGCGCACCTGATCGCGGGTGGACTCGAACACCTCGAGCCCGTTTTGGGATTCGAGACGTTTGAGTGCGGTCAATGCGACCTGGGCCTTGTCGGCGAGCGTCTCCTGTGTCCATCCCAGTAACGCACGCGCAGCCCGTGATTGGCGAGCGGTGATCATACATGATCACCTCCCACCGGGATATGCACGCACTCCAGAACTACGACTATAATAGTCGTTCTTGCTTCGGATGCCAGCCGAAATTCAGGTGCAATTATCAAGGATAGCTAGGCGACTCTCCCGTCCATGCCCGTCTGATTCGGTCGCTGGACCTTGCCAGAATCGGCGGGCGCGATCCGGTGAAGCAGG
>JAANMV010002643.1_pt1 | contig 17012 bp, 22 predicted proteins | sample 7279661 | NCBI WGS metagenome assembly JAANMV01 (sample SAMN14094540, study PRJNA606508) | bioreactor metagenome | isolation source: A lab-scale SPAN reactor treating ammonium-rich wastewater day 121 | place: Ireland: Galway | collected 2017-05-16 | reverse complement strand
CCCCGCTCAAAAAACAAGCAGGGTAGCCAAATCAGGTGGGTCAAAATTGGATGAAAATTACCCCTCCAGGTGGGTCAATTCTGGGTGGACGTCAACAGCCGTGGGGCCGCTGGAGCGCCGAGGCCCTGCGCTGGTACGTGCCCGCCGGTTCGGTTGTTGATCTGGAAACGGTTACCACCGATCGCTACGGCCGCACCGTCGGCGTGCTGTTTGCGCGGGACGTTCGCGTGAATGTGGAGATGGTGCGGCAGGGCTTCGCCGCCGTGTATGAGAAGTACTGCGCCGAGCCGGCCTACTACCAGGCGAGGGAAGAGGCCAGGGCGGCGGGGCGGGGGATCTGGTCGGCGCCGGGGTTGCAGCAACGGCCGTGGGAGTGGCGGCATCGCGGGGTGGAATTTATCCCCCTACCGAAGCCACACCTGCTGAAACCACTACCGCCGCTGCAACCCAGCTTTGATTTCCGCCATCGCAGTGGGATAATTTGACGAGGACGGGTAAGTCCTGCAGCGTGCCCGGGGTGCTTCCTTCCATCGGCTGGCCCTGAGCCTCGGGATGCCTGGCGCTGCAGGAGCCGTCTTTCTTCATCACCCCTTTGCCGCCGCCAAGAAAGCAAAGACCCTCCGCAAAGGGAGGGTCGTGATGTCAGGCTGGGTTTTCCATATCGAGCCCGCAAGGGGCACCCGACATGTTCATTGTCGGCCACATCGTCGGCGATGGCAAGTTTGTGTCGCCTCCACTACGCCAGCTCGGATTCCCCCATCCAGTAGCAGAGCAGCGGCGCCGGAATCCTCAGAATCTTGGTGGTGGAATCGGACAGATCGGAAATCGGGCCGAAGTCGTCCAGCGACTTGGTCACCACATAGCCGCGGTCGATGGATTTCTGCCGGCACAGGTCGAGCAGCCCCTTGAGGTCGCGCAGCCCGGTGTGCTGGGCGCGATACTTGACCTCGAAGGGAATGATCTGCCCGCCCACCTCGGCGACGAGATCGACTTCGCGATCCTTCTTGCCGCGCCAGTAGCAGAAGCGGACGTTTTGCGGATAGTAGCGCGCGAAGAGGTGCTTGAAGACGGCGGTTTCGGTCGCCACGCCGAGCGCAGCCGGATCCTCGAGGACCGCTTTGCCTTTCAGCATCACCGCCGGGGCGATGGCGGCATCAGCCAGGTAGATCTTGAAGCGGGCGCGCAGCACGTCCTTGCCGTAGCCGAAGGGCGGCAGGCGGTAGATGAGGTGGGTGGCCTCCAGCAGCTCGATGAAGCTCTGCGCCGTCGGCCGCTTGACCTCCAGGTTGGCGCAGAGGTCTGGCATGTCGAGCAGCCCGCCATCGTGCATGCACAGATAGAGAAAGGTGTGTTCGAGATCGAGCACGCGGCGCACGCCGAACAGCGCCGTCATGTCGCGCTTGAGCACCTTGTCGATGATGTCCTCGCGCAGTAGGCGCTGGGCCTGGGTGACGCTCTCCATCTGCGCCGTCTGCGGGAAGCCGCCGCGCACCAGGTATTCGTGAAAATGGCCGACATACGGCCCGGCGGCATCCGTGACGCGGTAGAAATCCGCCTGCGGCCAGTCGAACAGGTCGCGCAGAGATTTCAGCCGCGGCAGCGTCGGCAGCGACAGGTTCTTGATCTGGAGATATTCGTAGAACGAGAGCGTGGTCAGGCGGATCGTGTGCCAGCGGCCGACGCCGGATTCCTGCCCGCTTTCCACCAGCGGCATGGCCGAGCCGGTGAAGGCGATGCGCCGCTGCTTGGCGAAATCGACCTGGTGCTTGACCCAGGTGCCCCAATCGCGGATGAACTGCGCCTCATCAAGGAACAGATACTCCGGCCCGTCAGCCCGCGGCTCGCGTTCGCGCCAGGCCTCGAGCACCGCCTCGATGCCGGCGAGCTTGAGGATCGGATGGTCGAAGGTGGCGTAGAGGATGTTGGACGGCGGCACGCCGCCGGAGAGCAGCGCATCGGCGGCCTGCAGCATCAGGGTGGTCTTGCCGATCTGGCGCGCGCCGGACAGCAGCACGGCACGCGGCGCCGGCGGATTGGTCAGCCACGTCTGCAATTCCCGGAAAGCCGCGCGCCGCCACTTTGGCAAGTCGGCGATGGCCTCTTCCCGCCACCAAGGGTTGAACTGGGAGAGGACGGCAATGAGCTCTTCTTTGGATACCTTCATGCGACGAAAATTAACAGAACATGCTCATTAATGCAACTACACAATAACTATATGCATCAAATAGGCAAAATGATCATGATTTAGGGTGCGATGTGGATTCTCCCCGACCGCGCTGTCATGCGGCTTGCGTTGCAACCCGCCCGCCAGCGCTGCGCCTGCGCCGACCGACCCCGCCGCCAGCTCCGCCCGGCCCGCCCAACCCCGCGGGCCGAGCTCCGCTCGCGGCTCCGTGCCTCCGTTCGCCGCTGCTGCTCCAGCCCGCCGCCGGGCGCCACGGCGCAGGCTCGCCGTGGCCGGCCAGCCTGCGGGCGGCGCCCGACCGGCTGCGCCGTCGCCGGTGAACCGCCGGCAAACCCGCGCATAATGGCCGCATGTGCGGCCGCTTCACGCTTCATCCCGAGCCGGCGAGGATCCGCGAGCAGTTCCAGGTCGACCGGATGCTCGATCTTGCGCCGCGCTTCAACATCGCGCCCTCGCAGGACGTCGCCGCCGTGCGGACTGCGCCGGACGGCGCGCGGGAACTGGTCATGCTGCACTGGGGCCTCGTGCCGCGCTGGGCCGACCAGGCGAAGACCGGCTACTCGACCATCAACGCGCGCGCCGAGACGGTGGCCTCGAAACCGGCCTACCGCGAAGCCTACCGCCGCCGGCGCTGCCTGGTCCCCGCCGACGGCTTCTTCGAGTGGGCGGCGGCGCCGGGCGGCAAGCAGCCGCACTACTTCACCCTGCGCGACGGCTCGCCCTTCGCCTTCGCCGGACTGTGGGAACGCTGGGAGAAGGCGGGTGAGGCGCTGGAGAGCTGCGCCATCATCGTGACGGACGCGAACGCGCTCGTGCGCCCTATTCACGACCGCATGCCGGTGATCCTCGATCCGGCCGACTACGCGCTGTGGCTCGATCCGGACATGCGCGACGCGGCGAAGCTTGCGCCGCTGCTGCGCCCGCTCGACGCGCGCAAGATGGCCGAGCGTGCCGTGAGCCGCCGCGTGAACAGCCCGGCGAACGACGACCCGCGCTGCATCGAACCGTCAAGGCCCGAGTAGCGGCGCGCCGCTCAGCTTCGCCAGAGCGGACGCGTGGCAAGCGCCGCGCCTGCTCGCCGTGCCACGGGAACTGATTTTACTCGCCGTCCTGGCCTGACTGACTTTTGCGTGCCGGCTGCGCCGCCGGGCTTTCGTGCTGCGCACCGGGCCAGCAGGCTGTCCCGGCCCTGCGGGCTTCAATCCCTCACGCCTGCGCTGCGGCCATGCGCCGGCCCGCAGGCTCCGCGCTGGCGCGCTGCGCCCCCGCGTCCCGTCGCATCGCCTCCGCTGCGCGCTCCGCTTGCCTGAGCGTGCGCGCTCGCGGCTGCGCCGCCAGCGCGTGGGAAACAGCAACGCGCAACACCCCACCCCCCCTTTCCCATCATTCCAGCCAGGGTGCACCACCGCAAAATCAGGATCAAGGCCAAGCCCTGCGGGTCGGCTTTCCGCTTGCCGCCCGCGCCGGTGCACGCGCCGCACTCCGTAACCACGCCCTCATGCAACCCGCGCGCCGTGCCCCGGAAAGCCGAGCCTTGATCCTGATTTTCCGGCGGCGCGGGTGGCTTCCATGATGGGAAAGCGGCCCCCTCCCCCTCTTCGCGGGGGCAGGTGTCACGGGGGGTCTGGCCGGTGTGTGGTGATGGTTTTTTACCAGGGGGTGTTTATGTGGGCTGTTGCGGGTTCGCGTTGTTTGCCGCCGGGCGGGGCGTCGGTGGTGTCGTTTGCGCTGGCGGCGGTGTCGCCGGCGGCGGTGTCGGTGGGGTGCTGCCTGGGGGCCGATGCCGTCGCCCTGGGCTGTCTCGCGCCGTCGCGGCTCTCGGTGTTCGCTGCCTTCGGGCCGCGCGGGGCGGGGGCGTGCCGCTGGTCGGCGGTGGCCGCGGTGTCGGTGTGCGCGGCGCTGGGCGCGCACGTGTCCTGGTGGGCCGGGGGCGGGCTGGCGGTGCCGCTTCCGGCGCGCCTGGCGGCGCGCACGCGCGCCGTGGTGGGCGCGGCCTCGTCGGGGCTGCTGCTGTTCCCGGCTTCGCCGTCCTCGCGCGGCTCGTGGCTGGCGGCGCGGCTGGCGCTGGCGCGCGGGCTGCCGGTGGTGGCCTTCCCGCTCGGCTTCGCGCCGGGCGAGCTGCCCGCCCTCGGCCGCGGCGCCTGGCAGCCGGCGTCCTGGCGCGGCGGCTGGCGCTGGGTGCCGCGGGAGCGCGGCGAATTGACGCATGACCTTCAGTCATTATTTGCTTGACATTATGCCTGTACAGCATAGAATATGACTGTAGGACATTGCTTCGCTATCATGCTTAACCTGTATCGCAACAAGAAAAGGAGTCTGTTCATGGATGGTCTGGCTTTTCTGGAGTTGGCAAACGAGGTGGTCGGCGCGGTGGGCGCCGAGCTGAGGGACTGCACGGCGCGCCTGTCGCGCAGGGAGGACGGCGGCGGTGCCGACTGGTGGCAGCGCCAGGAGCAACTGGAGCGCGAAGAGCAGGAGGCTTCCTCTGCCCTCACGCATGACCGGGAGGCATGAGCCATGACCGAAGCCCATTGCGAAGCCCTGCCCGCCGTGGAAAGCGAAGCCCCGGCGCGCCCGCTGGCAGTGATGGCGCCGGCGCATCTGCAGCCGGCCAGCCCGCTGGACCTGCCCGCCGAAGTCTTCCGCGCCGGCCTCGACCGGCGCAAGGCGAACCGCGCCGCCCTCATGGAATGGGTGCGCGCCGCCCTGGTGGAGGGCGTCGACTTCGGCCGCATCCACACCGCCGGCAAGAGCAAATGCCAGTACGCGGCGCGCGGGCTCGGCCACGAGTGCCCCGATGCCCGCCACTGGAGCAAGCCGAGCCTCTTCAAGCCGGGCGCCGAGAAGATCAGCGGCATGCTCGGCGTCACCGTCCATTACCCGACCCTGCACGACTACGAGCAGGCCGCGCTGCACGGCGTGGACATCAAGCACGTCATTCTCCGCTGCGAGATCAGGGATGCCGCCGGCCGCGTGGTGGCCGACGGCGTCGGCGCGCGCACACTCTCGCAGGACTACGGCGACCTGAACAAGGCTTTGAAGATGGCCGAGAAGTCGGCCCACATCGACGCGGCGCTGCGCATGGCGGGGCTCTCCGAGGTTTTTACGCAGGACATCGAGGACATGAAAGGAGGATTCGGCAATGACCAAGGCAAGCAGGATTCCGCTGGCGTGGCGGCTGGCGATGAAGGCGCAGAAACGCAGGGTGCGCAGGGTGCGCCGGCAGCGATCACGGAGGCGCAGCGGCGACGGCTGGAGGCCCGCCTCGACGAGCTCGGCCTCGAGCGCGAGCGCGTGAAGGACTGGCTGCGCCGCGCCACGCACGGGCGCGTCAACCACTTCGCCGACATGACGACCAGCGACTACGCAATTCTCGACGGCAAGCTGGCGCAGTGGACGCAGGGGCAGCCGGCATGACGCGCGAGGAATGGCTGGCTGCGGCGGTGGAAGCGATGCGGCCGTGGTTCGCCGCCGAGGGGGCGCCGCTGCCGGCGGCGGTGCGCGCTTCCTGCGGCTGGCCGAGCCGCAAGGGCCTGTCGGCGAGCCGGCGCCGCATCGAGGAGTGCTGGGACCCGAAGGCCTCGGCGGCGGGCGCGTCGGAGATTTTCATTTCCCCCTGCCTGGCCGAGCCGGCGCGCGTGCTCGACGTGCTGGTGCATGAACTGGTGCACGCCGCCGTCGGCGTGTCGCACGGACACAGGGGGCCGTTCCGCCGCCTGGCGAAGGCGCTCGGGCTGGAAGGGCGCATGACGGCCACCCACGCCGGGCCGCATCTGGAGGCGCGTTTAAACGCGCTGGCCGGGAAGCTCGGCCCGTATCCGCACGGTGCGCTCGACCGCTCCGCCTTCGGGCGCAAGCAAAGCACGCGGATGCACAAGGCGGCGTGCCCGGCCTGCGGCTTCACCATGCGCGTCGCCGTGAAATGGGCGGGCTACGGGCTGCCGGTGTGCGCCTGCGGGGAGCAGATCGCGCTGGCGTGAGTAGCGACCTGCATCGCGCGGCGGAGCTGGCCGCGCGCAACGAGGAGCGCCGCCTGGTGTGGCGCGTGAGATGGATCAACCACTGGAGGAACCGAAATGACGAAGAAGCTCTACGACGTGTGCCATGGCAGGGAGTACGAGAAGGGCGGCGAGACGAAGACGGCCTGGAGCCGGGTCGGCGTGCTGGTGATGGCCGAGGACGGCCGCATCGCGATCCGGCTTGACGCCGTGCCGGCCGGCGCCTGGGACGGCTGGCTGAAAGTCTTCCCGCGCGAGGAGAAGGAGAAGCCCGCGCCGGCGCCCGCCGCGCCGCAGCCGCCGAAGGCGAAGCCGGCCTTCGCCGACATGGACGACGACATCCCCTTCTGACAATCGCCGTCCCGCGCAGACTGACTTTTACCGAGAGGAAAACACATGCACATCTTTCTGGACATCGAGACGATTCCCGCGCAGGGCGCGGGCGTGCGCGAGGAGATCGCCGCGACAATCGCGCCGCCGGGCAATTACAAGAAGGCCGAGACCATCGCCGAGTGGGAGCGCGAGCAGAAGCCGGCGCTGGTGGAGGAGGCCTGGCGCAAGACCAGCTTCGACGGCACCCTCGGGCAGATCGCCTGCGCAGCGCTGGCGATCGACGACGCGCCGCCCGTGGCGTTCTACGCCGAGGACTGGGCGCGCGCCGAGCAGGGCATCCTGCGCAACCTGTTCGCCGCCATCCGCACGGCGCACGACGCGGCGCGCATGACCCGGCCGGTGTTCGTCGGCCACAACATCGCCGGCTTCGACCTGCGCTTCCTGTTCCAGCGCGCCGTGCTGCACGGCATCGAGCCGCCGGCCGTGATTCCCTTCGCTGCCCGGCCGTGGGAGGACTGCATCTTCGACACCATGAGCGCCTGGGCGGGCCACGGCAACCGCGTCGGCCTGGACAAGCTTTGCCGCGCCTTCAGCGTGCCGGGAAAAGGCAGCGAGATCGGCGAGGAGATCGACGGCAGCAAGGTGTGGGATTTCGTCGCCGACGGCCGCATTGCCGAGGTGGCGGAATACTGCAAGGGCGACGTCGAGCGCGTGCGCGCCGTGTTCCGCAGGCTGACTTTTGCGGTGAAGCCGGCCGCCGCCGTGCCGCAGGGACTGACTTTCGCGGAGGCCGCATGCTGATCCTGCGCGAGGGCAACCTGGTCACGATCAGCCTCTCCCGGCGCAACATCGCGTTGCTGCTGGAGGCCAACCCGATCCGCTTTGACGGTGCCGAGGCGGGGCTGCCGGGGGTCACCTTCCGCATCCTGGCGGGTGTGATGGAACCGGCGCCGGGGGCGGCGTGCTTTATGATTCCGGCAGGGAGGATGGTCTGATCGAGGGCGGCAGCGGATGAACCTGTTCCTGACCGAGGCGGAAATCGCCCAGCTCACCGGGCGCAAGCTGAAATCGCGGCAGATCGAGTGGCTGCGCGGCTCGGGCGTGCCGTTCTACGTCAATGCCGGCGGGCGCCCGGTCGTGACTCGCGCGGCCGTGGTCGGGGCGGGCGATGCGCCGCCCGTTCTGCGCGCCTGGCAGCCGGCCGTGGCGATGGCCGGTCGCCGGGCGTAGGATAGCCGCATGGGACGCAAGCCCTACAAGAACCTGAACCTGCCGCCGCGGCTGCGCGCGCGGCGTATGCGCAGCGGCAAGGTCTGGTACTACTACGACACCGGCGAGCGGCCGCGCCGGGAGATCCCGCTCGGCAGCGACTACGCCCTGGCGGTCAAGAAATGGGCCGAGCTGGAGATCGACGCCCAGCCGCGCCATTCGGCCATCGCCTCCTTCCGCTACGTTGCGACGCGCTACCTGCGCGAAGTGCTCCCACAGAAATCGCCACGCACGCAACGCGACAACCTCAAGGAGATCGAAAACCTCTTCGCCTTCTTCGACAACCCGCCGGCACCGCTCGAAGGCATCGAGCCGATCCACATCCGCCAGTATCTCGACTGGCGCGGCAAGGCGGCGAAGGTGCGCGCCAACCGCGAGAAGGCGCTGTTCTCCCACATCTGGAACAAGGCCCGCGAGTGGGGCTACACCGACAAGGCCAACCCCTGCCAGGGCGTGAAGGACTTCCGCGAGCGCGGGCGCGACATCTATGTCGAGGACGGTGTCTTCCGCGCCGTGTACGAGCACGCCTGCGCGCCTGTGCGCGACGCCATGGACTTGGCCTACCTCACCGGCCAGCGGCCTGGTGACGTCCTGACGCTGCGCGAAACCGACATCCGCGAGGGCGCCCTGGAGCTTGCGCAAGCGAAGACCGGCAAGAAGCTGCGCATCGCCGTCACCGGCGAGCTGGCTGGGGCGGTGGAGCGGATCATGGAGCGCAAGAAGGGCCACAAGGTGCGCTCGCTGTCGCTCGTCTGCAACGAGGCCGGTCAGCCTCTCACGGCGTTCGCCCTGCGCTCGCGCTTCGACAAAGCGCGCGCAACCGCCGCAAAGGCACTCAGGGAAGACGGGCAGGCCGGCCTGGCTGCCGCCGTCGAGGACTTCCAATTCCGCGACCTGCGGGCCAAGGCTGGCACCGACAAGGCCGAATCCCGCGACATCCGCGAGGCGCAGAAGCAGCTCGGCCACCAGACGCTACGCATGACCGAGCACTACGTCAGGAACCGCCGCGGAGAGAAGGTCGAACCGACGAAATAAGGCCCGAAAACGCGGAATTGCGGAGCAAGCCGCAAATTGCGGAGCAAAAGAAAGGGCCTGCATTTCTGCAGGCCCTTGATTTCGGTGGTAGGCCGTACTGGACTTGAACCAGTGACCAACGGATTAAAAGTCCGCTGCTCTACCAACTGAGCTAACGACCCCCGAAAGAGCCGCGCATTATAGAAGCCGGCCTGTGCGGTGTCAATTTTTCAGTGGCTTTATGCCTCCTGCATCATGCGCCAGTACTGGAATTTCATGGTCGCGGCGGCGCCGGCGACGATGGCGAAGAGGGTCAGGAAGGAGCCCATCGCCAGGGTCGACACGCCGGTGATGCCCTGGCCGATGGTGCAGCCCATCGACAGCACGCCGCCGATACCCATCAGCACGGCGCCGATGGCGTGGCTGAGGAAGTCGCCGCCGGAGGCAAACCACTCGATGCGGAAGTTGCCGGAGAGCAGGGCATAGAGGAAGGAGCCGACGATGACGCCGGTCAGCGCCGTGATGCCGAAGTTGATGTTGGCGAAATTGGCCGGGTCCATCAGATAGCGGACGCTGTCGCCCATCGGGCTGATGAAGGTGAAGGACTGCACCTCGACGCGGCTCGGCACCACGTCGGCCATTTCCGCCCATTCCTTCCAGGCGGTTCCCATCGAACCGCCGGTGACGTACCAGCCGATCACCACGGCCAGGCCGATCGTCAGCCCGGCGAGGACGTTGTCGAAGCTGCCGCGGAAGTCCTTCGAGACGAAGGCGAAGGCCGCCAGGGCCAGGCCGATGATGGCGCCGGTGGCGACCTGCGATCCGCTGCCGGCACCGAAGAATTCGCTGATGGCCTGGCTCTGCATGCCCGACTTGCCGAGGTCGATGGTGGTGGCGCTGATCCAGGAATGGAAGACCTGGGCGTAGAACTCGGTCCACAGCATGAGGTAGGCGCAGATCGAGGCAATCACCAGCACGACCAGCGACTTGAGGTTGCCGGCGCCGATGCGCAACAGGGTCTTGTTGCCGCAGCCCGAGGCCAGCGTCATGCCGACGCCGAACATCAGGCCGCCGAGCAGGTAGCGCAGCCAGGCGAAATTCGGCGTGCGATAGGGCGGGAAGGTGCTGTTGCCGATGCTGGCGAGCCCCAGGCCGGTCAGCGCCGCCACGCCGAGGATGGCCACCGCGATGGCGAACAGCCAGGCGCGCAAGCGTCCGGTGTCGCCCATGTTGACCCAGTCGGAAACAGCGCCCATGGTGCAGAAGTTGGTCTTGTTGGCGATGGCGCCCATGATGAGCGCCACGACGAAGACGATCGTCAGCACCTGCTGGTGAATCGTGAATTCCATTGATGCCTCCTAGCCGCGCGTGCTGCCGATGCGCAAGCCCCGGATTTTAGTGAAAATGATCGCAACGTGGATCAGTCTTGTTTCGCCGCGCATAATCGGCGTGTATTTCATTTCTCAAGCAGTCAGGTAGCGCGTCGGATCCGGCAGCCCGGCCGCCGCGAAACCGGCGCGCCGCAGGCGGCAGGAATCGCACAGGCCGCAGGCGGCGCCCGCGGCATCGGCCTGGTAGCAGGAGACGGTGAGGGCGTAATCGACGCCCAAGGCCGTGCCGCGGCGGATGATCTCGGCCTTGGAGAGGGCGATCAGCGGCGCATGGATGGAGAGCCGCGCCCCCTCGACGGCGGCCTTGGTGGCGAGGTTGGCCATCGTCTCGAAGGCGGCGATGTATTCCGGTCGGCAGTCGGGATAGCCGGAATAGTCGACGGCGTTCACGCCGACGAAGATGTCCCGGGCGCCGAGCACCTCGGCCCAGGCCAGCGCCAGCGACAGCATGACCGTGTTGCGCGCCGGCACGTAGGTGGCGGGAATGCCTGCCTGCACGCCGCGCATCGGCACGTCGATGCTGCGGTCGGTCAGGGCGGAACCGCCGAACTGGCCGAGGTCGACGTCCACGACGCGATGCTCGCGGGCGCCCAGCGCCGCGGCCACGCGGGCGGCAGCCGTCAGCTCCGCGACATGGCGCTGGCCGTAGGCCACCGACAGCGCATGGCAGGCATAGCCTTCGCTGCGGGCGATGGCCAGGGTGGTGGCCGAATCGAGGCCGCCGGAGAGCAGCACCACCGCGCGTTTCACGGTCATCCGCTCACCTTCCCCGCTCCGTGCCCCAAATGATCTTGTGCAGCTGCAACTGCACGCGCACCGGCAGGCGGTCGCGCAGCACCCACTCGGCCAGCCGTTTCGGATCGAGTTTTCCGGCCACCGGCGAGAGCAGCACCGGACAGATCGCATCGAGCTTGCGCTCGCGGATTGCCTGGAGCGCCCATGCGTAATCCGCCGCGTCGGCCAGCACGATCTTCAGTTCGTCGCGCGCAGTGAGCCGGTCGAGGTTCTCCCAATGGTTGCGCTCCGCCTCGCCGGAGGCCGGCGCCTTGAGGTCCATGATGCGCGAGACGCGCGGGTCGACCTGCGCGATGTCCAGCGCGCCGCTGGTCTCGAGGGACACCGAGTAGCCGGCGTCGCAGAGCGCCGTGAGCAGCGGCAGGCAGGCCTTCTGCGCCAGCGGTTCGCCGCCGGTGACGCAGACCTGCTGCGCGCCGTGCCTCGCCACCTCGATCAGCACGTCGCCGAGCGTCATCGTTTCGCCGCCGCTGAAGGCGTAGTCGGTGTCGCACCAGGCGCAGCGCAGCGGACAGCCGGTCAGCCGCACGAATACCGTCGGCAGGCCGGCACGGCTGCTCTCGCCCTGCAAGGAATGGAAGATTTCGCTGACGCGGAGCGTGGCGGCGTGGTCGGGCATGTCAGCATCAGCGGGGCGGCGGGACGCCCCGCCGCTTACTTCTTCTTGGGTGGCGGGCGGGCCGACAGGCGCTGCTTGGCGACGGCGGCGGCGGCGCTGGCGGGATATTTTTCGACGAGGGTTTCCAGCGTTTTTCTCGCGCCCTTGGCATCGCCGGATTCCTGCTGGCAGTTGGCCTCGCCCAGCAGCGCGTCCGGCGCCTTGGCGTCGTCCGGCCAGGTGGCGGCCAGCTTGACGAACTGCTCGATGGCCTTCTTGTACTCGCCGAGCTGGTAATGCGCGCTGCCGGCCCAGTAATGCGCCGAAGGCAGGAAGGGGCTGGCCGGGTAGGCCTTGATGAAGGCGAGGAAGGCGCCCAGCGCGTCCTTGTGCTTGCCGGCCTTGAAGAGGTTGAGCGCCGCCTCGTAGTCGCGCGATTCCGCCGCCGGATCGACGGCGGGCTTGACGTCGGCGGGCTTGCCCTCGGCGCCGGCCTGCGGCTCCAGCTTGCGCAGGCGGTTGTCGAGGTCGATGTAGAAGTCCTTCTGGCGCTTCTGCGTCGACTCGACTTCGTTGCTCAGCACCTCCACCTGGCCGCGCAGCTTGGCGACCTCGGCCTTCAGCGCCTCGATCTGGTTGGCCAGATCGATCTGGCCGCGCGAGGCGGCTTCCAGCTTGTCCATCCTGGCATTGACTTCGGTTCGCAGCTGCTCGATGCGCTTGCGCGCCTCCTCGTCGTCGAACAGCGCCGCCTGGGCCGGCAGGGCGGCGACGAGGAGCAGGGCGGCCAGGCGGCGCTTCATGCCTTAGAACTCGCCGGTATAGAGCATGTCGTCGCGGCGATTCTGCGACCAGCAGGCCTCGTTCGAATCGCTGCAGCGCGGCTTCTCCTCGCCCAGGCTGACGGCCTCGATCTGGTCCTCGCGGGCGCCGAGCAGGGCGAGCATCTTGCGCAGGGCTTCGGCCCGCTTCTGGCCGAGCGCCAGGTTGTATTCGCGGCTGCCGCGCTCGTCGGCGTTGCCCTGGATCAGCATCTTCACCTTCGGGTTGGCAACGAGGAACTTGGCATGCGCCTCGACCAGCGACTTGTATTCGTCCTTGATGACGTAGCTGTCGTAGTCGAAGAACACGCTGCGCTTGGCCAGCACGCCCTGGCGGGTGGCAGCCAGCGCCGAGCCGAGCTGGTCATCCGTGGTCACCGGCTTGACCTGGGTGCCGTCGACCCGCTTGGCGTCGCGGTCCTCCACCGGGGCGCCGGACTGCTCCGGCTCGCCGGTGGTGCCGCAGCCGGCGATCAGGGCGGCGACGCCCAGGACAATCATCAGTTGTTTACGCATCGTCATCTCCAATAGGCAATCAATGTTTCGGGAAAGGGCCCCAGGCCGGCTCGCGGACGTCGCCCGCCTGCACCGAGAGCTTCTGCTTGACGCGCCCGTCGCTGGACACGGCGGCGAGCACGCCGCGCCCGCCGATCTCGGAGGCGTAGAGGATTATGCGGCCGTTGGGAGCGAAGCTGGGCGACTCGTCCTTGTCCGAATCGGTGAGAATCTGCGTCTGGCGCGTGGCGAGGTCCATCAGGGCGAGCTGGAAGCGCCCGCCGTTGCGCGTGACGAAGGCCATGCTCTTGCCGTCGGGCGACAGGCGCGGCGTGACGTTGTAGCTGCCCTCGAAGGTGATGCGCTGGGCGTCGCCGCCGCCGGCCGGAACGCGGTAGGCCTGCGGGCTGCCGCCGCGGTCCGAGGTGAAATAGATGAACTGGCCGTCCGGCGAGAAGAACGGTTCGGTGTCGATGCCGCTGGAGGAGGCCAGGCGCACGATGCCGCTGCCGTCGGCATTCACCGAGTAGAGCTGCGAGGCGCCGTCCTTGGTCAGCACCACGGCGAGCCGGCGGCCGTCCGGCGACCAGGCCGGGGCCGAGTTGGAGCCCTTGAAGTTGGCGGCGACGTGGCGGTTGCCGCTGGCCAGCGAGTGCACGTAGACCACCGGCTTCTTCGATTCGAAGGAGACGTAGGCGAGGCGGCTGCCGTCGGGCGACCAGGCCGGCGAGATGATCGGCTCCTTCGAGGCCAGCGCCGTCTGCGGGTTCATGCCGTCGGCGTCGGCGATCTGCAGCTCGAAGCGGCCGGCGCTCTTCACGACGTAGGCGATGCGGGTGGAAAAGATGCCCGGCTCGCCGAGCAGCTTCTCGTAGACGTAGTCGGCGATGCGGTGCCCGGTGGTGCGGCCCTGCTGGGCGGTCATGACGTAGGCGAGGCCGCCGAGCGAGGCCTGCTTCTGCACGTCGTGCAGGCGGAAGCGCACCTCGAAGCGGCCGTTGGCGGCCGGCTGCACGCTGCCGACGACGAGGGCGTCGGCGCCGCGCGCCTTCCAGTCGGCGAAATTCACCGCGGCATTTTCCGCCAGCGGGGCGCCCGCCTCGACCAGCTTGAACAGGCCGCTGCGCTCGAGGTCGGCGCGGACCACCATGGACACGGCGCGGGCGACGCCCGGCTCGCCGGCGAAATCGGCGATGGCGATGGGGATGCGGTTGGCGCCGGCGCCGGTGATCTCGATGGTGAGCTGGGCGCGGGCGGCGAGGGACAGGGCGAATACGGCAAGGGCCAGGACGGCGCGGGCGAGGAAGGTCATCATCGCTGGTCTGGGTGGGTAATCGGGGAATTATACATTTCCATCAATCTTCCAGCGGCCGGAACTTCAGTTCCAGGCTGCGGCTGAAGAGGTCGCCCTGTTCGGGCTTGGGCAGGGGGCTCGACTTGAGGATGGCGCGCTCGATGGCATTGTCGTAGGCTGCATGGCCGCTGGATTTCTTCAGCTTGACGCTGAGGATCTCGCCGCTGGGCAGCTGTACGACATCGAAGATCGCCTCGGGGTTCCCCTTGATGTCGGGCGGCAGGACGATGTTGCCCTTGATCTTGCCCTTGATCCGGCCGATGTAGTCCGCCGCCGCCTTGCTGCGCGCGGCGGCGGCCTGGGCCGCTTTCACCTGCGCCAGCTCCTGCGCGGCCATCTGCTTCTCGCGCTCGGCGGCGAGCGCCTTCAGCTCCTTGTCGAGCAGTTGCCGGCTGGCCTTGTCGGGTTCCGGTTTCGGCTTCGGCTCGACCTTCGGTTCCGGCCTGGGCTCGGGTTTCGCCTTGGGCTTTTCCTTCTCCTTGAGGGCGATGTCCGGCTTGGTCGGCGGGGCCGGCTTCGGCTCGACCTTGGGTTCCGGCTTCGGCTCGGCCTTCGGCGCCGGCGCCGGTTCGGGTTCCGGCGGGGCGACCGCGGCGGGCGCCGGCGCCGGCATCGCGCGCACCAGCTCCACCTCGACCGCCTCGGGCGCGCGCGTCTGCCAGCGGACGCCATACACGAGGAACACGACGAGGGCGATGTGCACGACGGCGGCGAGGATCGCCGAGGCTTTCCTGCCCGGATCTTCCCTGTCCTCGAAAAAAACCGCGTTCATTGCCCCTGCTGCACCAGCAGTCCGACGCGGGCCACCTGTTGCTTCTGCAGGTCGTCCATCACCTTCATCACCGCCTCGTAGCGCACGCTCTTGTCGCCGGCGACGACCACCGCCTGCTGCGGATTCTTCTTCTGCGCCTCGGCCACCAGGCGCAGCAGTTCCTCGCGCGAAACCTCGCGCGGCGCGGCGTTCGGCGTGGCGCGGAAGGCCAGCGTCTGGTCGGCCTTGACGATCACCTGCAGGGGGTCGGTCGGCGCCTGGGCGGCCTTGCCCACCGCCGGCACGTCCACCGATGCTACCTGGATCAGCGGCGCCGTCACCATGAAGATGACGAGCAGCACCAGCATCACGTCGATGTAGGGCACGACGTTAATTTGATTCATCAACCGCCGCTGTCTCATCTCAACTGCCGCTGCAGGATGTTCGAGAACTCCTCCATGAAACTCTCGAAGCGGATGCTGACGCGGTCGATGTCGTGGGCGAAGCGGTTGTAGGCGACCACGGCGGGGATGGCGGCGAACAGGCCGATGGCGGTGGCCACCAGCGCCTCGGCGATGCCCGGCGCGACATGTGCCAGGGTGGCGGAGCTGACGTTGGCCAGTCCGCGGAAGGCGTTCATGATGCCCCACACCGTGCCGAACAGGCCGACGTAGGGACTGACCGAGCCGACCGAGGCGAGGAAGGCGAGGTGCGCCTCGAGGTGGTCCATCTCGCGCTGGTAGGTGGCGCGCATGGCGCGGCGCGAACCGTCGACGATGCTGGCCGGATCGAGCGATTTCTGGCCGCGCAGTTTGGTGAATTCGCGGTAGCCGGCCTCGAAGATGCGCTCCAGCGCGCCGGCGCTGTGGCGGTCGTTCACCGCGCTCTGGAACAGGGCGTTGAGGTCGCCGCCGCTCCAGAAGTCGCGCTCGAACTGGTCGGTCTTGGCGCGCGCGTCGCGGATGGTGAACCACTTGCGGAAGATCCAGTACCAGGACATGAAGGACACCGCCGCCAGCAGCAGCATGACGCCCTTGACCAGCACGCTGGCGTTGGCGATGAGGGAAATGATGGACAGATCCGTGGTGACGTTCATGACGCTCCCATCTTTTTTCTGATCACTGCCGGCAGGGCGGCCGGCTTCATTTTTTTCGCATCGAGGCAGGCGACGCGCACGGTGGCTTCGACCAGGGTTTCGCCGCCGCGTTCAATCCATTGCTTCAGCATGACCTGAGCGCGGCCGGCCAAAGTCAGTTCCGTCAGCACGGCGAGCTGGTCGTCGAGGCGCGCCGGCTTCAGGTACTCGATGTTCAGCGAGCGCACGGCGAAGACGATGCCGGTCTCCTCCGCCAGCCGCAGCTGTTCGACGCCCAGCGCGCGCAGCCACTCGGTGCGTCCCCGCTCGAGGTAGCGCAGGTAGTTGGCGTAATACACGATCCCGGCCGTATCGGTGTCCTCGTAATACACGCGCAGCGGAAGGATGAACGGGCCGGGCGCGGTTTCGTTGACGGGCGGCATGCGGCATTTTACCTCAGGGGGCTCGTGCCGATGAGCGCGCCGGCGGCGAAGCGGGGTTATTCGTTCCAGAGTTCGCCGCTGCCGCCCGGGCCGGGGGCGGCGAGGCCGAAATGTCGCCAGGTGGCGACGGTGGCCATGCGGCCGCGCGGCGTGCGCTGCAGGTAGCCCTGCTGGATCAGATAGGGCTCGAGCACGTCCTCGATGGTGTCGCGCACTTCGCCGATGGCCGCCGCCAGGTTGTCGAGGCCGACCGGGCCGCCGGCGAACTTCTCCAGCACGGCGCCGAGCAGCTTGCGGTCCATGACGTCGAGGCCGGCGCGGTCGACGTCGAGCATGGTCAGCGCGGCGTCGGCCACTTCCCGCGTGATGGCGCCCTCGGCCTTCACCTCGGCGAAGTCGCGCACGCGGCGCAGCAGGCGGTTGGCGATGCGCGGCGTGCCGCGCGCGCGGCGGGCGATCTCGAAGGCGCCCTCGGCGGCGATGTCGACGT
>JAANMV010002641.1_pt1 | contig 17024 bp, 10 predicted proteins | sample 7279661 | NCBI WGS metagenome assembly JAANMV01 (sample SAMN14094540, study PRJNA606508) | bioreactor metagenome | isolation source: A lab-scale SPAN reactor treating ammonium-rich wastewater day 121 | place: Ireland: Galway | collected 2017-05-16 | reverse complement strand
CCTGAAGACGACCCGCGCAACCCCGCCGTGATTGCCGACAACGTGGGCGACAACGTGGGCGACTGCGCCGGCATGGCGGCCGACCTGTTCGAGACCTACGCCGTCACGCTGATTGCAACCATGGTGCTGGGCGCCCTGCTGGTGGCGGCCGCACCGGTCAACGCGGTGCTGTACCCGCTGGCGCTGGGCGCGGTGTCCATCGTGGCATCGATCATCGGCTGCTTCTTCGTCAAGGCCTCGCCCGGCATGAAGAACGTGATGCCCGCACTCTACAAGGGCCTGGCCATTGCGGGCGTGCTCTCGCTGATCGCGTTTTACTTCGTCACCGCCTGGATCATTCCCGACAACGCGCTGGGCGGCACGGGCGCGCAGATGCGTCTGTTTGGGGCCTGCGCCACGGGCCTCGTCCTCACGGCGGCGCTGGTCTGGATCACCGAGTTCTATACCGGCACGCAGTATTCGCCGGTGCAGCACATCGCCCAGGCCTCCACCACAGGCCATGGCACCAACATCATCGCGGGCCTGGGTGTCTCCATGCGTTCCACCGCCTGGCCGGTGATTTTTGTCTGCATCGCCATCCTGGCGGCCTATCAGCTCGGGGGCCTGTACGGCATCGCCGTGGCAGCCACCTCCATGCTGAGCATGGCCGGCATCGTGGTCGCACTGGACGCCTACGGCCCCATTACAGACAACGCTGGCGGCATCGCCGAAATGGCCGAGATGCCCAGCAGTGTGCGCGACATCACCGACCCGCTGGACGCCGTGGGCAACACCACCAAGGCCGTGACCAAGGGCTACGCCATCGGCTCGGCCGGTCTGGCCGCGTTGGTGCTGTTTGCCGACTACACGCACAAGCTCGAGAGCTACGGCCGCGCCATCACCTTCGACCTGTCCGACCCCATGGTCATCGTCGGCCTGTTCATCGGCGGCCTGATTCCCTACCTGTTCGGCGCCATGGCGATGGAGGCGGTGGGCCGCGCCGCCGGTGCCGTGGTGGTGGAAGTGCGCCGCCAGTTCCGCGACATTCCCGGCATCATGGACGGCACCGGCAAGCCCGAGTACGGCAAGGCCGTGGACATGCTCACCACCGCCGCCATCAAGGAAATGGTCATCCCCAGCCTGCTGCCCGTGGTGGTGCCGATCGTGGTGGGCCTGGCCCTGGGCCCCAAAGCACTGGGCGGCCTGCTGATGGGCACCATCGTGACCGGCCTGTTCGTGGCGATTTCCATGTGCACCGGCGGTGGCGCCTGGGACAACGCCAAGAAGTACATCGAAGACGGCCACCATGGCGGCAAGGGCAGCGAGGCGCACAAGGCCGCCGTCACGGGCGACACCGTGGGCGACCCTTACAAGGACACCGCCGGCCCGGCCGTGAACCCGCTGATCAAGATCATCAACATCGTGGCCCTGCTCATCGTGCCGCTGGTGGTGAAGTTCCACGGGGGCTGAACGCCGAGCAATGGCCTCCGACAATGGCGGCCGACGAAAGGGGGCATTGCGCCCCCTTTCTTGCTTCGGGCGCCACAATGCCCACGCTGGTCGATCTGCCTTGCCCCGTTTGTATCGATACCCCATAAGGATGCACCCTTGAATTCCGCTGCACCGCCTGCCACCGGAGTCCATGCCGCGCTGTACCAGCGCGTCATCCAGGACGCACTGGCGCATTCCGGCCACCTGATGGAACGCGTCGTCGAATCCACCCGCCAGTCCCTGCAGGCCCGCGAAGACCTCGCGCGCACCCCGGGCGAGCGCCACAGCGTGATGGATGCCCGCCAGCACCTCACCCGGCTGACATTCGTGCTGTGCGATCGCTTTCCCGCCACGCTGCAGCAGGCGCTGGCCGAAGGGGCCGTGCAGAAGCAGAAAAGCACACGCTCGCTGTTCGCGGTGCATTTCGACGAACTGGAGCTGATGGACGAGTCGCAGATCAACGACAGCGTCGAACGTGCCCGCGCCGGGCAGGTAGTGGCCGAGGCGGTGCAGACCCCGCTGGCCGATCTCAATGCGCTCCTGAGCGCAGCCCAGGGCCAGGCCACCGTCAGCGCCGATCACAACCCCCTGCACCCCCAGCTATTCCTGCAGGCTCTGCAGGCCGTGGTGGGGCAAATGCAGGTGTCCGAGACGGTGCGGCGCGACTGGATGTGGCACCTGGCCCAGGCCCTGGGCCATGAGCTGCGGGTGCTGTACCTCGAACTGATCGACCGGCTGCAGGACGGCGGCGTCCAGCCCGCCGGATACGCCGTGCGCCAGGCCAGCGGCGACTATGTCTACATGAAGCCCACGGGTCCGCACGGCCATGCCCCCGGTTTCGGGCCGGAGACCGCAGCCGGGCCCATCGAGGACGCATCGGCATCCGCATCCCCGGGCCCACAGGCCGCCACTGTCGCCCACGACGAATCCCTGCTGACGCTGGACCGGCTGCGCCGCCTGCTGGCGGGTGAACTGTCCGACGCCCCTTCGCCGATGCCCGAAGAATCGTTTGCCGAACGGTTTTCACGCGAATTTGAAGGCCCGGACTCTCTGGCGGATACGCCACCGCCGGATTTCGACATCACGGTTCCGGCGGCATTCGAGGCCCTGCAGGAAATGAACCAGGTGAGCCACATGGTGCAGCGCCTGGGAGCCCAGCGCCAGCCCGGCGCGCCGGATGCGACGCCCAACCCGGGCAGCGCCGGGCGCGATGCCATGCGCAGCAGCGCCACCGGGCTCGGTCAGGCCCTGAGCCTGGAAGTGGTGGCCCTGATGGTGGACAACATTGCGCACGATGGACGCCTGCTCTGGCCCGTGCAGCAACTGGTGAAGGAACTGGAACCCGCACTGCTGCAGCTGGCCCTGGCCGACCCCCGCTTTTTCAGTGACAAGGAGCACCCCGCACGCCGCCTGCTCCAAGAAATGACCGACCGCAGCCTGGCCTTTGACAGCCTGGAATCCCATGGATTCGAGAGCTTCATGCAACCGCTGATCGACGTCGCCCGGCCGCTGGCCAACGCCCACATCGACAGCAAAGAGCCCTTTGAACATGCGCTGGAGCAACTGCTCGCCACCTGGGCAGAACGCGAACAGCAGCGCGCACGCGAGCGCCTGCAGGCCATCGAAACCCTGCGCCGCGCCGAACAGCGCAACCTGCTGGCCGCCAAAATGGTGCGCGACCTCTGGCTGCTTCCCCAGATCGACCATGTGCCGAAAGAAATTCACCGCTTTCTGGAAGGCCCCTGGGCGCAGGTGATGGCCCAGGCGCGCCTGACCGACGACAGTGGCAGCAACGACCCGGGGCGCTACCGCGAACTGGTGGACGCGCTGCTCTGGAGTGCCCAACCCGAACAGACACGCATCAACGTGGGCCGCCTGGCGCGCCTGGTGCCCAAGCTACTGAGCAAACTGCGCGAGGGGCTGGCCACCATCGACTACCCGGCCACCAAGACCGCTGCTTTTTTCGACCTGCTGATGAAGCTGCACCAGCAAGCCTTCCGGCCCGCACCGGCCTCGGCACGGCCTTCAGCCCCACCACCGCCCAGCCCCCCCCGCAACGCACCCGCACGGGACGCCGAGGAACCCTGGATCGCCCCTTCCGAAGCGCAGCAGTCCGGGTTCATGGATGTAGGCGCGGAGCCCGGACCCGGTGAGCCCCAGGCAGCCACTGCCGAGGCCTCCGGCGACAGCTTCGCCCCGGCCGGCGCACAGGCCACCGGCGAGGCGCGGTCTGCCGACCTGCAGGGCATGACCATCGGCACCTGGGTGGATCTGCTGGTGTCCGGAAAGTGGGAGCGCACCCAGCTGTCCTGGATCGGTCCCCATGGCACCCTGTTCCTCTTCACCAGCGCCTATGGCCGCACCCAGTCCATGACGAAACGGCTGCTCGACAAGCTGGTGGCGCAAGGCTCGATGCGCGTGATTTCGCAGCAGACGGTGGTGGAAGGCGCCCTGGACGCGGTGGCCGAGGCCGCCCTGCGCAACAGCGTCGATATCAGGCTGTGATACAACATTCGAGAGTAAAAATGGAATACCTGCGGTCAGTTAATTGCCCCGGTCCCAGGGCGATTCACAGTGCTGACATACGATCAGCAACGTATAGCAGTTGTACGGTTGAGAGCAAAAGCGTCACTGGCCTGCGAATAGCCCTTATCCATTTTTACCGCCGGGAGTATCCATGACGACCTCAAGCGCGACCGCGCCCCGCAAACCGTTTGCCTTCGTGCGCACATTGAGTGGACATGGTGTAAGGCGGTCATTGTCTTTCCTGAAGCAATTTGCGCCAGCCAAGCGAGCCAAGTCGACATACCGTCCCCTCCTCGTCTCCCGACTACCCTTCAAGGCAATGGCTGGTGACAGTCTGATCTTCAACCCCTTAGCACCCGCTCAAGGCGACGATCTGCTGGAATTGACTATCCACCTTGAAGGCAGCCGGGCAGAACTCGGGCACTACCTCTACAGCAAGCTCTATTACAGCACCCATCCCGATATGCATTTCAGCGAGGACCAAGTGATTTGCTTCGAGGTACGCGAGCGCTTTCGTGCTGAACGGATACAGATCGCCCTACCCGAAGCAGCGTGGCAGGCCGCGTGCACCAACAAATACCTTCGACTAAGGATCGACGGGCTACCCAGCTCTCTAGGCACATGGCAAATAGACCAACTGCGGATGGTCAACGAGGAGAACGACCCCGTACTCACCCTCCGCGCACGGCGCGTGGCTCACCGACAGTGGGTACGTGAACAAGTCCTCATAAGCGAACGCCAGCGTCGCGTAGAACTAACGCATTACCCCGAATCTGTCTCGATTGAGCTTACTCCAGTATGTAACCTGCGCTGTCCGCACTGTAGTTCTCATGGCATGCCACACCTGCATAAGCACCACAACCGCCAACCTGAAATGCCGGTGGTGCGCTTGCGTCGCCTGGCAGAAGAGGTCTTTCCGCACGTCTCCGTTGTCAGTCTCGTTGGCCGTGGCGAACCTACGTTGGCCAGCGATGAACTTTGGAACTGCATGACCGAACAACTGCGCGCGCACGACGTGCGTATGAGCTGCGTAACCAACGGCACACGCGTGCGTCAGCGATTCGATGCGGCATTGATGCCATGGGTGCATGAGCTGATCTTTTCCATCGACGGCGACACTGCCGAAACCTTCGAAACTAATCGCGCTGGCGCACGGTTCGATGCCGTACTGGAAAACTTGCGTTATTACCATGAACTCCGAAACAGCGTTCCTCTGGCACGCCGACCACAATTGACGATTTCATGGACTCTCAAACGCAACAACGTGGGCGAACTTGCCAGCTTTGTGCGTCGCATCGCACCATTAGAACCCGACCTGCTGTCGCTTCGACACTTGGTCGTCTTCCAGGACAAGGAGCGCTCACAAAGCCTTCTGGACTATCCGGAGGAAGCCAATGTCGCCTTGAGTGAAGCGTATGCGGAACTGGAGCGTCTAGGAATGCGCCACGAAAGCCCGCCGCTGATGATAGTCCCATCCGACGCCATCGCTGCCGCACCCGAGACGGCGCACCACATCAACCAGAATCCCTGGGACAGCAACTCAACCATCGCCCTGCGCGAACCCGAATGCAACTGGATGCACCGCACAGCCATCGTCATGGCCGATGGCGAGGTCATCACCTGCGGAAAACACTATGGCGAGCAAGTCGGGCATCTAGATGACGAAACTACCCTATGGGACTTGTGGAATAGCCCTTTCATGCATTCCCTGCGTGACGGATTCGGCAAGCCCCATATGTGGGAACAATGCAAGGACTGCTGGCTGCGCGAGCTGAAATGGCATTCACAGCGCAAGGCCAAAGACCTGTCCATATCCGCCTCCTACCTCAACGAAGGCATGGACTACACCGAAGCTGCCTGGGACTACCGCCGGTACTCCGAACTCTAGTACGTGCACTTACATGCTCGCCATGAACCGGCAGACGACGGCGGAAGGCGCCCTGGACGCGGTGGCCGAGGCCGCCCTGCGCAACAGCGTCGATATCAGGCTGTGAGCTTTGCTGCGTCCACCAGGACGCAGCTGAGCCCGGTTCGGCGGCATTGGTCCTGCTCGCGCCAATAGTCACCATGGCCCAGGCACCCCGTCTGGCAGATCACCAGATCGGCCGCCACGGCTGCGGTGTCTCGCTCACCGGCCAGTCGTGCCACCAGGCGCGCATGGTCCTCGCGTGCCAGCGCCAGCGCCGTCTCACGCACGATGACCGCCGCCCGCAGCCGCATGGCCTGGGCCTGCAAGCGGTCGATTTCAGCCCGCTGCTGGGCCAGCATGCGGCTGCAGCGCTCCTGTACCGCTGCGTACTCGCGGCACAGGGCACTGTGCTCGGCGGGTATGGGGTCGGCAAGAGGGCAAAAGCTGGGCATAGGCATGGACAAAGACGGATCGAGAATTTTGAGACATTATAAATGAGAATAACTCTTATTTAAAATTTCCCAAATCCCGCCAAACTGCCTTCGCTGCACACTCCGTTTCTGTGCAAATCAGCCATGAAGGCACACCGAAAATATTCAAAAAGTGTAGCTGCTAGCGCTTTTACAGCAAGCGCTGGAGGCCTAAATCGCTTGAAATTTTCAACTCCTCACGGGTGCGGCCGAAGCACCATGCGGTCGCGCTGCATCTGCACATCAAAGTGCTGCAGAAAGTTTTGCCCCAGCAGCGCATCGCCCACCGCGTCGCCGGTGTAACCCGTGCCCACGCGCAGACCCGAGACCACAAACGACCCCACCACGACCGATTGCGCCGCCACAGTGCGCCCATGGCGCACACCATTGGCAGTGCGAAACTGCGTCATCTCGCCACCCGTCAGGCCCGCCCGCTGCGCCAGCGCATCGGTCACGGCGATCAGGCTGGCGCCGGTGTCCACCATGAACACCACCGGCTGGCCGTTGATGCTGCCCGGCACGCGAAAGTGGCCGTCATTGCCGCGCGCAATGATCAGCGCGCCATCGGCCGCCACCACCGCTGCACGCGGCTGGCGCACCCGATCCATCACCACATACAGCACGGCCATCACGGCCAGCCAGAACGCCAGGATGCCCAGCGTGCCCCAGCGCATGAGCGAGGCCGGGTTGCGCGACTTCAACTGTTGATCTGGGCCCACAGCTTGTCCAATCGCTTGGTGCTTACGGGCTGCGGCGTGCGCAGCTCCTGTGCGAAGAAGCTCACGCGCAGTTCCTCCAGCAGCCAGCGCAGCTCCTGCATGCGCGCGTCCACCTGGCCCTTGCGTTCGGCCACGAGGCGCCAATAGCGCTGTTCCTGCGGGCGCAGCTCGGCCAATTTTGTAGCGTCGCGCACCGGGTCAACCCGGTATTTGTCCAGGCGCAGCACGATGGCCTTGAGGTAGCGCGCAAAGTGCGCCAGCTGTGGCCAGGGCGCCGCCGCCAGAAAGTTCTTGGGCACCAGGCGCTGCAGTTGCTGCTGCGCATCCTGCGTGGCCTCGGGCGCGCCCTTGGTGTCCTTGATCTTGCGCGCCGCAGCGGCGTATTCCTGCAGGATGGTGAGCGCCAATCGCGCCACCTCGTTGGCGATCAGCGTCAGGCGGCCGCGCCCTTCCTGCACACGTCGCTCGAAATCGGGGGCGTTGGTGGGCAGCGGGTCGAGCAGGAAGGCGCGGTCCATGGCCACGTCCAGAATTTGCTGGCGCAATTCTTCCTGCGTGCCCAGCGGCATGTACGCCACGGCCATTTTTTGCAGGTCGGGGATGTTCTTTTCGAGGTATTTGAGCGCGTCCTTGATCTGCAGCGCGCACAGGCGGCGCAGGCCGGCGCGGTGCTTGGCCGCCGCCACCTCGGGCTCGTCGAACACCTCGATGCTGACGGCATCGCCTGCGTCGATGAGCGCCGGGAAACCAATCAGCGTCTGCCCGCCCTTGCCAATCTCCATCAACTCGGGCAGCTCGCCGAAGGTCCAGGCGGTGTAGCGTGCCTCGGCCTGCGCGGCAGGCGCGGACTTTGCTCTCTTTTCAGGAGCTGCCCGCGCTTTATCTGTAGCACTTTCAGATGGTTTCTCATCTGAATTGTTCTTACTGACAGCGCCAGGCGCTATCTTTAACGAAGCAAGCGCCTGGAAGGCCCCACGCGCCTTGGCACCCAGTTCGGCCTTGAGCGCGCCCAGGTTGCGCCCCTGGCCGAGCTGGCGGCCGTGCTCGTCCACCACACGGAAGTTCATGAACAGGTGCGGCGGCACCATGTCGAGCTTGAAGTCGGCGCGCTTGACGTCGAGCGAGGTCTCGTCGCGCACCTGCTTGAGCAGTGCATCCACCAGCCCGGTGTGGCCCACGCGGTCGGGCGTGCCGAGCAGGGCCGCCAGGCGCGTGGCGCTTTCGGGCAGCGGCACGAAGCGGCTGCGCGGACGCTGCGGCAGGCTTTTGAGCAGGGCCTGGATCTTGTCCTTGAGCATGCCGGGCACGAGCCACTCGCAGCGCTCGTCGTGCACCTGGTTGAGCACGAACAGCGGGATGGTGACCGTGACGCCGTCGCGCGGGTCGCCGGGCTCGTGCAGATAGCTTGCGGCGCAGTCCACGCCGCCCAGCCGCACCATCTTGGGAAAGGCGCTGGTGGTGATGCCCGCCGCCTCGTGGCGCATGAGTTCGTCGCGCGTGAGCTTGAGCAGGTCGGGGCGTGCCTTGCTCTCGGCGCGGTACCAGTTCTCGAAGTTGCGGCCGTTGCACACGTCCTGCGGCACCTGCTGGTCGTAGAAGGCGAAGATCAGTTCTTCGTCCACCAGCACGTCCTGGCGGCGGGACTTGTGTTCCAGTTCCTGCACCTTGGCAATCAGCTTCTCGTTGGCGGCCAGGAAGGGCAGGCGCTTCTCCCAATCCTGCGGCGCCTCGCCGGCCACCAGCGCCTCGCGGATGAATAGCTCGCGCGCGGCGTGCGGGTCCACCTTTTCGTAGCCCACGCGCCGGCCGCTGTAGACCACCAGGCCGTAGAGCGTGGCGCGCTCGAAGGCCACCACCTCGGCGGCCTTTTTCTCCCAGTGCGGGTCGAGCACCTGCTTTTTCAGCAGGTGCGCGCCCACCTCTTCCAGCCATTGCGGCTCGATGGCGGCGATGCCGCGGCCGAACAGGCGCGTGGTTTCCACCAGTTCGGCGCAGACGATCCAGCGCCCCGGCTTCTTGCGCAGGTGCGCGCCCGGATGGCGGTGGAACTTGATGCCGCGCGCGCCCAGGTACGCATCGTCCTCCTCGGGCTTGAAGCCGATATTGCCCAGCAGGCCCGCCAGCATCGACAGGTGCAACTGCTCATAGCTTGCCGGGTTGGCGTTGATGGCCCAGCCGTGCTCAGCCACCACGGTGAGCAACTGGCTGTGCACGTCGCGCCACTCGCGCACGCGGCGCACGTTGATGAAATTCTGGCGCAGCAGCTGCTCGTACTGGCGGTTGCTGAGCTTGTGCGTGGGGACCACCGCAGGGGCCGCAGCGGGCGCCGGGGCCACCTTGCGCTGCGCCACCGGCAGCACCGCCTGCGAGGGGCCGCGCGCGCGCGCCTGCGCCTGCTGCACGCGCGCCGAGGGCAACTGGGGGGCGCCGCCACGCGCCTCCTGCAGCCACTGCCAGAGCTTGAGGTAGCCTGAAAACTCGCTCTTGTCGTCGTCGAACTTGGCGTGCTGCTGGTCGGCCTGCTGCTGCGCGTCCATGGGGCGGTCGCGCACGTCCTGCAGGCTCAGGGCGCTGGCGATGACCAGCACCTCGTGCAGGGCGCCGCGCGTGCGGGCTTCGAGAATCATGCGGCCCACGCGCGGGTCCAGCGGCAGCTTCGAGAGTTCGCGCCCCAGGGGCGTCAGCTCGTTGTTCTCATGAACCGCGCCCAGTTCAATGAGCAACTGGTAGCCGTCGGCAATCGCCCGGCCCGAGGGCGCGTCGATGAACGGAAAGTCTTCGACCACGCCCAGGTGCAGCGACTTCATGCGCAGGATCACGCCCGCCAGCGATGAACGCAAAATTTCCGGGTCGGTGAAGCGCGGGCGGCCCGTGAAGTCTTTCTCGTCATACAGCCGGATGCAGATGCCGTTGGCCACGCGGCCGCAGCGCCCGGCGCGCTGGTTGGCCGCCGCCTGGCTGATGGGCTCGACCAGCAACTGTTCCACCTTGCTACGCAAACTGTAGCGTTTGACGCGCGCTGTGCCTGCGTCAATGACATAACGGATACCCGGAACGGTGAGCGAGGTTTCGGCCACGTTGGTGGCCAGAATGATGCGGCGGCCGGTATGGCCGTCGAAAATGCGGTCCTGCTCGGCTTGGCTCAGGCGCGCGAACAGCGGCAGCACCTCGGCGTTGCGCGTGATCACGTTGTGCGCCAGGTGCTTGCGCAGGTGGTCGGCAGCCTCGCGGATCTCTCGCTCGCCGGGCAGGAAGACCAGGATGTCACCGCCCACATTGCCCTGCCACAGTTCGTCCACGCCATCGGCAATGGCCTCGTTCAGGCCGTAGTCACGGCTTTCCTCGAACGGTCGCCAGCGCTGCTCGACGGGAAAGGTGCGCCCCGACACCTGGATGATCGGCGCCGGAATCAGTTCGCCCCCACGCTCCCCCACTGCGTGTGGGTCGCTGCCCCCCGAGGGGGCCGCGCCCGGCTTGGGGCGGCCCGGCGTCGGACGGGCGGTTGCAAAATGTTTGGCAAAGCGGTCCGCATCGATGGTGGCCGAAGTGACGACCACCTTCAGGTCGGGCCGGCGCGGCAGGATCTGCCGGATGTAGCCCAGCAGAAAGTCGATGTTCAGGCTGCGTTCGTGCGCCTCGTCGATGATGATCGTGTCGTAGGCCTTGAGCAGCGGGTCGGTCTGCGTCTCGGCCAGCAAAATGCCGTCGGTCATGAGCTTGACCGAAGCGTCGCGGCTCAGGCGGTCCTGGAAGCGCACCTTGTAGCCCACCACCTCGCCCAGCGTCGTTTTCAGCTCCTCGGCGATGCGCTTGGCCACGCTGCTGGCGGCAATGCGGCGAGGCTGCGTGTGGCCAATCAGCTGGCCCTTCTGGCCCGCAGGCGCATTGCACTTGCCCCGCCCCAGCGCCAGCGCGATCTTGGGCAGCTGCGTGGTCTTGCCTGAACCAGTTTCGCCGCAGACGATGATGACCTGGTGCTGGCGCAGCGCCGCCATGATCTCGTCGCGCCGGCCCGACACCGGCAGGGATTCGGGAAATTCCAGGGTAAAGGGACGGGACGGCTCGGACGGAGGCGGATCGGAAAAAGACATAGGCCTGCATTATCGGCAGGCGCGCCCGTCCACGCGCCCACCACACACCCTCAGGCGCGCCGCACCCACCGGAAAACCTGGTGATTGGCCAGCGCCACGCCCCAGCAGACCAGGGCCGTCCACAGGGTGTGGCTCGGAAAATGCGCGCCGCGCAGGGTCTGCGTGAGGCCCAGGGCCAGCCCGCCCCACAGCACGGCCAGCAGCCATTGGCGCCCCATGCGCCGCTCCTCGCCCACCACCGAGGTCAGCCAGGGCAGCGCCAGCGCCACAAAGGCCAGCGCGGCCGACGCATGCCCTCCGGGGAAGCACTGCCCGGGCCCGCCATCGAGCGTGCCCCAGTTCCAGTGCGACACATGGCGCGCCACGCCGCCAAAATCCTGCAGATCCCACGGGCAACTGGTCATGCTCAGACGCTTCATCCAGCGCACCGCCAGCAAGCCCAGCGTCACTCCCACTGCCGCTTCCACTCGCAAAATGCGCGAAAGGCGGCGAAATGGCCCCACCGGGCGCCAGACCATCACCAGCACGCCGACATACACCACCGTGGCCAGGTGGCGCGCCGCATCGTGCATGACCTTCTCCAGCCACCACTGGTGGCGCAGGGGAAAGCCGTTGCTGTCCGCCAATTGCTGCATGACCCACCCATCGAGCCCCGTCAGATCCCAGAACAGAGGAATCATGAACAACACCGGTGTGGCAAGCCACAGGCGTGCAGCAGGGGAAAGATCGGCCAGGAAACGCATGCTGACAGGGGTCTGTGACATGCCTGCCATTGGAACAAGCGCGCTTTAACGCAGGCTTAACCGCACAATCGGGCCACTGCAGAGACAATCATGCCCGGCGGCAGGTCGAAGAAGGAAACACATGCGGATTCTGATTGTCGAGGACGACACGGGCATTGCGGGCGGCCTGGAGGCCACGCTGCGCTCCGTCGGCTATGCCGTGGATGTCTGCGGCACACTGGCCGATGCGGCAGCAGCCCTGCGGGTTGAAGCCTTCGACCTGGTACTGCTCGACCTGGGCCTGCCCGACGGCGACGGCATCGACTGGCTGCGCCGCCTGCGCCAGGAAGGCCGCACGCTCCCCGTGATCATCATGACCGCCCGCGACGCCCTGCCCGACCGCGTGGCCGGCCTGGACCAGGGGGCGGACGACTATCTCGTGAAACCCTTTGCCCCCGAAGAGCTGCTCGCCCGCATGCGCGTGGCGCTGCGCCGCAGCGAAGGGCGCGCCTCGCCGCTGCTGCACCACGGCGACCTGGAAGTGGACCCTGCCGCGCACACGGTGCGCAAGGCGGGCACCCTGGTTCCCCTGCGGGCCAAGGAATTCGCGCTGCTGCTGGCCCTGCTGCGCGCCAGCGGCCAGGTGCTCAGCCGCCAGCGGCTGGAAGAAGCCTTGTACGGCTTTGACGACGCGCTCGACAGCAACGCCCTGGAAGTGCACATCCACCACCTGCGCCGCAAGCTCGGCAGCGACCTGCTCCAGACCGTGCGCGGCGTGGGCTACTTCGTACCGCGCCCCGGCACAGGCCAGGCCGATGCGGGCGCCACCCATTCGGGTCCACCATGAGCGCCCTCACCCCTCCCGCCGGGCCACAGCGCCTGCTCAGGCGCTATCTCTGGACCTGGACCCTGCTGACCCTGGTGACCATCTGGCTCACGCTGGCCGGCGTGGCGTACTACACCGGCCTGCATGAGGCGGACGAAATCACCGACGGAAAGCTCGTATCGACCGCTGAACTGCTGCTGCGCCCGGGCATGGGCCTGGGTTCCCACGAACAGCCCCTGTCGCTCCCTGCAGGCAGAAGCCCCCACGCGACGGGCTATGCCCCCGAGCTGCGCATCGTGGCCTGGCAGGATGACCGCGTCGTGTGGGACTCGCACGGCATGGCAGCACTTTTACCCGACCCGCTTGCACCAGGCCACCAGACCCTCACCCCCGACCCCACCCGCCCCGCCCACACCTGGCGCGCCTTCGTGGCCGACGCTGCACCGGCCAGCGGTCCGGCCCGGCGCGTGGCGGTGCTGGTCGAGATGGGCTGGCGCCAGACGCTCGGACGGGACATTGCCGAGCACATCATTCGCCCCGCGCTGGTGCTCTTGCCGCTGGTCGCTCTTGTGCTGGCATGGAGCATTCGCCGGGGCGTGCGACCTGTCGAGCGCCTGTCGGAAAAAATCCTGGCCCTTGACCTCGACACGGGACAGACGCTGCCCACCCGGCAGCCCTTCAAAGAACTGTCCAGCACGGTGCACGCCATCAACACGCTGGTGCAGCGCCTGCAGGCGCAGCTCCAGCGCGAGCGCCGCTTCACCTCGGATGTGGCGCACGAGTTGCGCACCCCGCTTACCGCCATGCTCCTGCAATCCCGCCTGGCACGTGCCTGCGACAACGCTGCAGAGCGGTCTCAGGCCCTGGCGGCCGTGGAGCAGGGCGCCCTGCGCGCCGGGCACATCCTGGGCCAGTTGCTCGACCTGGCCCGGGCCCAGAGCCTGGACGACCAGGCCATGGAGCCCGTGGACCTGTGCGCTCTGGCGCAACAGGAGCTGGCCGCCCATGCCCCGATCGCCTATGAACGGGGCCAGGAACTGGCACTGGAAGCCCCGACCGACCCCGTGCACGTACCGGGCCACAGAACCATGCTCGAACTGGCGCTGCGCAACCTGATCGACAACGCCCTGCGGCACACACCCACCGGCACGCTGGTCGAAGTGTGCGTAGGGCGCACCCCCGAAGGCCAAGCCATGCTGTCCGTCAGCGACAACGGTGCACGCGATGGCGCCCAACCCAGCGACAACCCCGGCATGGGGGTGGGACTGACGCTGGTGCAACGCATTGCCGACGCCCAGGGCGCCGCCCTGGAGCACACCACGGGCAGCCCGGCCACACCCCACCGCTGGACCCTGACCTGGCCCACCCTGAATCGTTAATGCTGCGATAAGGCGGGCAACCAAGAATCATGCAACCCACAGCACCGATTCCTGGTACATGACCCCCTCCTCCCTGCGCCAGCCCGCCTGGCACCCCACTGCCCTGCTGCTGATCCTGGCCACCTGGCTGGCCACCATTGGCAACTTTCCACTCTGGACAGCCCTCTGGAAGCTGCCCGAAACGCACGGCCTGAAGGCGATCGCGACCCTGGGCATCCTGGTGCTGGTGATTCTGGCGGCCACGCTGCTGCTGCTGAGCCTGCTGGTCTGGCCGCGCTGGCGCAAGCCGGCGGGCCTGCTGCTGCTGGCCGTGACGGCATCGAGCAGCTATTTCATGGCCAGCTACGGCATCGTGATCGACCCGACCATGGTGACCAATGTGGTCCAGACCGACGCCGGCGAGGCGCTGGATCTGCTGTCCTGGCCGCTGCTGGTCACACTGGCGATCGGCGTGGTGCTGCCGGGCATCTGGTGGTGGCGCCAGCCTGTGCGCCCGGTGGGCAAAGTCCGGTTGGTGGCGCACCAGCTCGGCGCCGCCCTGCTGGGCCTGCTGGTGGCGGTGGCACTGCTGTGGACGTCGTTCCAGGACGTGGCTTCGCTCATGCGCAACCACAAGCAGCTGCGCTACATGATCAACCCGTTCAACTCGGTGTACGCCGTGGGCAGGGTCGCGGTGGGCCGCACCGCGCAGGCCCAGAAGCCCCTGCAACCCTTGGGCACCGACGCGCAAGCTGCTGCCACCGGCACCGACCCCGAGAGCGCCCCCCTGATCGTGCTGGTGGTGGGCGAGACGGCGCGCGCCGCCAATTTCGGGTTGGGTGGCTACACACGCGACACCACGCCGCGCCTGAAGGAGCTCCAGGGCCAGGGCGACATGGTGTATTTCTCGAACGTCAGCTCCTGCGGCACCAACACCCAGGCCTCCGTGCCCTGCATGTTCTCGCATCTGGGCAAACAGGGCTTTGAAGACTCGAACGACCGGTACGAAAACCTGCTCGACGTGCTGCAGCGCGCCGGCCTGGCTGTGCTGTGGATGGAAAACCAGTCCGGCTGCAAGGGCGTGTGCGAGCGTGTGCCGAACGTGGACACGCGCGCCCTCGAAGTGGCCGGTGTGTGCCAGGATGGCCAGTGCCTTGACGAGGTGATGCTGCACCAGTTGCCCCAGGAACTGGCCAAGATCCCCGCCGAACGCCGCGCCAAAGGCACGGTAGTGGTGATGCACCAGATGGGCAGCCACGGCCCGGCTTATTACAAGCGCTCGCCGCAGGCGCTCAAACAGTTTCTGCCCGAATGCACCAGCCACGCCCTGCAGGAGTGCCCGGTAGAACATATCCAGAACGCCTACGACAACTCGCTGCGCTACACCGACCATTTCCTGGCCGACACGGTGCAATGGCTGCAGGCACAAAAGCGCCCCACCGCCCTTGTTTATGTGTCGGACCACGGTGAATCGCTGGGCGAAAAGGGCCTGTACCTGCACGGCATGCCCTACCGCATGGCACCGGTCGAGCAAACCCATGTGCCCATGCTGGCCTGGGCCTCCAAGCCCCTGCAGCGCGACATGCACTGGAACATGGCCTGCCTGCAGGCCAGGGCCGCGCAGCCCTGGTCGCACGACCATCTGTTCCACACCCTGCTGGGCCTGGCCCGCGTCCGCACCAGCGCCCAGAACGCCGACCTTGACATGCTGGCGGGCTGCACCCGGGCCACCTGAGACGGCCGCAGCAGCCCTGCCCCACCGGGTGCGGCAATATCGGTGAAAATTGCACACCGGCGGTCGGCCGGTGTTTCTTCATTTCACCCCTCTGACTGCCACGCCCCTGCCGCATGTCCACCGTCTTCAACTTCACCTTCGTGCCCTGGTTCCGCTCGGTGGCGCCCTACATCCACAAGTTCCGCCACCAGACATTCGTGGTGGGGCTCACGGGTGAAGCCATCGCGGCCGGCAAGCTGCACAACATCGCGCAGGACCTGGCCATGATCAAGGCCATGGGCGTGAAGATCGTGCTGGTGCACGGCTTTCGCCCGCAGGTCAACGAGCAGCTGCGCGCCAAGGGGCATGAGGCGAAATACTCGCACGGCATCCGCATCACCGACTCGGTGGCGCTCGACTGCGCCCAGGAGGCCGCCGGCCAGCTGCGCTACGAGATCGAGGCCGCGTTCAGCCAGGGCCTGCCCAACACGCCCATGGCCGACTCGACGGTGCGCGTCATCTCGGGCAACTTCATCACGGCGCGGCCTGTGGGCATCGTCGACGGCGTGGACTTCGAACACTCGGGCCTGGTGCGCAAGGTCGATGTGGCGGGCATCCAGCGCGCGCTGGACATGGATGCGCTGGTGCTGCTCTCGCCCTTCGGCTTTTCGCCCACGGGCGAGGCCTTCAACCTGAACATGGAAGAAGTTGCCACTTCGGTGGCCATCGCACTCAAGGCAGACAAGCTGCTGTTCCTCTCCGAGGTGCCGGGCATCCGCACCGACCCCGAGGCCCCCGAGAGCGACGACAACCCGATCGACACCGAGCTGCCGCTGGCCCAGGCCAGGCAGTTGCTGGCGCGCGTACCGCCCAGCCAGCGCCCCACCGACACGGCCTTCTACCTGCAGCACTGCGTGAAGGCCTGCCAGGGCGGCGTGGAGCGCAGCCACATCATCCCGTTCGCCGTCGATGGTGCGCTGCTGCTTGAAATCTATGTGCACGATGGCATTGGCACCATGATCGTGGACGAGAAGCTCGAAGAACTGCGCGAAGCCACCGCCGACGACGTGGGCGGCATTCTGCAACTGATCGAACCCTTCGAGAAGGACGGCACCCTCGTCAAGCGCGACCGCACCGAGATCGAGCGCGACATCGCCAACTACACCATCATCGAGCACGATGGCGTGATCTTTGGCTGCGCCGCGCTCTACCCCTACCC
>JAANMV010002640.1_pt1 | contig 17030 bp, 18 predicted proteins | sample 7279661 | NCBI WGS metagenome assembly JAANMV01 (sample SAMN14094540, study PRJNA606508) | bioreactor metagenome | isolation source: A lab-scale SPAN reactor treating ammonium-rich wastewater day 121 | place: Ireland: Galway | collected 2017-05-16 | reverse complement strand
CGACCCTGACGAGCTATTCCGAGAATATTCTTGAGAGAGCGCTCAGTGCACTCCGTACCAGTCCGGATCTCAACGTTCTGATCGTTGGTCACACGGACAATGTCGGCAGTGCGGCATACAACAAGAATCTCTCCTTGCGGAGAGCGCAGACAGTCAAGACTTGGTTGGTTAACAGGGGCATAGCAGCAAAGCGCCTGTCGGTTGCCGGTAAAGGGTTCGATGAACCCATTGAGTCGAACAATACTGAAGATGGACGGCTCAACAACAGACGTATCGAATTCCGTGTGTTGGAGTAAGCGTGAAGCGGCTCAGATGACATTCACAAATGAGTTGCATAAACAACTCTCTGCAAAATGGAATAACTTATCGAGGACAATGGAATGGCAACGCGCGTTGTTTTGATATTGCTTCTGATCTTTTTTGCTTCGATACCTGCTGTGGCTCAGATTGACATTGGGTTTGGGCCTCAGCTCGGTATCTACAAGGTACAGGAGCTTGATGGTGTGGAACTGATGGGCGGTGCTGCATTGCGGCTCAAACTTACCGACTTGCTTGGAATTGAGGCGTCCATCAACTACCGCGAAGAAGAGTACGGTGGCGGAAGCGCGAGGTTGAAGAGTTGGCCGGTGATGGTGACGGGGTTGGTGTATCCGATCCCTTTCGTGTATGGAGCAATCGGTGCAGGATGGTACAGTACGTCCATCCAATACAACTTTCCTTCCGGGTTTCTTGGGGGGCCATCCTCGATTGCCAGCGAGTCAAAACAAGAATTCGGATGGCATTTCGGTGGAGGTGCTGAATTTCCGGTAGGTTCATTTGCCAAAGTCGTCGGTGATATCAGATATGTTTTCCTGAATTATGATTTCAGCAGATTGCCGGGCAGCGATGGCGTAAACAGCAATTTCTATATCGTTACGGCAGGCTTCCTTTTTAATCTCTGATGGTATGCGGCCTGGAATTGACGTTGTTTCTTCCCGTCGAAAGGAGGACACGTTTTTTTGATCAGCGCATAAGTGGGTTTCTCACTCTAATGGAGTTCACAAGCGCCACTTTTATGTACCCGGGTAGCGCATCACGATGTCGGGGGTAAAAAAACACCTAACAAACAAGGAGGTCAATATGCCGTTACTTCAAGTAGTTGTCATTCTCATTGTGGTTGGCGTTATCCTGTGGTTAATCAACAGCTACATTCCGATGCAGGTCACGATTAAGAAAATTCTGAACGTCGTTGTAATCATCGGGGTGGTGTTGTGGCTGTTGAATGTGTTTGGATTGTTTAATTCTCTGGGGAACGTACACATAGGCGGGTGATCTTCTGAGTGTGTGACAGGTGTGACGCGGCAAAGTCAAGTTGCTCTCCGATCACAGAGTTGCCTCAAGAAGGATTAGCTACTCTTTCATCCCTTCGGTCGATTTCTTTGCGGTGCATCCTCTGTTACCTTTAGATAGATTATAACATGCAATGGGACATTGTTCCGACAACACCGACTGCAAACAGAGGATGTACTAATTCAAGTTCTATTTCAATCATATAAAGGGATCAAGACATGATACGATACATCAGTAGCGGGATTCTATTGGTTTTTATAGGGGCTTTCGGCCTCTTCAGCCTCTCGGGATGCAACAAGGATGGGGATGTTCTCACTCCATCGGATCTGGCGCCGCCGACAAATTTCAGGGCGGCTTCCGGTGACGCAAGGGTGTTCCTCACTTGGACTGCTTCGAGCTTTGCCGGATCGAGCGATTTCGCAGGTTACCGGATCTTGACGAAGAGTGGTTCAAGCACAATCGATAGCATGAATACATCATCATCCGCAAGTACATATACCGTCTTTAATCTTATTAATGGCGGAACCTACACATTCACAATTCAAACATTGAAAACCAACGGCTCATTGAGTGAAGCAGTGACACTCCAATGGGGACCGTCGGTTCGCTACGGTTTTCAGAGTCTGTATGAATATGAATCGAGCGAGGCCTCGGGTCTTCAGTTCCAGGCGGGACAGCGATACAATTTCACACTCGCCAACCAGAATACCATCGATCTTTGGATAGATGGCCGTTCGGGTGCCACACCGCTGCTGAAAAGCCCGAATGATTATGTTCCCACCGCCGGCTGGCGCCGTACGATGTTTGTAGAGACAAACGCTTCAAGTTTTGATGACTTTGTCGTTGTTCCGGATGTCTCATCGTTTCGTTCAACACCCGGGCTGCCAATTGTGTCGAGCAAGGTCTATTTTGCGATTACCCAGGACGGCAACTATGCGAAGTTCAGAGTAGAGCCTCCCGGAGTTCAGGTGGATCCGGCGAACAACAAACGCTTCGTGAATATTACGGTTGCGTACAATTCCGGCGGCGGTCATTGGGCTAAACCAATCGTCGTCGGCCTTTCAACGCTGAACAATTGATACCTGCGCTTTCTCAGCTTCAAGTTGCCCTTATAAACAGAAGGGAGAGGCGGGTGAAAAAGAGGAGGGGCGGGTTGCTGGCCCCTCCTCTGTATCATGGTTCAGAAGTTACAAAGAAGTTCTATATCACAAATTCTCGATTGCATGGGAGGAAATTGCAATGGTAATAATTAGGCGGATGCGTGTTGCCTCGGTTGCGGGACTGCTGATCGTCAACTCCTTCCTGTTGAGTGCGTGCAGCACAGTGCCGGTCACAGGACGACAACAACTGAGCCTGATCTCCAGCGCGGAGATGCTCTCTATGGGCAACCAGCAGTACGACGAATTTCTCAAGGATAATGCAGTTGTTCCCGCCGGGGATAGCCGGACGGTAATGGTGAAAAACGTCGGCAGGAGAATCCAGTCTGCGGTCGAGCAATATTTTCGCCAGAATAATCTCGCCTTAAGCGGATACGGTTGGGAGTTCAACCTCATCGATAATAAAGAAGCAAATGCGTGGTGTATGCCTGGCGGAAGGGTTGCCGTATATACCGGCATCTTGCTGATCACAAACAACGAAATCGGCCTCGCGGTTGTGATGGGACATGAGATCGCCCATGCAGTTGCCGAGCATGGTGATGAGCGGATGAGCCAGGGGTTGCTTGCCCAACTTGGAGGTGCAGCGCTTTCCCAAGCACTTTCCCAGAAGCCTCAGGAAACACAACAACTTTGGATGACAGTCTTCGGTGTCGGCGTTACGTACGGGGCGCTTCTTCCGTTCAGCCGGGTGCAGGAACGAGAAGCAGATCATCTTGGATTGATTTTCATGGCAATGGCGGGATACGACCCCAACGAGGCGTTGAGGTTCTGGCAGCGCATGGCGCAACAAAGTAACCGCTCAGCGCCGCCGGAATTTATGAGTACACACCCGTCAGACGAATCACGCATCGCCGGCATACGCGAGTATCTTCCGGAAGCATTGCGATATTACAAGAAGCCCAGTTAGAGGGTCGAATTCAGTCACGGCAATTGCATCAATGGCAGTTGCCAAGGATTGTTTGGGAATAGGCACCGTAACCTCTATCCGAAAACTCCCTTGCCGAATCCCACCTGCTGCTTCATACACGCCGTCATCGCAGATGAGATTCAATCCGTCGTTGAAATTCTCGTCTATGCGATTTCTCTCATTGAGTTCTCTCTTCAGCATCGGATTGCGTCTGTTCATAGCATTTTACCAGTCATTCGTTCATACAACGAAGAATTCACAGGTTCTTCCGGGAAGAGTTTCTCCAGCAGCAGAGAGTCAATGGGAGCCGCTTTGCTTTCCAAGTGAGGAAAATCGCAGGATAAATCCTTACCTTTTTTGTGGACACTGTACTCATTGATTCAGCCTGTTAATCACAATACCTCCCTCCATTCACTCTTATGAAAAACTGCACAGCCGGAATTGATATCGGCGGAACCAACACTCTCGTTGGAATTGTCGATGAAGAAGGAAGTTGCCTTTCTCAGTCTTCATTGTCTACAGCCGATTACGCCGACCCGAAAGAATTTGTGAGGGAACTCCATCGGGAGATTGAAGCACAAGTTGGACACATTGAGGGTTCACTCATTCTTGAAGGAATCGGTATTGGTGCGCCCAACGGCAACTACTATCATGGTTCGATTGAGTTTGCGCCGAATCTCAGGTGGCGCGGAATCGTTCCTCTTGTCGATCTCATGAAACAACACTATTCCATTCCGGTTGTGCTGACGAATGACGCTAATGCTGCAGCAATGGGCGAAATGATCTATGGCGGTGCGCAGGGTATGCGGGACTTTATTGTGATCACGCTTGGAACCGGTTTGGGAAGCGGCATTGTAGTGAATGGTGAACTCGTGTACGGTCATGACGGATTTGCGGGCGAAATCGGACACACAATCGTTGATCCGCACGGCAGGCAGTGTGGCTGCGGGAGAAGGGGATGCCTCGAGACGTATGCCTCGGCTTCGGGCATCAAGCGCACAGTGTTTGAGCTTCTTTCAGAAACAACAACTCCCAGTATATTGCGGTCAGTCAGCTATGCGGATTTGACGGCTGTTATGGTTACGGACGCGGCCGCACAAGGTGATGTGATCGCCTTGGAAGCGTTTGACATGACGGGGAGAATACTGGGGTTGAAACTTGCTGATACTGTCGCGCACACCAGTCCGGAGGCAATTTTTCTTTTTGGGGGATTGGCGAAAGCAGGCGAGTTCATTTTTCAGCCGACCAGCCGCTACATGGAGATGAACATGTTGAACATCTTCAAGAATAAAGTGAAATTGCTACCATCGGGACTGACGGGAAATGCGGCAGTTCTTGGCGCAAGCGCCCTTGTAAAGAAGGAATTGGGGAAGTGACTCTCTACTTTCTGTGCGGCCGAAGGGAGTCGAACCCCTAACCCCCAGCTTCGTAGGCTGGTGCTCTATCCAGTTGAGCTACGGCCGCAAAAAATGCACAGCCAATCTAACCAATTCTCTCCTTATTTTCAATTTCTCTGGAATGCGGGTTAGTGTTACAGTTTGCAATTCGTTACGCTACCAAAGGCTGAATGCCCGGCACCCAAAAGAAATCCCGCCCCTGCGATTGCAAGAGCGGGATCCAACTTCCTTGATCTGTTGATGCGCTACCTTACAACATTGAACTCAACCCGACGGTTGTTTGCTCGTCCAACTGCTGTTTCGTTCGTATCAACGGGGTCGTTCATCCCTCTGCCAACAGTTTCGAGACGTGACGGGTCAATTCCCTTTTTTACGAGCCACGCTTTTGCGGCTTCGGCCCGTTGCAAGGAAAGCCTGTTGTTCGCCGATGCCGATCCGACATTATCCGAATAGCCGACTATTTGAACTCGAAGTGTCGGGTCGGCAACAAGGGCGTTGTATGCACGTTCCAATGTTTGTTCCGCGTTCTTGAGGAGTCGCGCACTTCCAGAAACGAAATTGAGCCCCTGAAGTGTGACCGGAGTTCCACCCTCCATCAACTTCTCGGGCGGCGGTGTCTTCCCGTCATCACGCGGGTCAAGCGGGTTCGTTCCGCGCAATACTTCAGCACCGTCACTTACACCTCCGCGATCCGTGTCGGCTCTCGTCGGGTCGGTTTGATATCGCCGCACCTCTTCGCCGTCGAGCAGGCCGTCGCCGTCGGTGTCGGGATTGTTGGGATCGGTTTTGTGAATACGAACCTCTTCCCAATCGGAAAGGCCGTCACCATCGGTATCAACCTTGAGCGGATCAGTATTGTATCTCAGTACCTCATCTCCGTCAGAGAGTGTGTCGCCATCAGTGTCAATTCTAAGGGGATCAGTTCCGTACTTCAATACCTCGTCACCATCGCTTAGTCCGTCGCCGTCGGTATCCCACAACGTCGGATCGGTTCGGTATTTCACCACTTCATCTCCATCATTCAGGCCGTCCCCATCGGTATCAGGGTTGAGCGGATCGGTTTTGTATCGGCGGACTTCTTCACCGTCTTTCAGCCCATCGCCGTCAGTGTCAGGATTGTCAGGGTCTGTACCCAACATTCTTTCTTGTGCGTTAGTAAGCCCGTCGTTATCGTCATCATCGGAGTCGCTACTCCCGAAATACACATTGACGCCGGCTCTCAATGTTCCGTACCAGTCGGGCGCTTTGTATTTGTGCTGTTCTGTGTTGTCGTCGGTAAGGCGAGCGCTCGCCTCAAGCACAATAGATGTCTGCTGTCCAACAAATGCTTCGAACCCAATTCCTAACGGAAAGTGAAACGATGTGTAGTATTTGTTTTCGGGGATGTGTTTGAGTGTATTGCTTCGTTTGTATGCCATCATTCCTGCGCCGAAGTAGATATAGGGCGCAATGATGCGCCCCGGAGTCAAGTGAACCCATCCGACGAGGTCGAGGTTGGTTGCTCGCAGCTTGAGGTAGTTTTCTGGAATCTCTTTGTAAATCGGCACTTGATAAGCCTTCAAATCCTCATATCCTCCCTGAAGGCCAACGGAGAAAAACGGTGACAGGCCGTAGCGGGCATACATCCCTCCACCCATGCCAACTTTGCGCACGTTCATGTCGTTGACCCAAAGGTTCGCGCCGCCATGAAATCCAAGTGACCATCTTCCTGCGGTGCTTTGGGCATAGCTGTCGGGTACCACGACAAAGCAGGATACCACAAGCATGGCAAAAGCAGTACAGTATTTCATCATTAGAGAATTCTCCTTCACGCGTTAAGAAATATGCAAGAAGATCCGTTTGGAATCGCATCAGCAGGGGAGGCAGGGTTGGTGTAAAACACTGCCCGCAAGATATTGTATTTGCGAGCAAATGTCAACGGAAGTCCGACAACTTCCGGCGAAACGCGAGAGTCATGGATATTGAGTAATCCGCATCGGTAGATGGAAAAAATGCGGTGTGTATCAAGATTTTGGCTGTACATGACGGTATCGGGGGAGTCGGATACGGAAACCATTCATTGCCATCTGTCAGAAGTTTATCCTGATGATTACAGAAGGAAGGATGTAGCTTTCATATTGCCACGCGGGCAGGCGCGAAGGGCGGTACGCCTTGTAGTACCGGAAGTCCAGACCCACTTTATTGCTTAAGATCAGCTTTGATCTCACACCGAGGTAGCCGTACCCGTCATCGATGTTGTGATTGATGGAGGCTGTAATGTCGAATTGAAGCAACTTCCCATCCTGTGACAAGCCGAATTCCAGGAAGGGAAGAAAATTATTCCGAACAGGTTCTACCCGGCCAGGGTATGCCGTACCTCGAAGAATGCGGGTGATTCGGTGTACGTCGTGCCATGCAAGTCCCGCGCCAAAATGAAGCAACCCGACATTCTTCAACTGCGCCATGAGAAGAATGCTGTTTCTCACCGAGTAGAAGGTATCAACGTCCTTCGAATACTCTGTTTTCTCGTTGATGGCAAGTGATCCCTCGAATGTCAGTTCGAGGCGTTCAGTCGGGTTGTTACTCAGCAGATTAAGTCTCTTTTCGGGTGTCCATGTTCCTCGAAGAAAGAAGTTCTCCCCGGATCCCTGAAGGTTTCGCTTCTTCAAAATTGAATTCGCGGAGTGTTCGTTTTGATTCGGGATTGAAAAGTTGTTGCCTACTTCCGCTCCCGCGGTTATGCTGAACTTGTTGTAATTCCTGTCGGTTACAGTTACATCATCAAGATAGAGAAGCTCGAGGGCAGCCACAACACTGGATCTGAACCAGAAGGGCAGGTTGATGTAGTCATTCCCCAATCTTCCTATCAACGAAATGCGCCACCACTCGAACGTCGGCGATGTGGACCAGAGCATGATACTCGAGTACAGGGGGCTGAGATAAATGTCGTAGCGTTTTCCTTGTGTGGCATCAAACCGATCTTTGTAACGCATGGACTTGACCAGCGTGTACGTTTCGTAGCCGAGCGCATCCAGAATGAGAACGTAATCACGAATGCTGCCTAAACGCTTGTCTTGAGCTTCGAACTCGAGCAGTTCAACCTCATCGTCGTAGTAACGCTTTCTGCTGGTGATTTGTACTTCGCTGCCCGACGTGGCGGCGACAAGTTGTTCAGCATTGTCGATAAGCTTGAGAATGGAATCGGCAGCCAACGCCGTTGATGCCCGTCGCTTCAATTGTGTGAAAACTTCCCTGACGATAATGGGGTCTACAATCACCCAACGCTCTTTGATACCGTCAAACGACCGGGTGTCGATGCGAAGGCTGTCGTACAAAGCCCGCAGTTCCTGTTTGGATTGCGCCACAGCAGGGCCTGAAGGAAAACTCGATACTCCGATAAGTAGTATCAGAAGACGAAGAAATGTCAAGGTAGTTTTCATCATCACAATCCAAAACGATATCGTAGTTGCATCATTGACCCCTTCTCCACCTCCCACGGTTGCGGTGAGCGACCGAACACCCGCGTCAACCAGATGGATTCCAACCTGATTTCGTGCGGCCCGCTTCGGAATATCTTGATCCAGGGATGGATAATAAGACGGTTATCGAAGAACCGTGTGGTGGCACCGAACCGTGTTGCTTTTGAATCGTGCATGTACTCGAAAACGATCAGAGGTTTCATGGCACTGAGAAGAACATTTTGATCGTATGAACGGAGCTTGCCTGAGGTGTCGTATACTGCTTCCCAAATATCGTATGACCCGGCGCCGATATCCAGCTTGATGGTATTGTGTGCCTCCCGTTCGAGGTTCCAGTAGTGGGTCAGATATACTTCCCACTGCACGGTTGAGAAGTAAGCGATGTCACGATTTCGTTGTTTGAGCTTGACAAAGGGTTTCTCAAATTCTGTTGCTCCGCCCGAGTAATAGAACGTGAAGAAGGGGAGCCTGTTGCTGAACGGTCTTCCTGTTCGCAATTCAACACCGGCTCCCGATGTAACATTGAGTACGCTGCGTTGAAGTGTAGCCAACGCGCCTCTGTTGTCCAACCTCCACCTTTGAATCAAATTATTTGTGTTGACAGCGGTGCGCGCGAGGATCCGGAGGTCAAAGAAGAAGCTGGTGTCAATGTTTGCATATTCCCCCCCGAAGAATACGAGCAAACGCCCTCCCCAGGAGATGTATGGCGATTGATAGGAGAGGAGACTCAGCAGGCGGTCGCCAACACCCACTTCCACACCAAAGCTGTGGACGCCGATCCATTGCTCTTCGGATGCAAAGTCAAGAGAGAGTTTGAGGGCTGACCAGGTGAGATCGAGGGAGATTGGTTCGTCTCCGTGCGGGTTACCGACGTAACCATTGCTCAACCTGATGTGACGGAAGTAATCCCTGTTTCCGTCTGCGATCAATGCAGTGTCCTGGATCGGGTTCCCACGGATTTTACTTCCCAGCGGAACGCCTCGCCCTTCAATATGATAGCGGCTGAGTTGTTGGACAAACATCATAAACTCAGGCGAGAAGTCTCTTTTCATTGCAGCAAAATCCTGCAGGTCAAAGATGAGTCTGTTGTTGGTAACGGGCCGGACTGATCCTTGCGGTGCACGCTCACCTTCTGTTGTCATCTCTTCAGCTATCAACGGAACGAGTGGCAGGGTTACTCCGCCAAACGAAAATCGCACAGGAACATACACAAATCGATATACATACTCCCGAAGTGATCCGCCCGACGAGATAGTATCGTAAGAGAAAGTCCTTTCAAGATCTTTGTGTCGCAGTCCGTTAATTGGCAGGTTCGGGCGTTTGAGGTCCATGAAATACAGGCGGGAATATGCGGAATCCTGAGCAACAGCAGTCAGGACTCGTTTGAACTCGATATCCAATGAATCTGCCCGCCCGATGCTGGCAATCGACCAGCTCATCAGTAGCAGAACTACAATTTTCCGGCACGCCATCTACAACACCTACCAAATGATTGATTACTGAGCCTGATACACACGAGCCTTGTACACCCGGCTGAATGAAGTGCCGAATTGATCGCGAAAACGAATTCTCAAACTCACTTCAGGCGCGTTTCGTACAGAACGGTCCCGAAGAAAGTCTTCGTTAGGGACAATCACCAACACGCGCCACGGATCATCCGCCCGCCATTCGACACGCGAGAGAAACTGGGACGGGGCGCTCGTAACCGTAACATCCCACACATCCGGCATGAACATGAAGAAACTCATACGACTTACGGCATAGCTCGAGAACCGGAATTCGCGGGGGTTGTATTTACCCTCTTGGTTTATGTTGAGAGGAATTGGGGGGAGCAGGTCCATTCGGTTGGCTGCTTTCAGCCGGTCATAGGTTGAATCGACGGCCCACAACGCAACATCTTCAATGCGACCGGGGCTTTTCAATTCAATGTTCCAGACAGACTCTGAAACCTGCTTGGTTGCCGGATCAAAGTATTTGAATGTCTTGCCCTTGTATTTCCCCTTGATGGTAATTGTCGAATTGAGTTCTGCGGGTGGCAGGGTTCTCCAAATACGCTCGATCCGAACAGTCGAACCCTGCTCCGAATACAGGACGCGATTTCGCGATTCGATGTCATACGAATAGCCGGAGTAGTCTTCGTGTCCCGCTGCAAAACTGAACACCGACGATTCGCCGTACCAGTATTCACGATTAACCAACGAATGCAGAGACGGCCAACGGACATGAATCTGCCATTCATCACCGTAGCGGTACATTCTCCTGTCTCTTCCCTGCCCCTCGAGAATTCTCAGAACGGTAAGTGTATCGGCCGCGTCAAACCGAACACGGGAATACACCGTATAATTATTGCCGGAATTGACACCGTACAATGTGTTGCACATTTGATCGTCCGGACGTGTCGTTCGATCCCGGCGGTACACGAGAATTGTACATGTAGGCGGAGTCCGCCAGTCCCATTCCGGGTCGGAAAGAGTGACATACTCGCCCGCAAGCACCGACATGGTGTCGCGATGAACAAGCAATGTGAGATTGAACTCACGGCGAAAATCTGGTTTCTGCGAAAATGCGAGCGAGAGGAACAGACTCGCGGTCAGCAAGCATGCAAGCAGGATTCTTTTCATCGGATTGGCGGTTCGATATAATCGTATTCAACTATCACTTCCACGTCGGTACTGCTTGTTAGCGTTTTTCCCTGCAAGCCGGAGAGCAATTCCCGTACACACAACGGGAGTTTGTCGGGAATGTGCCGATCGACCTCGCCGGTTATTGTGTAGCGGAATTTTCCGACTTGTGTGAACCGGTAAGCAATGAGCCCGATGCCGGTTTCGCGGTCGGTAACACATTCCAGTTGAGGCGCGCTCCCGTGTGCTGTGACCTGGTAAACGATCTTTTCCCGTTCCTGTGGCGACACGAGGCCGGTTGCATAAACAGGAATGTTCGTTGTTTGCGGGCGGCCTTCGACGGTCATGCTCCCCATTTTGAGTCGATACAATTGTACCTGTACTGTGCGGGGAGCTGTGACGTAGATACCTTCCGACAACGAGACAGACATACTATCCGCCAGTTGTCCGCATGGAATTCTGCCTCCCCCTGATCCTGCAAGCAACGCCACAACCGCAACAAGATAGAGAACAAAGTAGACGATGAGGAAAGACTGTTTCATGAAACACCTGGTGCCGGCATATCTGTCATTAGTTGATAATCCCCTTCATGTACCCGACTCTTCCTTTGATTTCGGAAAGCTGGTCCATGACTCCGGGTGGCAGACTGTTTCGTCCATTGGCGTTGAGGTTTTCTACAACTGCCTTCAATGACCCATCAATCTCAGCGATGGTAGTTCGCAGGGCTTTTGCCTTGTTCGGCTCACTCGAATTGGTAAACATATACAGAAAAGCAAGAATGGCAAGCATACCCGATTCCAGATAAAGTGCCGAGTACACGAGGTCCAGCGAAATAGCCTCCGGGTCAATGCCGCGCATACCTACTACAACGACCAGGAATGATGCACCGAGAAACACGAGTCCCTGCGCAATGCGTATCCAATCCATCTACAATCTCCTCAGTTGTGGAATGAGAGGTTCTTTGGATGTCCCTCTAAGACGGGTTCTTTGTTTGTAAGATTTCCCCTGAATGTGTGGCAGCTAACTTCATCCTGCCTGAAATGCCGGATCCCAATTCAATGGAATTCGGTGGAGCATCTGAGAACTGGAATCGCAACTCTGTTACAGAGTCCCAAATCTGTTAGCCGAATCAACGAAACAGAGAATCCCCTTAGGAAACAGTGAAGCGCGTCACGTTTGAACAGGTCATCGGGCTGCAGGTTGACTTTACATGCCGTTTTCTTTAGATTTTTACAAGATATTTGTGCCCCGTCGTCTAATGGCAAGACGGCAGACTCTGGATCTGCTTATCGAGGTTCGAATCCTTGCGGGGCAGCACAACTGAGCAAGATTCGGATCCGCTTTCCGATTCTTGTCGTAAAAAACCTGGCCTTATCGTCTAACGGTTTAGGACGCGGCCCTCTCAAGGCCGAAATACGGGTTCGATTCCCGTTAAGGCTACTCACCATTTACGATGATTCTCCATACCCCTCTTTTACCCGTCTCTAACCGAGCAAACCGTCCTTCTTTTTCATCCGCGTATTCCGACTTATACATAGTCATCGGTCCGTTTCAATCTCGGGCGCAGGAACTATTTTACTTGACAATATCATCGCATCAAGGTATATTTTGGATGAAAACATTTTTTCATTGTCTCTTCTTGCTGGAAAACTCTTCACGATCATGGCGAGTGACCTCATTGGACTGTTTCTCGATGCTATCAAGGTTGATGCCCTCTCGCTCCGAGAGCGGCCGATGGCCGATTTCGTACGCCGAACTCTTGCCGGTCTCCCGGTCGATGTACGGGAAGATAATACAGCACCGCTATTCAATGGCGAATGCGGCAACCTGGTGTGCGTTCCCTTTTCTTTTAATCCAACCCGCCCAGCAATTGCTTTGCTGGCGCATCTTGACACCCCACGCTCAACGGCTGATGTTCGTCCCGTCCTCTCTGATGTGCGTATCGAGAGTGACGGCACAACAGCACTGGGAGTTGATAATCGTGCCGGAACATCCATTCTTCTTCATGCTCTTCGGGAGCATCTCATGGCCGGCGTTTCCGGTAACTTCATTGTTGTATTTACAGTGGCCGAGGAACTTGGTCCGTTCGGTTCAAAGTACATCGATCTGTCTCCATACAGCGTAAAGAGTTGTTTTGTTTTTGACTGTTCCAAACGGCCCGGCACGTACATCCAGGCAGCGGTAGGCTGTGCAATGTACAACGCGACATTCATCGGTACGTCGTCGCATGCAGGTGTTGCCCCGGAAAAAGGTGTAAATGCAATCCGCATAGCAGCGGTAGCAATCAGCCGGATTCCGATCGGTAGGCTGAGTTCGACGATGACATCAAATGTCGGGATGATTGTTGGCGGCACGGCGACAAACGTTGTCCCCGATCGTTGCACGCTTCAAGGAGAGGTCAGAGCATTCGATGCACCTTCGATCAACACACATCTCGAAATGCTTCGCCTGGCGTTTGGCGATGTGGCGGCCGAACATCATGGCTGTGTTGAATTTACTACCAGCCTTGATTTTGCCCCTTTTGTGCTTGATCCGGCGAGCGACGTTGTCAAGCTGACAGAAGATGTACTGCAATCTGTTGGCTTGGCACCACATCCGATCAAGTACCTTGGCGGCAGCGATGCCAATATGTTGAATGCGAAAGGCATTCCATCAGTAAATCTTGGTATCGGTGCGCAGAATCCTCACGGCAACGATGAGTTCATTCTGCTTGAAGACCTGAAGAAATCTGCGGAAATAGCGCACGAACTTTTCAAACGAAGTGCGACACTCACATGAACAGGACATTCAATTCGACGTTCATACTCGTCGTTCTTTGTCTTGCGGCGTTGGCGGAATCTGCCTGCGCAGGGCCAAAGACAAAAGGACATCTTTTTATCATCGGCGGCGGGCATCGCTCAAAAGAAATGATGCGGCAGTTTGTCGATCTTGCCGGCGGAACGAATGCACGCGTTGTAGTGCTTCCCAATGCGAGCGGTGAACCAGACACAGCAGGAATGGAGATGGCGGAAGAATTTCGTTCATACGGCGTTGCTTCTGCTGATTGGATACTGATGACTCGTGAACAGGCGATGAACGAAGCAAGCACGAAGCGCCTCGATGGCGCAACAGGCGTCTACTTCACCGGTGGAGATCAATCGAGGCTGACGGCAGTAATTGCAGGAACTCCCGTCCACAGAAAACTCAGACGGCTGTATTTGGATGGCGCTGTTGTTGGCGGTACAAGCGCAGGTGCCGCTGTCATGAGCAAGATTATGATTACAGGCAATGAGTTGTTGAACAAGGATACAGCGAACGCATATATCTCACTGAAGAAAGGTAACATCGAAACCGCGGACGGATTGGGTTTTCTCGACGGTGTTATCATCGACCAACACTTTGTGCGGCGAAAACGACACAACCGGCTTGTCAGTCTTGTGCTGGAAAATCCGAAGCTCATTGGCATAGGCATCGACGAGGCAACAGCCATCATTGTCAATCCCGACAACACATTTCGTGTTACCGGTACCGGTTCGGTGATTGTGTATGATGCGCGCAACGCACGGTCTGTCCGGGCGGTTGAGAGCGGCAATCTGGCGGGGTATCACCTCGCCATGAGCATTCTTGTTGACGGTGACCGCTACTTCATGGCATCCGGTTCAACTTCTCCGAAGAAAAAATGAAGAAGACGTTTTCGTTTAATACTCTCGTGATGATTTATGGCGTTGTCATTCTCGTGGCGGCTGCTACGTGGATCGTTCCGGGAGGAGAATACAAACGGGAGATGAAAGATGGCAAAACCCTCGTCATTGCCGATTCGTTTACGTTTGTGGAAAGCAATCCCCAGGGAGTAGGCGCCCTTCTGATGGCTCCCGTGGAAGGTTTCATCGAGGCAGCACATATTATCGCATTTTTGTTTGTGATCGGCGGATCATTCATGGTGGTTGAGAAAACAGGAGCGGTAGCGGTTTCGGTCCAGAAGATGGCTGTGACCTTTGCGCGCAAGCCTCACCTTCAAAAATTCTTCATTCCTGTCACGATGACGTTGTTTTCCCTTGGCGGGGCAATTTTCGGCATGGGAGAGGAAACCCTGCCGTTCGTTCTGATCTTCATTCCGCTCTCTCTCTCGTTGGGATATGACTCCATTGTTGGAACGGCAATACCGTTCCTTGGTGCCGCGGCGGGCTTTGCGGGTTCCATCTTCAATCCCTTTACTGTCGGCATTGCGCAGAGTATTGCTGAACTGCCCCTGTATTCAGGTCTGGAGTACAGAATCATTATCTGGTTTATCAGCACGGCTTCAATGATCACGTTTGTGATGCTGTATGCGACAAGAATCAGAAAGGACCCTGCTAAGAGTGTTGTGTACGACCTCGACAAATCGCGCAAACACGAATTCCATCTTGACAGCTTTGACGCTGTTGCCTTCACTCGCAGTCACAAACTCGTGTTGCTGACATTTGTTGCTGCAATAGTCTTGCTTGTGTACGGCATCCTCGAATACCAGTGGTATATCAATGAGATTGCTGCACTCTTTCTTGGACTCGGCATTGTCAGCGGGTTTGCGGGCAAGCTTTCGTTTGACGAGATGACAGATGGTTTCAAAGACGGTGCACGGGGAATGATGGGAGTGGCGCTCATCATCGGCTGCGCCCGTGCCATCCTGATAGTTGCGAATGACGGGAAAGTTCTCGACCTCATGCTCTACAGCCTGTCGAACATGATTTCGGGCCTGCATCCGGTTGTGGCTTCGCAGGCAATGTTCGTTGCACAGGGTATTATCAACTTCTTCGTCCATTCGGGATCGGGGCAGGCTGCATTGACCATGCCGGTGATGGCGCCCCTTGCCGATGCCGTCGGGATTACGCGGCAAACCGCAGTTCTTGCATTTCAGTTCGGGGAGGGATGGATCAATCCCATACTCCCGACTTCCGGCATTACTATGGGGGTCTTGGGGCTTGCCGGTATCTCATGGGAGAAATGGTTCAAGTGGATGTTGCCGGCTCAGATTTATTTCTTCATACTCGCTCTATTGTTGTTGATACCGCCATATTTTTTCGGATATCACTAACTCACTTATTCATTACCACTTATCGAAGGAGGTACCATGAAACGTCTTTCCTGTTTGTTGATGGTCGTCGCAGTTGCGACAATCCTGTCTTTGCCCGCGATGGCACAAGACAAGACAATGGGCAAAGAAATCGGCACGCCGGTTTCGAGCGTTCTTTCTTCACCCGGAAGCGCTTCGGCAACAGATATCTTTGTGGAAGGGTTCAATGATACGTCGGCAACCGGATTTCCACCGGCCGGTTGGTTGATGATCAACGCCGACGGAAATACGGGCACTGACACATCGTGGTATATTAGCCTAACCGTCGGAGGGCAGGGAAGCCTGCCACCGCAGGAGGGGATCGCTTTCGCTGCCAACTACTACGGAACAGCAAACGGTTTCTATATTGACGATTATCTCATCACCCCGAACACCGGCGGCAGCGCGCCGGTTGGCTCGGTGGACAGTCTCACATTCTGGCTCACGTCGAGACGATCCACGAGCGGTGTGTACCCCGACTCTCTTGATATTCGCCTTTCGACAACCGCTCGGGGTGTTAATGATTTCACAACCCGATTGGGCTATGTTCACGCCCCGAAGGCCTTGTGGACGCGCTTCGCGTATGCAATCCCCATTACTGCCAACAGATATATTGCGTTTCGTTACCTGCTCTATGATGGCGGGCCTTCAGGAACGAACTCCGACAAAGTCTGCCTCGACAATGTGCGCATTACCCGCTATCCTTCCACTGCTGTTGCGGGGACCGGGGGCTTGCCGGCCAGCTTCGGTCTCAAGCAGAACTACCCGAATCCGTTCAATCCGTCCACCAGAATTGAATTCACGGTCGCATCAGCTTCACAGACTGTGCTGAAGGTGTACTCTCTTCTTGGGGCGGAAGTTGGAACGTTGGTGGATGAACACCTGCAGCCGGGGTCGTACGCAACGGACTTTGTCGCCGACCATCTGCCCAGCGGCGTATACTTGTACAAGCTGACCTCCGGCTCGTACGCGGAAGTCCGACGCATGGTACTTCTCAAATAAGGAAACCTTTCCGGTAGGTGGTGGACAAAAGAGCGGTTATTTGGTAAGATGGACAGTCTGAGTAACCGGAAACAAGCCACCACAATCTATC
>JAANMV010002637.1_pt1 | contig 17036 bp, 14 predicted proteins | sample 7279661 | NCBI WGS metagenome assembly JAANMV01 (sample SAMN14094540, study PRJNA606508) | bioreactor metagenome | isolation source: A lab-scale SPAN reactor treating ammonium-rich wastewater day 121 | place: Ireland: Galway | collected 2017-05-16 | reverse complement strand
TTTAAAAGCAATTTCAGGTTCAATAAAATTCAAAGGCAAACTACCTGTTACAATAACAGATAATTATAAATTCGGATCTTCAATCCTTAAATAATTAAATTTTCATTAATTTAAGAAGTTTTATATTATTATTTAATTATTATATTTGTAAACAATCAATACAGGAAGGAAGCAATATAATGAATAAACGGTTCAAATTAATGTTTGCTTTATCGGCATTCATTTTCGCAGTATCAGTTTACCTGGTTGGCTGCGTTAATTATGACCAGAAAACCACTTTAAAAGATGACGGTTCAGGCTCTATGAAGATACATTACTGGAGCAGTATGAAAAATTTCTCAATGGGCACAACCCTCGGGAAGTTTGAATTCGATGAATCAAAAGCAAAAGATAAGTATAAAAGCAGCAACACAGAAGTATCCAGCATCAAAGTTGAAGATAAGCTTGATGATTCTACAAAACATGTTAATATTGAGCTTACTTTCAAAGATATCAATAAGCTGAGCGATGCCAAAGGTTTTGAAAGCGCAAAGGTTACATGGAAAGAACATGCTGACGGAATGGAATTAAAATATATCCTTTTAAAAGATACTTCTGCTGCTTCAACAATGAGCGCAAGCGATTACAAGGTTACATACGAATTCACTATGCCTTCCGAAATAGTTTCAACAAACGGAACAAAAGACGGGCAGACCGTAAAATATTCATATACAGTTGCTGATCTTGGCAAAGATATAGAAATGACAACTGTTGTTAAAAAAGCAGGAGGCAAGCTCTGCGGTTTAATAGGAATGGTGATGGGAACAATGCTTATTGGTTTTGCATTTTATTCACAGAAGAGAAAAAAATAATAATCTGAAATTTTTAATCCAAATCCCGTCATTTGGCGGGATTTTTTATAAACTAAATTTATAAACTAACTATTTTTAAAGACATGAAAAAAACACTTTTAACTTTCATTGCTCTTTTTACTGTGATCGTTTTTGCTTCACCTGTAAATGCACAGGATGACAACATGAAAAAATGGATGGACTATATGACACCGGGTGATATGCACAAAATGCTGGCAAACGGAGTGGGTAACTGGACAATGAATACTTCATGGTGGATGGCTCCCGGTACAGAACCAACCAAGAGCGAAGCTACTGCAGTTTCTGAAATGATCCTGGGAGGAAGGTACCTGCAGACAAAAGTAACAGGCAGCATGATGGGTATGCCTTTCAACGGAATTTCAATAGAAGGCTACGATAATGCACTGAAGACTTTCCATACAATGTGGATTGATGATATGGGAACAGGATTAATGACCATGACAGGAACATATAATGAAGCTGCAAAACAAATTTCTTATGCGGGAAAAATGTGCGACCCGATAAGCGGTACAATGGTGGATGTAAGACAGATTGTTACATATAACGCAGATGGTTCATTTAAAATGGAAATGTACGGTCCGGGTCCGGATGGTAAAGAATACAAAACAATGGAAATTGTTTCTGTAAGGAAAAATTAAAAGATTTTTTGATCTTTCTAAAGCCTCCCGCTGGGAGGCTTTTTTTTTAGTTAAATATCATTATTTACTTTATATATACCAAAAATAGGGCAAAAAATCATATTTCATTGAGGTTTACATGCTTAATAGGTATATTTGTATACTCAATAATTCAAAAAATGTTCAATAAAAAGATAACGTTATACTCCTTTTTTAACGGGGAAAAATTAACTTTTATTTACATTTTTTGTGTATTTTTCGTTCTTTTTTATAATGAAATAACATTTGCATATACCGGCTCTTCCTATGATTTTTCCAAAGCAGAAACTATCATCGAAGACGGGATAAAAAACCAGTCGTTCCCATCAGCCGTACTGATTGTAGGGAATTCCAAAGGAATTTTGTATCAGAATGCATTCGGCAGGCTTACTTACGGAGATGATTCCAAACCTGCTTCACTGAGAACAATTTACGACCTGGCATCAGTAACAAAGGTAATTGCAACAACTGCTGCAATCATGATACTTTATGATGAGGGAAAAATTGACCTGCAGGCTCCGGTGTATCAGTACATACCTGAATTCAGAAATAACGGCAAGGAAAATATTACGGTCTTCAATCTTCTTGTTCATAATTCAGGCTTAACCGCATGGACACCTTTTTACCAGGATCCCAATATGGACTCCCCGCAAAAAGTTAAAGATGCAGTTTACAGCTGTATCAAGGAATATGAAACAGGGACAAGAACATTATACAGCGACTATAATGCTTTCCTGCTTGGTGAAATTGCTGAAAGGATAAGCGGAAAAAGGCTTGATTCATTCTGCAAGGAAAAAATTTTCAATCCGCTTAATATGTCTGATTCATATTTCCTGGTACCGCTGAGTGAAGATTACAGGATAGCGCCGACTGAAAATGATACTTACTGGCGCAACCAGCTGTTGGTTGGTTATGTGCATGATGAATTTGCGGCAATGCTAGAAGGAGTATCCGGCAATGCAGGCTTGTTTTCAACTGCGCCTGATCTTTTCCGCTTTATGCAGATGATGCTGAATTACGGCAGGTATACAGATGAAAGAAGAATGTCTCCTGCTCCGCTGCAGGATACATTATTTAAACCTGCAACAGTGGAACTGTTCACCGCTAGAGTAACGGGGATAGGCTACAGTAATACCCGCGCTTTGGGATGGGAAACCAAACCTGAACCAACTAAATACCCGCCTGCATGCGGAAATAAGTTTTCTGCAGACTGTTTCGGGCATACAGGATATACAGGCACATCAGTATGGTGTGACAGGGAAAAAGACCTGATAGTGATTTTCCTCACGAACAGGGTTTATCCCACAAGAAGCAATGACGGAATAAGGAATATCAGGCCTGAGCTGCATGACGAAATATGCCGTGTGCTTGGCTACTGAAAAATTTTACGATTTTTTTTCTTTTATTTAATAACATTTAAGATATAATATTTTTATGAAGGCTTTTAAAAACGAACCGTTTACAGATTTTACCAATCCCAAAAATGCAGCCAGATTCCGCGAAGCGCTGGCAAAAGTTAAAAGTGAATTTGATAAAGAATACCCCTTAGTAATAGCCGGTGAAAAAATTTACACCGAAGATAAAATAACCTCAATAAATCCCTCCAATACCAGCGAATCAACAGGAAAAGTTTCCAAAGCAACACCAGAGCTTGCAAACCGCGCAATAGAAACTGCCTATGCAAAATTTGATGAGTGGAAACGCGTACCCGCTAAAAAACGAGCTGCTTATTTATTTAAAGCGGCAAAAATAATGCGCAAGCGCAAATTTGAATTTGCAGCCTGGATGGTCTATGAAGTCGGCAAGAACTGGGCAGAAGCTGACGGTGATGTTGCCGAAGCAATAGATTTTATGGAGTTTTATGCCAGGGAAATGTTGCGTTATGATAAAGGAACAAAGCTAGTTAAGATAAAAGGCGAAGAAAATAAACAGTATTATATTCCACTTGGTGTTGGTGTTGTAATTCCGCCATGGAATTTCCCGCTGGCTATACTTGTAGGTATGACAACAGCAGCATTTGTTACCGGTAACACAGTTGTTTTAAAACCCTCCAGTGATTCACCTGTAATAGCCTCAAAGTTTATGGAGCTGCTTGAAGAAATAAAACTGCCGGCGGGAGTAGTTAATTTCCTTCCGGGTTCAGGCGGACTTATAGGGGATATGCTGGTTGAGCATCCTCTCACAAGGTTCATTTCGTTCACAGGTTCGCGTGAAGTTGGGCTGCATATCAACCAGCTTGCTGCAAGAACACAGCCGGGACAGAAATGGATAAAACGCGTTACGGCAGAAATGGGCGGCAAGGATTCCATAGTTGTTGACAGCGAGCTTAAATCGATCGATGAAGCAGCAGCAGGTGTGATATCATCTGCATTCGGCTTCCAGGGGCAGAAATGCTCGGCATGTTCAAGGGTTATAGTACATGAAAAAATTTACGATAAGTTCATTGACCTGCTGGTTGATAAAGCAGCAGGAATTAAGGTAGGCCCGGCAGAAAGTAATCCCGGTATGGCCGCAGTAATAAATAAAAAATCAGAAGACAGTATACTTAATTATATAAACAAAGCTGTTTCTGAAGGCGGCAGAGTTGTTTACGGCGGCGCAAAAGCAAATGAAAGCGGGTATTTTGTTCAGCCGACAATTATTGCTGATGTTAAGCCAAATGATACCATAGCGCAGGAAGAAATTTTCGGACCTGTGCTTGCAGTTATTAAAGCATCAGATTTTGATGAAGGTATAGCAATTGCAAACAATACTGAATACGGCTTAACAGGCGCAGCTTATTCAAAGGATAAGAAAAAGATCAAAAAAGCAGGACAGGAAATTTTTGTAGGCAACCTGTACCTTAACCGGAAATGCACAGGCGCATTAGTTGGCGTTCATCCGTTCGGCGGATACAATATGAGCGGAACATGCTCCAAAGCAGGAGGCTTTGATTACCTGCTCCTGTTTATGCAGACAAAAGTTGTTGCAGAAAAGATATATAAATGATCAGCTGATATAAATGGCTGAAAGGGATGTAATAATTGCAGGTGCGGGTATAGTTGGACTTGCAACAGCATTAAAAATGCTGGAGCTGTACCCCGGATTAAAATTAACTGTTCTTGAAAAAGAGCCCGGGCCTGCAAAACACCAGACGGGCAATAACAGCGGTGTTATTCATTCAGGAATTTATTACAAACCGGGCAGCCTTAAGGCTGTGAACTGTATTTCAGGCTACAATATGCTCATTGAGTTCTGCAACAGGCATAATATTGATTATGAGCTTTGCGGAAAGGTTATTGTAGCGGTAAATGAAAGTGAAATCCCAAGGCTTAATGATATTTATGAACGCGGAATTGCAAACGGACTTGATAAGATCCGTTACATCAGCAAAGATGAGCTAAAGGAAATTGAACCGCATGCAAACGGTGTTAAAGCAATCCAAGTACCGTATACAGGCATTATTGATTATAAGCAGGTTTCAGCAAAATATGCTGAGTTGATATTAAAATACGGCGGCGAAATCAGGTATAACGAAAAAGTTAGTGCTGTCCGCAAAAATTCTAAGATCGAAATAGCAACGCAAAACGGTTCTTTTAACACCCGTGTTTTTGTTAACTGCTGCGGTTTGCAGTCAGATGAAATTGCAACTCTGAGCGAAGGAAAAATTGATACAAGGATAATTCCGTTCAGGGGCGAGTATTATAAGATCAAGCCCGCTAGAAGATATCTTGTGCGGAACCTGATCTATCCTGTACCTGATCCTGCATTCCCGTTTTTAGGAGTGCATTTTACAAGGATGACTTCCGGCGAAGTTGAAGCGGGGCCAAATGCAGTTCTTTCATTCAAAAAGGAAGGATATACAAGAACAAGCTTCAGTTTTAAAGATACTTTTAAAACGTTCACATGGAAAGGGTTTTATTCAATTGCTTCAAAATATTATAAAACCGGTTTCGGTGAATTTAAAAGGTCATTCAGCAAAAAAGCATTTGTTAAAGCGCTTCAGAAGCTTATGCCTGATATAACCGGGGATGACCTGGAGCCGGGCGGAGCCGGCGTAAGAGCGCAGGCTGTAAGCATAAACGGAAAGCTGATAGATGATTTTCTGATTCATCAAAGCAGGGGTATTATTAATGTGCTGAATGCGCCCTCCCCTGCCGCTACTTCAAGTCTTGCCATAGGCAGAACTATTGCAGAAAAAATAAAGGAACACATCTGATATGAAAATATTAAAATACTTTTTATCACTGGCTGTTCTTGCAGCAGTGCTTAACTGCAGTAAAATTACCGAAAAAGTCGAAGAGAAGGTAAACGAAAAGGTAAACGAAAAAATTGATGAGAATCTGAGGAAGATAGATTCAACAATTGACAGAAAATCAATCGACTCGCTGATGAAGTCGCTTGATTCAATTAAAAACAGCGCCGATTCAATTTTTAATGAAGACGCGGATAAACGGTCGCGCAGATCGAAATAATAAATTGAAAACTGTTCTTATCATTTTATTAGCCCTGTTTTTATCCGGATGCGGTGTTTTCGGAAAGAAAAAATTCGAAGATACCGATACGTTTAAAGAAATGATGCGCAGGCAGGAGGAAACAGACAGAAGGCTTGATTCAATGAAACGGCAGGATTATAAACAGCTTAATGATTCAGTTAACAATGGCTTTAAAAGGCAGCTTGATTCACTTAAAAGAAGCACGGATTCACTTGAAAAAGAACTTGAAAAAAGCATTCAGAACTTAAAAAACAATAATCAGAAATAATTGATAATTATCAAATCTAAATTATTATACAAATATGAAAATTCACGAATACCAGGCTAAACAGATACTTGCAAAGTACGGTGTACCGGTTCAGAACGGGATACCGATAAAAGACATGTCAGAGTTTGACGGGGCAATTAATTCGCTTCAGTCACAGGGAATTAACCAGTATGTAGTAAAATCACAGATCCATGCAGGCGGCAGGGGCAAAGGAAAAGTTTACAATCCAAATAACCGCGAAGAGCTTATACTTGACGGCGGCGTAAAATTTACAACTGAAGTAGATAAAGCACGCGATTACGCACGTAAAATATTAGGGAACCTGCTTGTAACCCACCAGACCGGTGCAGAAGGTAAAATAGTACAGACACTTTTTATCACAGAAGGATTGGATTACACACATGAGTTCTATATAGGTATCCTGCTTGACAGGACTGTCGGCAAAAATGTGATTATGGCATCAACTGAAGGCGGTGTTGAAATAGAAAAAGTTGCTGCAGAAACACCGGAAAAAATAATTAAAGAATGGATTGACCCGAATATCGGATTCCAGGCATTCCAGGCAAGACGCCTTGCATTCGGGCTTGGTTTAAGCGGTGAAGTATATAAAAATTTTATTTCATTTATTACCCTGCTTTATAAGGCATATGAAGAAAGCGATGCTTCGCTGCTTGAAGTTAACCCGATGGCAATACTTAAGGATAACCGCATTGTAGCTCTAGATGCAAAAATTACGCTTGATGATAATGCAATGTTCAGGCATAAAGATTACCCGGCTTTAAGGGATATAAACGAAGAAGACCCGCTTGAAGTTGAAGCATCAAAACACAGCTTAAACTATGTTAAGCTTGACGGCAACGTTGGCTGTATGGTAAACGGTGCGGGACTTGCAATGGCTACAATGGATATAATCAAGCTTGCAGGCGGCGAGCCGGCTAACTTTCTGGATGTTGGCGGCGGCGCATCACAGGAAACAGTTGAGAACGGGTTTAAGATAATTCTTTCTGACCCCCATGTAAAAGCAATACTAGTAAACATTTTCGGCGGAATAGTAAGATGTGACAGGGTTGCAGGCGGCATCATAGAAGCTGCAAAAAATATTAACATACAGGTTCCGCTTGTTGTAAGGCTTGCAGGAACAAATGCCGATATTGCAAAGAAAATGCTTAATGATTCAGGCCTGGCAATAATTGCTGCAGAAGGATTCAAAGAAGCTGCTGAAAAAATTACACAGGTTTTAAACAAATAATAAAGTATAAAGTGTGTAGTCAGGTAAATATCTAACAACACTAATTATATTTGGGAAAAAATTTATAGTGAGTTGCCACGACCTTTAGGTCGTGGATAAAAAAAAACAGTAAAAAGGGCTTTCTCCGAAGGAGTGCCTTCGGCAAGCCCCTAATCATGCTATATAGATAAAATAATTTGTCTTCAATTTACGAAAAATATGAACCTGTAATCGGGCTTGAGGTCCATGCACAGATGAAGACAAAAAGCAAAGCTTTTTGTTCGTGTTCAACGGAATTCAGCGCTCCGCCTAATACCAATGTATGCCCTGTTTGCCTGGGTCACCCGGGTACGCTGCCGGTGCTCAATAAAAACCTGGTTGAATACATACTAAGGCTTGGGACAGCAACTAACTGCAGAATCAGGGAGCATTCAATTTTCGCAAGGAAAAATTATTTTTATCCAGATCTTCCCAAAGGTTACCAGATATCACAGTTTGACCAGCCCATATGCGAACACGGCAGCGTTGAAATTGAAGGCAAAAAGATCGGCATTACAAGGATCCACATGGAAGAAGATGCAGGTAAATCGATTCATGACCTTTCAACTGATGAATCCCTGGTTGATCTTAACCGCTGCGGAGTGCCGTTAATTGAAATTGTAAGCGAGCCCGATATCAGCAATTCAAAGGAAGCATATGATTACCTTACTATGCTTAAACAGCTTGTGATATATCTTGATATATGCGACGGTAATATGGAAGAAGGCAGCCTTAGGTGTGATGCAAATGTTTCAGTGAGGCTTAAAGGAACTGAAAAATTCGGCACAAAGTGCGAGGTTAAGAACCTCAATTCATTCCGCAATGTTGCCGATGCGCTGGAGTATGAGATAAAACGGCAGATTGAGCTTATTGAATCAGGGGGCGAGGTAATTCACCAGACAATGACTTTTGATGCCAAAAATAAGGCAACAATTCCGATGCGCTCCAAGGAAGAAGCTCATGATTACCGCTACTTCCCGGAACCTGATCTTGTTTCAGTATATATAGATGAGAACTGGAAAAACAAAGTGAAAGAAGCTCTGCCGGAGCTGCCGCATACAAAAGCCAAACGGTTTACTGAACAATACGGCCTGCCGGTATATGATGCCGGAGTATTAACACAAACCAGGGAAATATCGGATTATTTTGAGAATATCTGCAGGAAAATTGAAAAAAAGAGCTATAAATCGGCAAGCAACTGGGTTATGACTGAAGTAATGCGTGTACTGAACGATAAAAAGATAAGTATCAATGAATTCAGCTTAAGCGAAGAAAACCTTGCATCACTTATTAACCTTATTGCAGAAGGCAAAATTTCGAATAATATTGCAAAAGATGTTTATGCCCAAATGCTGGATACATCGGGCAGGGATGATAAGAACCAGGACCCAGTAAAGATAGTAAGCGAAAAAAACCTGCTGCAGGTTACAGATACTGCAGAAATAGAAAACATCATTAAAAAAGTGCTGGATGAAAATCCAAAAGAAACCGAAAGATACCGCGCAGGCGAGACTAAACTTCTCGGGCTTTTTGTCGGAAAAGTCATGAAAGAATCCAAAGGGAAAGCAAATCCAAAAACTGTAAATGAGCTTATAACCAAGATTTTATCCAATTAACTGAATTTTACTGATAAGGAAACGGAGTTTTAATAATGCCAAATAAAAAATTAATTGCAGCAAACTGGAAGATGAACAAGGGACTGGTGCAGTCACAGCAGTTTGCAGATGAGCTAAAAAAGTATTTTGAAAAATACAAGCTTACCGATACGGAAGTTGTGCTCTGCCCGCCGTTCACATCGCTTGATGCAGTGAATAAAAAAATTGCAGGAACGCCGATAAAGCTTGGCGCACAGAATATGTACTTCGAAACAATAGGCGCATATACGGGCGAAATTTCAGCCGGTATGCTTAAATCATGCGGATGTGAATATGTTATTCTGGGACACTCCGAGCGCAGGCAGTATTTCAACGAAACAAATGCAATCATAAACAAAAAAGTGCTTAAAGCGCTTGATGAAGGCTTAAAGCCAATTGTTTGTGTGGGAGAAAACCTGCAGGAACATGAAGACAAGCTTACTGAATCTGTAATTGATGAACAGATAACAGTCTGCCTTTCACACGTAAGCGAAGAAGGCATTGCAAACGTAACAATTGCATACGAACCTGTATGGGCAATTGGAACAGGCAAAAACGCAACTCCGCATCAGGCAGAAAGCGTTCATAATTTTCTCCGTAAAAAGCTGAAGAAAATGTACAACGATGATGTTTCTAAGAACACTAAGATAATTTACGGAGGAAGCGTTACCCCTGAAAATGCAAAGGAGCTTTTTACCCCGCAGACTGTTAACGGCGGTCTGATAGGCGGAGCATCACTGGAAGCAGAAAAATTCATTAAGATAATCAATGCATCAAATTCCAAATAATATTTTTAAACATTAAATTATAATATACTTTTAAAATGAAAGAAGCAGTAATAGTATCCGGCGCACGTACAGCAGTTGGAGCATTTAACGGAAGCTTAAGCGGTTTTTCTGCGCCGCAGCTTGGAGCAATTGCAATTAAGGAAGCAGTTAAAAGAGCTGGTGTAAAGCCGGAAGAAATAGACGAAGTATTGATGGGAAATGTTCTGCAGGGCGGATTAGGACAGGCTCCCGCCAGGCAGGCAGCTATCGGTGCAGGTATCCCCGATACGGTATCGGCAACAACGGTAAATAAAGTCTGCGGGTCAGGTCTTAAATCAGTTATGTTCGGGCACCAGGCTATTAAAGCCGGCGATGCCGATATTATTGTTGCCGGCGGAATGGAATCGATGACCAATGCACCATATATTCTTAAAAAAGCGCGCAACGGCTACAGGATGGGCAACGGAGAAATTTTTGACCTGATGATACATGACGGGCTTTGGGACCCGTACGGAAACAAACATATGGGCATGCTTGGCGAACAGTGCGCAGCTGAGCATAAAGTAACACGGCAAATGCAGGATGAGTTTGCAAAAGGCTCGTATGAAAAAGCGCTGGATGCTATTAAGAACGGATATTTTAAAGATGCGATAGTTCCGGTTGAAATGAAAGACAGGAAAGGTAATGTAACTTTGTTTGATACCGATGAAGACCCGGGAAAAGTTAATTTTGAAAAAGCGTTCTCGCTTAAGCCTGTTTTTACCAAAGAAGGGACAATAACTGCATTCAATGCTTCAAACATAAATGACGGCGCAGGCGCAGTTGTGTTAATGTCAGCAGAAAAAGCCGCATCACAGGGTGTAAAGCCTATGGTTAAAATTCTTGCCCAGGCAACTCATTCACATGCGCCGGAGTGGTTCACAACAGCGCCGGGTTATGTAATTGATAAGGTCTGCAAAAAAGCGGGGCTTACCAAGAATGATATCGACCTGTTTGAAATAAACGAAGCTTTCGCAGTAGTAAGCTGCGCAGTTAACCAGATAGCTGGTATTGACCCTGAAAAAGTAAACGTAACAGGCGGCGCAATTGCAATCGGTCACCCGATCGGGGCATCAGGCTCAAGGCTGCTTATTACATTGATGTACAACCTGCACAGGCTCAATAAACGCTACGGACTGGTAACACTTTGCAACGGCGGCGGCGAAGCAACTGCAATTATTATTGAAAAAATTTAATTGAAATTATAAATGAACATTCAGAATATTTCAGTAATCGGTTCAGGTACAATGGGCAACGGAATTGCCCATGTATTTGCTTTATACGGATATAATGTTACATTAATAGATATTAAGCAGGAATTCCTTGACAGGTCAATTAAAACCATTACAGGGAATCTTGAACGCCAGCTTAAAAAAGAAGCCATCACAAAAGAAAAGATGGATTCTGCGCTGGCGAAGATAAAAACCTCGGTAAATCTGGCTGATGCAAAGGATTCAGATCTGGTAATTGAAGCGGCTACAGAGAACCTTGAGATAAAGAAAGAAATTTTCAAAACCCTTGATGCAAACTGCAAGCCTGATGCAATTCTGGCAAGCAATACATCATCAATTTCTATCACAGAAATTGCTGCATTCACAAAACGGGCTGATAAAGTTATTGGCATGCACTTTATGAATCCCGTTCCGGTAATGAAGCTCATCGAAGTTATCCGCGGACTTGCAACAAGCGATGAAACATACAGCATTATAAAAGAGCTTTCCGAAAAGATAGATAAAGTGCCTGTTGAGGTAAATGATTACCCGGGATTTGTTTCTAACCGTGTTCTGCTTCCCATGCTTAACGAAGCAATGTACTGTGTAATGGAAGGCGTAGCAACTCCCGAAGCAATCGATAATGTTATGAAGCTTGGCATGGCTCACCCTATGGGTCCGCTTACGCTGGCTGATTTTATTGGTCTTGATGTATGTTTATCCATAATGGAAGTGCTTCATAACGGACTGGGTGACTCCAAATACCGTCCCTGCCCTCTTTTAAAGAAAATGGTGGCTGCTGGTTATTTAGGCAGAAAATCAGGCAGAGGATTTTACGATTACGCAAAGAAATAATTCAATTAAATAAATACTACAATGGATTTCAATTTTACAGAAGAACAAATAGCAATTAGAGATACGGCAAGGGATTTTGCTCAGAACGAAATTGCCCCAAGCTCGATTGACAGGGATATTAAAGCAGAATTCCCCTTTGATATAGTAAAAAAGCTGGGTGAATTCGGCTTTATGGGCATGATGGTTCCCCCTGAATGGGGCGGCGCAGGATTTGATACCATCAGCTATGTGCTGGCTATGGAAGAAATATCCAAAGTCGATGCATCGGTTGGGGTGATAATGTCCGTGAATAATTCGCTTGTTTGCTTTGGTATAAATCACTGGGGTACAGACGGGCAGAAGGAGCGTTTTTTAAAGCCGCTGGCATCAGGCGAAAAGCTTGGATGTTTCTGCTTAAGCGAGCCTGAAGCAGGCAGTGATGCAACCCAGCAAAAGACTGAAGCCGTAAAAGACGGCGATTACTATATACTTAACGGTATTAAGAACTGGATAACAAACGGCAAGAATGCAGATACTTATTTTGTTATGGCTATGACCGATAAGGAAAAAGGGCATAAAGGGATTTCAACTTTCCTGGTTGATAAAGAAACTGAAGGGCTTGGTACAGGTATTAAAGAAGACAAGCTTGGTATAAGAAGCAGCGATACATGTACCGTAAGCTTTAATAACTGCCGGGTGCATAAAGATCAATTGCTTGGCGGTGAAGGCTTAGGGTTTAAGATTGCAATGGAAACCCTGAACGGCGGAAGGATAGGGATTGCATCGCAGGCGCTTGGAATAGCGCAGGCATCGCTGGAAGCATCCGTAAGGTATGCAAAAACAAGGAAAGCATTCGGAAACCCGATATCAAACCTGCAGGCAATACAGTTCAAGCTGGCTGATATGGCTACCAATGTAGAAGCTGCAAGGAATATTGTGCTTGAAGCAGCATGGCTTAAGGACCAGAACATGCCGTACGCAAAAGAGGCTGCAATGGGCAAGCTGCTTGCCAGCAAAGTTGCCGTCAATAATGCGCTGGAAGCCATACAGGTTCACGGTGGTTACGGATATGTAAGGGAGTATCTTGTTGAGCGCTATCTTAGAGATGCAAAGATAACTGAGATCTACGAAGGCACATCTGAAATTCAGAAAGTTGTGATTTCAAGGGCAATGCTTAAGGATTAAATTCATCTTTATATTATTTTTTTAAAGGGAGCCTAAGCTCCCTTTTTTTTACCCCCCCCCCAACTCTTAAAATAGAATCAAAATAACTGTTTTTCTCATTTAACGATTAAAAAAAATGTCAATACTTAAGAATTTAGGAATTTAACTTGTATTGGGAAAATTATTGAATTATATTGAAAAATAAATTGGGATCTATTATAAAGCATTTATAAATATGTAAATAGTTTTAGTTTTTATGGCTAAATTACTTAAAAATTCTTAAACAAGTAATTATGCAAAAAATATTTTTTAAATTACGCAGATTCATTTTCCTTTCGAATTATATCCGAATAATATTTTATTTTATATTTTTATCTGTATTAACAATACAATTACAGTCTCAATGGCTTGATGCTTACATACCTGACTTTAAGGTTAATGATGATAACTTAAATAGTTTCCAAATCGATTCTAAAATGGGAGTAGATTCCTCAGGTAATTTTGTAATTGCATGGAGAGATGTCAGAATGTATCCGGGAAGTCAATTACCCGGTTATTTGTATTTTCAGAGATACAATAAGGATGGAAATGCTTTAGGAAATAATATTTTAGTTAGCCAAGATACTGCCGATATTCCAGAAATAAATGTTTTGATTGACGGGCGATTTTTATTATTGTGGCCAAGAACTTTTATTGCTAACGGGGGAATACAATATTATGAATTGTATTTTCAAAGATTTAATAAAAATGGAGAAACTATAACACCAAGAACCAGAGTACTGGATACAAGTTTTATTGCAAGCAATAATTCATCACCAGCAGGTTTTACAATTACGTCTGATCAAACCGGTAAATTCATTATTACATGGAGCAGAGGACATACATTTAATACCCCTCGAAATGTTTTTTTTCAGAGATACGACAGTTCAGGTGTTAGGATTGGAATACCAGACAGCGTGAGCGTTACCGGCTTCAGGGCTGAGTATCCAGATATTGCAGTAAATAACGACGGTTCTTTTGTTATAACGTGGATGGATGGTAGGCTTTCATCTCCAAATAAAAGCGATATATATCTTCAGAAATTTGATCCGAATGGTATAAAAATTGGAGGGAATTTAAAAGTTAATGATGATACTGATCCTAATACTGATCAGGTTGCTTCACAAATAAGTACTGACAGAAATGGGAATATAGCTATTGTATGGATAGACAGCAGAAATGGACAGACAGGAATGTATTACCAAATGTTTGATTCATCTGGTAGTACTATTAATGTAAACAGAAAAGCAGATGAACTTACTGCATTTGGCTATGCAGGAAGTCCCAAAATCAGCATGAGAAAGGATAAAAATTTCTATATAGCATGGTTAGATGTTAGATATACAGGTAAAGACCAGTTTTACGGCAGAAGATTTGATTCAATTGGTAACCCGATCGGGAATGCGTATATGATTCCCGCCAGTTCTCCTGGAAGTTCAGTACAAATCCCAAATGATATATATTTATTTAATGATAGAGTATATTCAACATGGCATGATAATAGAAACGCAGGTAGTGTTAATTATGATATTTATTGTAATGTTAGGGGTTTTCAGAATCCGGATACAATCCTTACTGTAAATAATAATCAAACAATTATTATAAATGAATTCAATTTTTCAAATATTTATCCAAATCCATTTAATTCTCAAACAAAAATAGAATTTGTTATAAATGATAAAGGTTTTGTAAATATATCTGTTTTTAATATAATTGGAGAATTAATTGATGTATTATTCAATCAAAATTTAAACAAAGGATTTCATAATATTACATGGAATGCAATAAATTATCCCAGCGGACTGTACTTAATAAAATTATCTTATCCAGGCGGAAAGTCCGAAATAAAAAAAATAATCTACCTGAAATAAGACATTTAAAAACTTATTTTTATAAGTCATGAAAACACTAAAGGTTATCAATCTAGTGGTCACACTTTTGCTTTTGAACAATTACATTGTTTTTACTCAACCCTGGCAATGCGCTAATTCCGATACAAATCATAACGCCCCAATTCAATTATTCAATGTTTCGCATAATGTTGTAGTTTTTTATCTTGATTTTCCGGATGGCAGAATTAATGGTGAACCGCCATTAAATGAAAATGAATTGAACCAAGTTGCAAATCTTGATGCAGTTTGTTTTATGGGTTATACAGCAATAGAAACTGAAGGAAATGTAACATGGACTAAAAAATGCAGGAAATATACATATATAGATTGCTGGAACAGACTGTTTTCATTAGATACTTATATTGGGAATGCTCATCCGGATTGGCTTTCACATGGACAATATGGTTTTCCTTTGAGATCAGCAGGTGTAATTGGTAATCAATTTGATGGTGGTGATACTGCAAAAGGATATGGCAGCGTAAAAGAATATTTTAATGAAATTTCTTATGGCAGATTTGAAATAAGTCCAATTGAGGTTCGTCCTCTTGAACCAGACGAAAGATATCGAACAGGTATTGGAAATGAAATTACTGAAGAAGACATATTTGGTAACAGATATATAATTCCTGTAATGTTGCAAAACAATAAATCTACTTACAGTACTGCAAGTATTTTGAATGAAGCCCCTACCGCTATATTCTCTCAAACTGGTTTTGATATTTCTGCTTTTGCTGCACAAGGGGGCAGAGTGTTCTTAATTTTTGCAGGGAGTACGGATAACAATGTTGGAGGTGAAACAAACGGAAATATTTTTTGCGTTAGAGAAAAATTAACTCAAAATACACCAATTGGAGGATTGAGGAATGTAATTGAAGGTATCAGTGTTACCTGTCATGAATATGGTCATACACTTGGATGGGCTCACAATGTTTTAGGTGCTTATGATATAATGAATACAGGAACAGATATGCAAAATTGTCCTCCTCATCCAAGCATGATAACTAAATTACAAGTTGGCTTTATTCTTCCTGAAGAAGTTTATAATATTAATTCACCAACAGAGATAAACAACCTTCCCGTTTCAATATTACCGGAAAGTGAAAAAAAATGTGCAGTCATAACAATTTATGGGAAAGCCGGTTACGATGATAATTATGGACACAGTGAAGTATATGTAATAGAAAACAGACGTATGATACGTGATAATGTAAATATTAAATTTGATAAAAAATTGGTATGGAGAAGAGATTTAACTTTACCTACACCCGGTAATTTTAATGGGGGAATGTTAATTTATCATTATGCATTTAACTCAATTTATCAAATTTATGGAGGCGGATCAAATAATATTGGTTTAATATCATCTGATAGGTCACTCGAAAATAACATGGTTGGTGATGGACATCACAGAGATTTTTTTGGAGTATTTATTGGTAGTGTTCCGTCAATAGTTCAAAATTTGTTAGAAAATAATACCGAATCTTCTTATGATCTCCAAACCGGCATACGTATTACTAATATCAATGAAACACAGGGCACTATGAATATGAATTTTAATCTTACGTACACGCTTGGTTCTCCGCCAAATTACGATAAAGTTTTTTATGGTCAAAATATTTCTGAAAATTTAAACTTAAGCGGTACTTATTTTGTTTTTCAAAATCCTATTGCTGCAATTGTAACAATAAACCCCGGGGCAATATTTGAGTGCAAACCATCAGTGGAATTCGGAGCTAATATTCTGAACGGCAGCGGTAATTTATATGCTGTTGGTACTGAGTTAAACCCAATTATTTTCAGAGGTATCGGTTATTCTACATTTGTGACACAGGGTGGCTACCCACTGCGCGGTGCCCAGGGGGATCTTCGCGTCGGCCAGGGAAGGCGGTGCGATGTTGCGGATGATCGCCTGGGGCAG
>JAANMV010002635.1_pt1 | contig 17040 bp, 15 predicted proteins | sample 7279661 | NCBI WGS metagenome assembly JAANMV01 (sample SAMN14094540, study PRJNA606508) | bioreactor metagenome | isolation source: A lab-scale SPAN reactor treating ammonium-rich wastewater day 121 | place: Ireland: Galway | collected 2017-05-16 | reverse complement strand
GCCTCGCGACGGGCTGGGCGGTGGTGCTCACGCGCCGGCTGCCCGCGGGCCTCGCGCCGGGCACCCGGACCCAGGTCGCGTTCGCGGTGTGGGAGGGCGGGCACCAGGAAGTCGGCGCCCGCAAGATGCGCACGGGCTGGGTCCCGCTGCTGCTCGAGATGGAGAAGCGCGCATGACGACCGTCGACTCGCTCACCCGTCATCTGCTGGAAGACGCCGCCTACTGGCGACTGGTCGGCCTGCTGCTCGAGCGCCCGCGCGGAGCGGGCTGGCGCGCGCAGGCGGAGGCGCTGGCCCGCGAGGTCCACGACGAAGCGCTGGCGACGGCGGCCCAGGCCGCGGCCGACGCCGACGAGGGCCGCTACCTCGCCGCGATCGGCCCCGGCGGCCGCATCTCCGGCCGCGAGGTCGGCCACGACAAGACGACCGACCCCGGCCGCCTGCTCTCGGAACTACAGGCCCACTACGCGGCCTTCCACTTCGAGCCGCAGAGCGAACAGCCCCCCGACCACGTCTCGGTCGAAGCCGGCTTCGTCGGCTACCTGCGCCTCAAGGAAGCGTTCGCGCGAGCGGGTGGCGAGACCGAAGCGGCGGAAGTCACGGCCCAGACGACGGCCCGCTTCCTCGACGAACACGTCGCCACCTGGGCCGGCCCCCTGGCCGAGGCGCTGCACGACGTGGCCGACCCCCACCTCGCCGCCGCGGCCCAGGCCGCCTTCCGCCGCGTCGGCCCACCCCGCCACACCTCGCGAGGGCCAATCATGGACGTCGACCTCGACGGCTGCGCAGCCCTGTGCGGAGCGGAAGACCAACAACCCTGAACTCGGCAGACGCGGAGCGGCAACGGGTCCAAACCAACCGTTGCTACCGGTGGGCTTCCTGGCACGCCGCTTCCCGTGTCAGCTTCAGTCTTAGCCCGGCGGTCGGCGGTCGGGCCTCCGGGGGCTGGCCTCGCTCGCGATCACAGGCTGCTGGCGCCGGGAGTGAATCCCGGCGCCAGGCCCTGGGGACTCCGTTGCTCCGCTCCTCCGCCCCCAGCGCCCCAGCGGCCCGGCGGTGCGCGCGCGCTGTCCCACGACTATGCGAACGCCCCTTCGGCGCGCGACGCGCAGAGGTGGTGCACGCCGCGCACCTGCGAGCGAGCTACGCACGGCTCGCAGCGGCGAACCGCCGCGCTATCGCTGCTTCGCGAAGGCCACCCCCCTCCGGCCGGCAACCGCCCGCGGTTCGGTTACAACTTCAGTCTCGAACTCGCCGGGCGTCATGGGAAGAAAAGGCGAGGGCCGGTCGTGGACGACTCGGGCGCGGTGCCGGGCGATCTTCAGCGGGTTGCGGAAGAGGGCGAGGCCCCTTCGCGCCTGGCAGGCGGAGCCGGCGAACCTCCGCCGCCCTCTTGCCCCCACGCGTCGCCCCGATCGGCGACTGGACCTCGAGCTGGTTGGGCCAACCCGTTGAACGCCGCTGAGGCCTCACTACAGACGGTCTCCGTACTCCTTGATCGCAACTGCCAGAGCCGCATCCAGCCAGCGGCCGAAGGATTCCGCTACATCAGGTTCTGACGTCCGGAAAGTGAAGACGAAGGGTTCAAGCGAGCATACGAAAAAGTCCTGGGAGACTGACTCTCTATCGTCTGAGTCCTCGTACGACTCCAACCGCGCGAAGGAAGTGGCTTCCATGATCCCGGTTAACTCGCGACCGACATGGTGGAAGGAAGTCACGAATACAAGGCGTTCCCGTGCGGCGCGTATGGCAGCTTTTACGAAATAGTGATCCTCGGTGAAATTGGCGAATTTCCCTGCCTCGTTGGCCGACTTCACTACCTCGAACTTGTACCAATGTGCGTTGGCCCGATCAGGCCCCCCATCGGTCACGTGAACCTCTGGCTCCGCGATCTCGGCGACCGACTCACGGAGTCGCGTGAAGGCTCCTTCCAGCGCCTTGCGAGCGCGCGCCCGCAGCGCGACAGCGACGCCGTTGACGGTTCGAAGCTCGGCGTACTTGGCAACACGGCGTTGCCCGAACTTCCTTGCCAGGCTGTCGATAACTGCCGACGTGAGGGACTGCTGGTGCGCGATCTCGGCGTCCACGTCGACGCTCAATGCCTGCAGGATCGCGGCCCTCTCCAGGCGCGCGAAGAGGCCCGCGAGCAAGGATAGATCGCCGGCGTCGGCCTCTTCGAGGGCGGTGATGTACTCGGACCGCAAGTCCCGGTCGATCACAAGAGGCAGGAGGTCGGCTCGCAGCAGGACGAGGGAGGTAATGGCGCGGGCCACACGGCCATTCCCGTCCTGGTACGGGTGAATCTGGGTGAATCTGTGATGGAGCCATGCAGCCACCAGAACAGGGTCGCGAGCGTGGTACTCGTCGAGCCATTGCAGGAGCCGCTCGACCTCGGCATCGACGTGGATTGGCGGGCAGTACTCTTGGAGGCGCCCGTCGGCTCGTCGCGGGTTGTTCGGGAGTTCCTTGAAGCGGCCCTTTAGCAGAGGTATTTCGACACGGTGGCCAAACTGATCGATCGCTAGAGTCGTGTCCTGGTGTCGAGTGAAGATGGCGTGCAGTTCGTGAAGTAACCCCTTGGTCAGGGACCTGGTGCGAGCGACGCAATCAATGACTAGCTGTACGGCAGATTCATGGTCGCGGAGGATATCGATCAGGCGCGACGGCTCGAGAGTAGTGCTTGATCGGGCGACCAAGTCCTCGGCGAAGCCATGCGTTACCAGTGCCTCAGTAGTTCCACGGTCCAAATCGTAGAGCCGTTCGAGGATCCCAGTCTCTACGCTCAACCGTCGCACGAGCCTGCGCGTGAACTCCATCAGGCTGGCCTGGCTAGACCCCTGCATGCGGCCTTTGGAAGCACGCCACGTTTCGTAGAGTGGTTCCATCGATGTAAGCCCCGCAGAGGCGACGCTCGTTTCAAGAGGGGCAATCGGACGCCACAGCGTGTCACTCATGGTCGGATCCTAGCGAGACCAGCGCACCGACTCGGCTGCTCTGCATGCCACCAGTGCGAGTGCACAAGGTCAGGAACACACCGCCTTGTCGGCATTCAGAGACACGCCTTCAGCAAAGGTAGCAAGCGGGGCTCCTCGATGGACCCCAGCTTGAAGGCCCAGACGTTCCTGGATGAGGGGCCAAGGCATATCTCCGCCCCGCGGATTCTCGCGCAGCTGTCCATCAGCCTTGTTCCCGGGTCAGGGGTCGCAGAAGGTCGGCGACCCAGGCTGGAGCGTATCGAAGACCTTTGCGCAACCGGTTCCGGTCCGCCGGGCTCAACTGCCGGTCGAGTATGGAGATGATCTTGGCGTCGACGTGGCGCCGGCCTACATGACGGAGTGCCTGGATGATGGTCCCGCTCTTCCGACCGGCCGTGGCCATGTTGCGGGGGGTCGTGCGCTTCAGCACGATCTCGCGGCGACCCAGACTGACACGGCGCGGAGGTCCGTCCGTCAGGAAGACGATCTTCGTGGGGACCTGCTCCGATAGCCCGAGGACATTTGCGGCATACGCGCCAGCCGGCTGCAGGCGCACTGCGTCCCGGTGAGCAATGCCACGGGCCACAGCTTCGGCAGGCGGGGCGACTCGCCCCAGCGTGGGGTGCTCGACGGGGCAGTCGTAGAGCCCTCGCGCGAGCTGCCGAACGACGCCAGTGCGCTTGTGACGGGCCAGGGCGGAGGCAACGGCCGTCCGAGTTCCAAGGTCCAGGAAGCTGGCCGGAGTGAATACCCACCCCCTGCCATGGCCGTGGATACGGCTTAGTACCTTCGTATCAATAGATTGAGGGTGCCGGCCCATGCTGGTTTTGCCACAAATCCTGCTCTCCTTACATGACGTGGTCAAGGGCGGTAGCTACGATCTCGCTACTCTGGGCGAGCCCCCGAACCCTTGACGACCCGTGTTCGCCACCAGTGCATGACCTTCCGCTAAAACACCTGGGCCGAGCCGGCGGGCTGTGGCAGCTCGGCTACCTCCGACTCGGGCGCGATCGGGTCCGGTGCCTCCTCGAAGAAGCGTTCCTTCGACCGCCGGTCCTGAGCCCTTCCGGCCTGGACCTCCGCCTCGGACCATCTGTGCGCCCAGCGGACCCGGCCTCGCCGAATCCAGTAGTGGGACCGGCAAGGCAAGCTCCAGTTCCCGATTGACGGGTCGAGGGACACGGCCTCGCCGTCGAAGATGAGCTGCCAGTCAGTCGGTCTACAACAGGGAGCGCCACCTCCTCTACGTCGCCTGCACCCGCGCCCGCGACCAGCTCCTGATCACGAGCACCGCCCCCGCCGCGGAGTTCCTGGACGACCTGAGGGGCTGACGCCCTTGCCGTTTGCAGCCCCCGGACCTGACGCGGGCCGGTCCGAGGGGAGCATGCCTCTGTGCCACTCCCGAAGTGACCGTGATGACCCGTGGCTGCACGGCATGTGGCGGAAGGCAGGCATCCGAATGCCAGGGACATTGACGACTATACGCTACTTGCGTACGATGGCCTGAGCGTGGAGTTCATCGAGGCGACGCTCTTCACGCGCCTCCTGCCGGAGTACCTCACCGATGACGAGTACGCCCAGCTGCAGCTCTACCTCGCCAACGATCCGGAGGCCGGGGACGTCCTCCCCGGCACGGGCGGGTTTCGGAAGGTTCGGTGGGGCGATCCAAAGCGCGGGCAAGGCAAACGTGGGGGCCTGCGGGTCGTCTACTACCTCTTCGTGCACGAGAGCCTCATCTGGCTCTTCACCTTGTATGGAAAGGCCGAGGCTGCGGACTTGACGCCGAGCGAGAAGCGCCTCCTGAAGGCCGCTGCGGACGAGGAGAAGCGGCTGCGGGCCGAGCGCCCGCTTCTGCGGATGCGAAGGAGGTAGTGATGGCGAAGACGATGAAAGCGCCGGCGAAGCGGAGCCTCTTCCGCGAGCTCATGGCGGGTGTCGAGGAAATGCGGGCGCACCGGGAAGGCCGGGTCACCCTGCGAACGCACGTTGTCGAGCCGATCGTGGTTCCCAAGCTCGGTCCGCACACGGTCCGCGAGACGCGAGAGGCCCTCCACATGTCGCGTCAGGTGTTCGCCTTCAGGCTCGGCGTGAACCCGCGAACCCTCGAGCGCTGGGAGCAGGGCCGAAGCAAGCCCAACGAGCAAGCGGCAGCGCTGATCTGGCTCGTGCGGAAGTACCCCGATACGCTGGAGCGGCTCGAGTCACTCAGAGCGTCCGCGTAGGAGACCAACGAAACGGCGGCAGTCCCTTCCACGGGGCAAGCTCCTTGGCCTCCCCTGACAGGGAGGCGAGATCGGTCTGCTTTCCCGACCCCTGCCTCAACCGGTCCTACGCAACATTAGGGACACCACCCTCCGCCCTGACCCGCACCGACGGGGACGGGATCGCCAGAGTCAGCCTAGAGAGATCGCAGCAGACCAGGGTTCCGCGAGGCACGACCGCTCTGATGAGGGACGCGGAATCGGGGAGAGCCGGTCGGCCGCCGTCCGGTGCTGCTGCTGTCCCGTGACTCGGCGTAGTCCCTGCTCAACAAGGTGGTGGTGGCAGAGGTCACGACGACCGTGCGCGACATTCCCGTCGAGCCGCTCGGGCGGCGCGAGGGCCTGTCGAGGCCGTGGCCCGCGCCGACCTCGATGCGCGGATCGGCTCGTTGGCCGCTTCGCAGGTCGGAGAGGTCAAGCGGGCGCTGGGTTACGTCCTCGACTGGCCAGAGCTGAAGTATCCCCCTCGCGAGGGTGGTGACGCCCTGTGAGTTGATGCGACCGCCGGAGCCGGCGGTTGACGATTCCGAAGGGATCGTCGTCCCGGGTGCCTATGTGGCCATCCTGTGCGGGGCGAGCTGAGCCATTGAAGCTGAGACTGATGTTCAGGGAGTCTTTCGGGGCGACGTCGCTTCGCGGTTCCGCGGCGAGCTTCGGGTGGCTCTACCCGGGTACCGGACGGAAACGGTCGAGCTCTTCGTGGACCCAGGAGCGCCGCCCCACCTGCTGGCCGTACAACTCGCCGTGGCCATCGGCTGCGGAAGCGTGTGCGCCGTCGCTTCTCCATCGAGGGTGTTGACTGAAGCACCACGATGCCTCTTCGAGTCCCCTTGGGCTGTCGCCCAGAGGGAAGAACAGGCTCGCTTCGAGCGCGACCGCGCCCAGTGCGGTGCCGGCCAGCAGGGCGAGTCCGGGGCCTGGCGAGCGCGCGTGCAGCCCAGGCCGTCACGCCAGTTCCTTCGTAGTTGCGACCTCCTGGCCCCAGCCGGCGAACAACACCGGCACGACCACGAGGTTCAGGAACGTCGAAGTCAGCAGGCCACCCAGGATGACGATCGCCATCGGGCTCTGGATCTCGTTGCCGGCCTCGTGGCCGGCGAGGATCAGCGGGATCAGCGCGAGGCCCGCGGTCAGCGCCGTCATCAGCACCGCCGCCAGTCGCTCGCTCGAGCCGCGCACCACGGCCTCCTGCAGCGTCATCCCCTCGTCCCGCATCAGGTGCTCGTAGTGGCTGACGAGCAGCACGCCGTTGCGGATTGCGATGCCGAACAAGGTGATGAAGCCGACCGTCGAGGCGACGTTGAGGCCGGTGCCCGTGACGCCCAGCGCCACCACGCCGCCGATCAACGCCAGCGGCAGGTTGACCAGCACGATCGCCGTGTGGCGATGGCTGCGGAAGGCGAAGAACAGCAGGCCGTACATCGCCGCCACGATGGCGACGGCCAGCAGCCCCAGGTTCTGCTGGCTGCGCGCCGCTTCCTCGAACTGCCCGCCGAACACGACCCGGTAGCCCTCGGGGAGCGCGAGCCCGTCCGCGATCGCCTGGCGCGCGGCCTGAACGGTGCCGGTCAGGTCGGAGCTGGCGACGTTGGCGGTCAGCATCGCGACGCGCTGCACGTTCTCGCGGCGGACGAGGCCGGGGCCGAGGTCGAAGCGGGCGTGGGCGACGTCGCCCAGGCGCAGCATCGCGCCTTGGGCCGTGGTGACGGGCAGCGCTGTCATCTCGTCGCGATCTGCGCGCAGGCGCTCCGGGAAACGCACGACCACCCGCGACGTGAGCCCGCCTTCGACTACCTCGCCCGCCGCCGTTCCCTGGAACAGCGCCTCCAGCGACTGGCCGACATCCTGGGGCCGCAGCCCGTAGCGCGCCATCGCCTCGCGATCGAAGTCGACCAGCAGTTGCGGCACCGTCGCCTGCTCCTGATTGCTCAGGTCGACGAGGCCGGGCACGTCGCGCAGGAGGCGCTCGGCGCTGGCCGACAGCTCGCGCAGCACGGAGAGATCGGGGCCGAACAGCTTGACCGCGAGGTTGGTCTTGCTGCCGGAGATCATGTGGTCGATGCGGTGGCTGATCGGCTGGCCGAAGCTGGCGCTGACGCCCGGAATCGTAGCGACCGCGCGCCGCATCTCGGCCAGCAACTCCTCCTTGGGGCGGCCGGGCCGCAGCACGACCTCCATCTCCGACGTGTTCACGCCCTGCACGTGCTCGTCCTTCTCGGCACGGCCCGTGCGGCGGCTGGTCGAGACCACCTCCGGGAACGCGAGCAGCGCCTTCTCGACCTGCAAGCCCAGTGCGTCGCCGTCGGCGAGCGGTGTCCCCGGCGGACTGACCAGCCCGACCGTCAGGCTGCCTTCGTTGAACGGCGGCAGGAAGCTGCGCCCGAGCAAGGGGACGATGGAAAGCGCCCCGGCGACGGCCAGGCTGGCGCCGCCCAGCACCAGCTTGCGGTGACCGAGGCAGAAGGCCAGCGTCGGTGCGTAGCTCCGCTTGGCCAGGCGAAGCAGCCACGGCTCGTGCGACGAAAGCAGGCCGTCGCTGCGCAGCAGCAGGTAGCACAGCACCGGCGTGATCGTCAGCGCCACCAGTAGCGAGCCGGCGAGCGAGGCGAGATACGCGATCCCCAGCGGCCGCAGCAGGCGCCCCTCGAGGCCGGGCAGGACCAGCAGCGGCAGGAACACGAGGGCGATGACGAGGGTGGCGAACAGGATCGCGTTGCGCACCTCGGAAGAGGCGCGGAAGACGACGTCCAGCGCGCTGCGCCGCTCGGCCTCCGGCCGGCCGTGGTTCTCGCGCAGGCGGCGGAAGACGTTCTCGACGTCGATGATGGCGTCGTCCACCAGCGCCCCGATGGCGATCGTGAAGCCACCCAGCGTCATGGTGTTGAGGCTGCCGCCGAGCGCCGAGATGACGAGCACGCCGGCGACCAGCGAGAGCGGGATGGCGACCGCCGAGATGAGAGTCGTGCGCAGGTTGCCGAGGAACAGGAACAGCACGATCAGCACCAGCACCGCGCCGTCGCGCAGCGCGACCGACACGTTGCGGATCGCCACCTCGATGAAGTCGGCCTGGCGGAAGTTCTCGGTCTCGATCGCGACGCCCGCAGGCAGGCTCGGCTGCAGGTCACGCAGCACGTGGTCGATTTCGGCCGTCAGCGCCAGCGTGTTGGCGCCCGGCTGCTTCTGGATGCTGAGCACGACCGCGGGCCGCGCCCGATAGGCGGCGGTGCCGCGGGCCGGCTCCGGCGCCTCGCGCACGCTCGCCAACTGCGAGATGCGCAGGGGCACCCGGTCGCGCACTCGCAACACCGTCGCAGCCAGGTCCTCGGCCGAGCGCGCGCGGCCCAGGCCGCGGACCAGGTACTCCTGCCCCGCGTCCACGTGGAAGCCGGCGGCCGGCACGGCGCTCGTCTCTTCCAGCGCCTCCACCACGCCCTCGACCGAGATCCCCGCCTGAGCGAGGGCGGCGGGGTCGAGCTCGACCAGGAACTCACGGACGTCGCCGCCGATCGGCACGACCTGGGAGACGCCGGGCAGCGCCAGCAGCGGGCGGCGGACCTGGGTCTCGGCGACGCGCCGCAGCTCCATCGGCGACAGCCGATCGGAGGTGAGGGCGAGGAACGAGATCTCGCCCATGATCGAGCTGATCGGGCCCAGCGCGGGCCGCTCGACGCCGCCGGGCAGCGCGACGCCTTGAAGGCGCTCGGCGACGACCTGGCGCGCGCGGTAGATGTCCTGGCCCCACTCGAACTCGACCCACACGACGCCGATGCCGGCGCCGGAGACGGAGCGCAGCCGCCGCACGCCCGGCGCGCCGTTCAGCGCGGACTCGACGGGGAACGTCACCAGCAGCTCGACCTCCTCGGGCGCCATGCCGCGCGCCTCGGTGATCACGGTGACGGACGGGGCCGACAGGTCAGGGAATACGTCGACGGGCAGCCGGCGGGTCAACAGCAGGCCGGTCAGGAGCAGGACGCCGGCCAACACCAGGACGGCGACGCGATGGCGCAGGGCGCCGCGGATGATGGCGTCGAGCATGATCAGTGCACGTGCCCTTCGGGCGCGCCGGAGGACAGCAGCGAGCTGCGCCGGATCGCGGCGGCGCCCACGGTGACGAGCCGCTCGCCCGGCTTCAGGCCGTCCACGAGCACGCGCAGGCCCTGCCGCGCCAGCACCCGCACCTCGCGCCGGCTGAAGCTCTCGCCGGAGTCCTGGACGTAGGCGACCGAGACGCCGGCGTCGTCGACCAGCGCCGAGTGCGGCACCACGACCCCGCGCCGCTCGCCCGCGAGCAGGATCTCGGCCTCGACCGCGCTGCCGATCGGCAGCTCCGACGCGCTCCGATCGATTTCCAGCGTGACCGCGAGGGTGGCGGTCTGCGAGTCGACCTCCGGCGCGACGGAGACCAGTCGCACGGCTCGCGCGTCCAGCTCGATCGGGTCAGGCGAGGACGCGCCGCGCAGGATCAGCCCCGCGGCACCGTCGCGCAGGCGCCGTGCGTCGGCGGGGCGAAGCGCGACCTGGATCCACAAGGGCCGAGGCCGCACGAAGCGGCCCAGCGCGGTGCCCGCCGCGACCGCCTGGCCGGGCGAGACGGTCACCTCGGCCACCCGGCCCGCCCAGGGAGCGGTGACGTCGAGCGAACCGGTGACGGCGCTGCCGCTGGCGACCGCGGCCCCGCGCCGCGCCGCGAGCAGCCGCGCGTCGAGGCCGGCGCTCGCGGCCCGCGCGCGCTCCAGCTCCGCCGCGCTGGTGGCCTCCAGCCGCAGCAGTTCTTCGAGCCGGGCCACGCGCTTGTGGGCGGCCTCGGTCTCGGCCTCCAGCGACGACACGTCGGCGGCCAGGTCGGGCAGGCTGCGGTCGAACGCGCGCGGGCGCAGGCGGAAGACGGGCGCGCCGGCGGCGACGTCGAGGCCCGCGTAGGGCCACGGGTCAGGCGCCACGATCGCGTCCACGGCCGCCGTGAGCACGACGGCTCCGCCGCGCGCCGGCAACACCCGGGCGGGCCCGGCAACCCCTTCGCCCAGGCTGCTCTCTGCGATCGCCAGCGTCGCGAAGGCGGTCTTCCATTGCTGCTCCTTGAGGAACGAGACGCCCGCGACCTCTTTCGGCGCGTCGACGAGCCCGCCCGGAGCCGCCGGGCTGCCGACCTTCACGCGGCCCGCGGGGATCACCTCGCTGTCGCCCGTCGTCTCGATGGCGAAGGCGAGGTCGAACGTGCCTCCGCTGGCGGGCTGGATCTCCACGGAGAAGATGCCCGAGCGCTTCATCGTGTCCTGGCGGAACCGCTGCTCGCGACCGCCAGAGTCGCGCAGGATGGCGGTGACGACGCCCTTCTCCAGCGGGGCGAAGCCCGCCAGGATCGTGACGTGGGCGTTCGACGTGGCGGTGTGGCCCACGGCCAGCGCACCCGTCTCCGCGAACACCTCGTAGCGTTCGCCCCAGGCGGTGACCGCCCAGCTCTCGCCCTCGGCGTGGGCGTGGCCGTGGTCGGCGTCGGGAGCCTCGGCGCCACGGCACGCGAGCACGGTCAGGAACAGCAGGGACGGCACGATCGAACGGGGCTTCATCGCACTCCTCCGGCGCTTGCGGTCAGGGAACGGCCCAGGGCGGCTTCGAGCTCGCGGTGCGTGGCCAGCGCCCGGGCCTGCAGGTCCAGCTCGCGCAGGCGGGCCCGGAAGGCGGAGCCGAGCGCGTCGAGCAGGTCGGTGAGACTCTGCTCGCCCGCGCCATACGCGGCCGTCGCGGCGCCGATCACGCGATCGACGTCGGCCGCGGCCGCTGCGGCCTCCCCGACGGCGGCGACCAGCGAGGCGTAGGCGCCCACGCCGCCTTCGATCCCCGCCCGGCTCAGCGCGCGGGTCTGTGCGAGGCGGGCCGCCGCGTTCTCCACGGCGACCCGGGCCTCCGCCCGCGCGGCCTGGTTGCGGTCGAAGAGCGGCAGCGACCACGACGCGGCGAAGAGCGGCGCGGTGCGCACCACGCCAGCCTCTTCGATGCGTTGCACGCCGGCCGTGAGGGTGGGGAAGCCCCAGAAGCGGCCCTCGAGGCGGTTCGCGAGCTGCGCCTGTTCGCTCCGCTTCTCGGCGGCGACCACGGCGGGCGAGATCTCGACCTCGACAGCCGCGGGCGGTGGCGCGAGCGGCGGGAGCAGCGGCACCGCATCCACCGCGAGTTCCGGGTTCCAGGCGCGGGCCGCGGCGACGGCCTGGGCTCGCTCGGCATCGGCCTCGCGCAGGTCCGCCCGCGCCTCGGCCTCGGCCAGGCCCAGGCGCCGCGCCGAGAGCCCCGATTCCGTGCCGACGCGCGCGCGGTGGCGCTCCTGGGTGGCCAGTTGGGTGATCCGCTCGAGCCGCCGGGACAGCACCGCGACCCGCGCGTGGGCGACGCTCCACGCGGCGAAGACGCGGCGCATCTCGCGCCGTACCTCGGCCTGCCCGAGCTTCAGCTCCTCGCGGGCCGCGGCCACCGAGGCGTCGGCGGCCTGCTTGCCGAGTCCGAGGCGCCCGTCGAGCGGAGGCGTCCAGGTGACGGTCCAGTTGGACAGCGTGGAGACGGGGTCCGGTTCCTCGCGCCAGAACTCGAGCCGTGGGTTGGCGAGCGTGCCTGCTCGCCGGCGCTCGCTCTCGGCACGGGCCAAATCCCCGCCCAGCGCGCGGATCGCGGCGTGGTTCTCGCCGGCCGCGGCCAGGAACTGCTCTTCGCTCACCTCGCCGGCGTGGACGGGCAGCGCCGACGTCAGGGCCAGCAGGCCCCACCAGGACAGCTTGCGCATGGATCTCCCTCGCTGGTACGCACGAATGGCCGGTGAGACGGCGCAATGCGTCGCGCCGCCGGGCGAGCGAGGGGATCAGATCCTGAGGATGGAGACGGATCGGGGTGGCGGGGGAGGCCCCACGCCGCCGTGTTCGACCGTGACGACACGCAAAGAAGCCCGCAGCTCGACCGCGCGCTCCAGCGACCGCCAGGCAGCGGTCCCGAACGGGTTCGCGGGCGGGGCAGCGGTGCGAACACCGGCCATGCCTGCGACGAGCAACGGGTGCTCGTGCTCGGCGGTGTCGGCGTCGTGGGCGTGCCCGTGTCGGAGGCGGTTCAGGCCGCCGGCCACGGAAGCCGACGTCGCGCCGGTCTCGTGGTGGAGGGCGACATGCACGGCCTCGGCGGCGACAGCCACTCCCGGGGCGAGCAGGCTCGCCAGGACCAGGAGCGCCATCACGCCTCGGCGGAGTCTCACCGAGAGGAAGTGTCGCCGAGGGGTCGAACGGGCGTCAACCGCGAGCAAACGACGAGGCTCAGAAGGCGTAGCCCACGTTGAGCGTGAAAACGCCGACGGTGCGGCTGTCGCCATCGGCCAGCACGACGAGGGCGCGACCGTCCGGCCGCAGTACGAGGCGCGAGCCGAGGTCGATCCGCAGCCCTGCGCCGAGGCTCACGGCCGGGTCGGTGAACGAGTGCTGCCCGTAAGAGCGACCGTCGGGAGGGACCGAGCGACCTCGTGCCCATGCGCGAAGCGTAGAACACTGGCATCGAGCCGTAGTTCCAGTGGCCGGCGCCCGAGCCAGGGTAGCCCGCGCCCGTCATCCCGTAGCTGCCGTACCCCGCCGCGCTGCCGTTCATCGGGCCGTTGAAGCGGGCATTGCCCATGTCGAACGACGTGCGGTGGACGCCGCCGCCGAGAGTCAGGTAGGGGACGGTGCGCTCGCTGCGGGGACGCAGCAGCACCTGGAGGTTGGCCGAGGCGCTGAGGGCGTCGGCTCCCATGCCCTGGCCGTGATGGGTGCCCGTGGCCTCGAGCGCCAGCCGCGGGCTGAGGTCCGTGACGATCGTGCCGCCGAGCGAAGTGCCGTTCGAACCCATCGACCCGGAGGCGAAACCGGCCTGCAGCGAGGCGACGGTCCGGCGGGGCTGCGGCTCCTCCGGCGACTCTGCACCAACGGGAGACACTAGCAACAGCGCCAGCAGCAACGATCGCGTCCGCATGTCGACCTCCAGCGACGAGTTCAGGCTCGTCGCTCAGCACCCATGCATCTGGCGTGCCAGGGAGGAGCGGCATTCCGGGCGCCGCATGGGGACGAGCGAGCCGCTAGGACTGCCGTTCTCTGAGGAATCCCTAATCGAACCTTGCGGTCCACGAACCGCCGGCACGCGCAAGTTTGCGCGGGGTCCTACGCCGGTGCACCCGTCTGGGGGAGCAGCACCCGGCACTCGGCACCACCGCCCGGGCGGTTGGCCGCGACGATCGACCCGTTGTGTGCGGTGACGATCCACGCCGCGATCGCGAGCCCGAGGCCGGACCCCTCGACGGCCGAGCGCACAGTGTCGGCGCGATAGAAGCGGTCGAACACGTGCGGCAGGGTCTCCTCGGGGAAGCCGGGCCCCGAATCCGCCACCGCGACTTCCGCGCCGTCCCTGCGAGCCGCCACACTCACGACGACGAGAGGCGCGCCCGCCGCCGCGGGTGCCAGCGAGAACTTGAGCGCGTTGCCGACCAGGTTGGCCAGGAGCTGGCGCAACCAGCGCTCGTCGCCGAGCACCGTGACGGCGGCGGCGGGACCCAAGGTGAGCGCGACGCCTCGCTCGGCGGCCGCCGCCAGGAACGACTCGACCACCTCGCCCGCGAGTAGGTCGAGCCGGACCGCCTGCCGCTCCAGCGCGATGCGGCCCGCGTCGGCTCGCGCCAGCAGCAGGAGGTCGCCGACGATCGCGCGCAGGCGGTCGACGTCGAGGCCGACCGCGCGGAGCGTCGTTTCGTACTCCCCCGCCTCGCGCGGCCGGGAGAGCGTCACGTCGATCGCGGCCCGCATGTGGGCCAGCGGCGTGCGCAGCTCGTGCGAGGCGTCCGCTGTGAAGCGGCGCATCGCGTCGAACGACGTGTCGAGCCGGCCGATCATCTGGTTGAAGGTCGCGACCAGGCGCCCGACCTCGTCCTCCGCGCCGGGCTCGGGCAGCCGGCGGCCCAGGTTGTCGGCTTCGATCTCGCGTGCGAGACGCGTGATCCCGTCGACGCGAGCCAGGGTCCGGCCGACCAGGCCGTAGCCGCCGACCGCGGACACCAGGATCGCGACGGGCCCCATCACCAGCAGGGCAAGGCGCAGGCTGGCGAGCGGCGCGACCACGTCGCCGAGGCCCTCCAGCACGTGGATCACGCCGCGCCGTCCGGAGTGCGCGCGATAGGGGAGCGAGAATGCCCGGACCAGCCCCTTGGGCGAGTCCAGCGTGCGGAACGCGCCATCCTCCGGCAGCGGCGGGCCGCCAGGGGGCATGGGCAGGGCTTCCGAGTCGGCGGAGCGGTAGAAGACCCGCCCCTGCGCCCCGGCCTCGTGGAAGAGGACCACGTGGCCGAGGCGGTCGAGTGCGGCCACCTGCGCGTCCGTCAGGCGCTCGCAGTCCGGTTCGCTGGCCAGCACCGCGGCTGCGGCGCCCGCGGCGTGCCGCAACTCGCCGTCGTGGTGGACGAGGAGCTGGTGCCGCACCACGCCGTAGAGCAGCGCGCCGAGGGCGGCCAGCACGACGGTGAGGTTCAGCGCGTACCAGGCCGTCAGCCGCGCCCGCAGGCTGCGCGTACCGCGCTTCATTCCGCTTCCCGCAGCGTGTAGCCCAGGCCGCGCACCGTGTGGATCAGCTCGTGGGCCGGGTCGACCTTGCGCCGCAGGTAGTTGACGTACACCTCGACCAGGTTCGACGCCCCGTCGTACTCCATGCCCCAGACCTGGCCGAGGATCATGTCGCGGGTCAGCACCATGCCCGACTTGCGCATTAGGTACTCGAGCAAGCCGAACTCGCGGGCCGTCAGGTCGACGCGCTGCCCGCCGCGACGGACCTCGTGCCGCGCCGGGTCCAGCTCCAGGTCCGCGACGCGCAACACCGTGCGCGGCTCCACGTCGGGCCGGCGCGTGATCGCGCGCAGCCGCGCCAGCAGCTCGGCGAAGTCGAACGGCTTGGCCAGATAATCGTCGGCCCCCAGGTCGAGGCCGCGGACCCGGTCCTCGACCGACGACCGCGCCGAGAGGACCAGCACCGGCAGCCGGCTGCCGGCGGCGCGCAGGTCGTGGAGCAGATCGAAACCGCTGCGCCCGGGCAGCATCACGTCCAGCACCAGCACTGCGTAGTCGCCCGCCGTGGCTAGCTCCAGCCCCAGCTTCGCCTCGTTCGCCACGTCGACGACGAAGCCCTGTTCGCGCAGGCCCTGGCGCAGCAGCGCCGACAGCCGCGGGTCGTCCTCGACCACCAGGATCTTCACCGTCGCCCACCCACCACGAATGGTACGGCGGGGCCAGCCTAATGTGCCTCTAACGTTGGCGTCGTACGCTTCGACCATGACGCGGGTTGCGAAGGCCGGATGGATGGTCGTGCTGCTGGGCGCGGGGGCGGGTCTCTCGGGGCTGGGGTTCCTGGCATCGGCCGGCTTCAGCGCTCGCGACGAACCCTCGTCGGTCGAGGCCTTCGTGGCCCGGCGGCTGCGGAACTTCAGCATCCCGAGAGCGCACCGCGACGCGAGCAACCCGGTCGTGCTCACGCCCGTCGTGCTGGCGCGCGCCCGCGAGCATTTCGCCGACCACTGCGCGTCGTGCCACGGCAACGACGGACGCGGGCAGACGACACTCGGGCGCAACCTGTATCCCAAGGCGCCCGACATGCAATTGGCCGACACCCAGGGGCTGCCCGACGGGCACCTGTTCTGGATCATCAAGAACGGCGTCCGACTCACGGGCATGCCTGCCTGGGGCGAAGACACGCCCGCGGACGACGCGACCACCTGGGAGCTCGTCCACTTCATCCGCCACCTGCCCAGGCTGACCGCCGAAGAGCTGGCCGAGATGCGCGAGTCCAACCCGCGCGGCCGGCGCGACTGGGAGGCGGCCGAGGCCGAACGGCGATTCCTGGAGGGTGGCGACGTCGCCCCGGCCCCGCCCTCGTCAGACGCGGGGCACTGAAGGAGATCGAAACGTCATGCGCAAAGCAGCCGCTTTCTTGTCGTGGATCGCCCTGGTCGCCGCCGGACCGGTGTCGGCCCACGAGGGCCATCAGCACAAGGTGATGGGGACCGTCGTTCAGGTCCACGTGGACCCGGGCAAAGCCAGCCACGTCGAGGTCAAGACGACCGACGGCAAGACCGTCGTCCTCTCCTGCGACGACAAGACGCAGTTCGTGAAGGGCAAGGCCGCGGCGGCGCTCCGCGACGTGGCCGCCGGGATGCGCGTGGTTGCGACAACGAAAGAAGAAGGCAAGACCATTCGCGCGGTCGAGGTTCAGCTCGGCGAGATGGACGCGGCCAAGCCGGCGGCGGACCATCACAGGCACTGATCGGCGAGCAGGAGCCATGAACCCCCGTCCGTCGACCCTGGCGCTCGTGGCGACGCTGAGCCTCTGCGTCCCCGCGCATGCCGAGCCGCCCGCCCTCACTGGCGAGGTCGCTGCGTGGCTGAAGGCCTACGACACGGCCTTCGCCAGCCGCGACGTCGAGCGCCTGACTCCTTTCTATCACCCCGACGTGACGATCTTCGAGGGTGGCAGCGTCGATCTCGGTTGGGCGGCCTACCGCGATCATCATCTCGGGCCCGAGCTGAAGGAGATGGAAGGCCTGGTCTTCACCCACTCGCACGTCGTTGCCCAGGCGCTGGGCGCCGATGGCCGCTCGGCCTACGTCACCGCCGAGTACCGCCTGCAGGCCCGCATCGGCGAGCGCCAAGTGGACGCCCAGGGCCTCGAGACCCTGGTCCTCGTCAAGGACGACGCCGGATCTTGGAGGATTCGCCACTCCCACACATCGAGCAAGCGCCGCCCCGCGCAGGCCAAATGATCGAGGTC
>JAANMV010002631.1_pt1 | contig 17048 bp, 13 predicted proteins | sample 7279661 | NCBI WGS metagenome assembly JAANMV01 (sample SAMN14094540, study PRJNA606508) | bioreactor metagenome | isolation source: A lab-scale SPAN reactor treating ammonium-rich wastewater day 121 | place: Ireland: Galway | collected 2017-05-16 | reverse complement strand
CGCGCACCGACACCACGTGCGCCTTGCGGTGGAACACCCCGAGGTCGAGCGCCAGCAGCGCCAGCACCAGCAGGATGAAGCCCGCGTACATCCAGATCACGGAGCCTCCGACGGCCGACCCTCGATGCGGCGGGCCTCGAGCAGCAGCGCCACCAGCGTCTTGCCCTCGCGGATCTCGCCGCGGACGACGGCGTCCATCGCCTCGTCGAGCGTGAAGCGGCGCGCCTCGATGCGCTCGTCCTCCTCCGGCCGCGGCGGCACGGCGCGCAGGCCCGAGCCGCGGAACAGGTGCATCACCTCGTCGCAGAAGCCGGGCGTCGTCCAGAACTCGGCGATCTTCTCGAGGCGCTCGGCCTCGAGACCCACCTCCTCGACCAGCTCGCGGCGGGCGCCCTGCTCGGGCGTCTCGCCGGCATCGCGCCGGCCTGCCGGCAGCTCCCAGACCAGCGCTCGGGCGGGCCAGCGGTACTGGCGCACGAGGGTGACCGAGCCGTCCTCGTGCACGGGCAGAACCGCTACCGATCCCGAGTGGCGCACCACCTCGCGCGTCGCGCGCACCCCGCCGGGCTCTTCGACCTCGTCGAGGTCGAGGGCCAGCACCTTGCCCTCGTACAGGCGGCGCCCGCCGAGGCGTTCGCCGCCGGCCGCGTCCTTCATCGTTCCTCCAGGGCGGCGAGCAGCCGCCGCAGGTCGGCGGGCAGCGGGCTCTCGAACTCGAGGCTGCGCCCGTCGGGGTGGGTGAAGCACAGCCGCGTCGCGTGCAGCGCCGGGCGCTCCAGGGCGTCGAGCGCTGCCCGCGCCTCGGCACGCCGGCAGGCGGGGCGGAAGCGCGCTCCGTACAGGTGGTCGCCGGCGACCGGGTGGCCGATCGAGGCGAGGTGGACCCGGATCTGGTGGGTGCGGCCGGTGAAGATGCGAACTCTCAGCAGCGCAGCGCCGTCGAGGCGGCGTTCGACCGACCACTCGCTGGCCGCGTGCCGCGCGCGGGGAGCGTCGACCTTCATCTTCTTGCGATGCGCGGGGTCGCGGCCGATCGGGCGCTCGACGCGCCCTGCGGCCGTCTTCGGCTGGCCCAGCACGACCGCGAGGTACTCCTTGCGCACGCTGCGGTCGGCGAACTGGGCGGCCAGGAAGCGGTGGGACGCGTCGTCCTTGGCGACGAGCACCAGCCCGGAGGTGCCCTTGTCGAGGCGGTGGACGAGTCCGGGGCGCAACTCGCCGCCGATGCCCGAGAGGTCCTCGACGTGATGGAGCAGGGCGTTGACCAGCGTGCCGCTCGCGCGGCCCGCGCCGGGGTGCATGGCGAGGCCGGCGTCCTTGTCGACGACCAGCAGGTGGGCGTCCTCGTGCAGCACGCGCAGCGGGATGTCCTCGGGCCGCGGGGTGGCCTCGACCGGGGGCGGCACGTGGACCGCGATCGTCTCGCCGCCGCGCAGGCGGTGCGAGGGGCGTCTGCGGTCCCCGTCGACGAGCACCTCGCCGCTGTCGATCAGCACCTGGATGCGGGCCCGCGAGAGGTCGGGCCGGCGGGCGGCGAGATAGCGGTCGAGCCGCTGTCCTTCGGCGTCCGGCTCGGCGGTCAGGGTGTCGGGCGCGCCCAAGGCCCGCGCGGGGAGCCTCAGGCCTCGGCGGCAGGAGCCGTGGCGAGCGCGCGAGTGCGCGACAGCCGCGGCCAGAGGAACGCCGCCAGCGCCAGCAGGCCGATCGCCACGAGCTGCGAGGTCGAGACCAGGCCGCCCAGCCACAGCCCTCGCGCCACGTCGCCGCGCACGGTCTCGAGGGCGAAGCGGGCGACCGCGTAGAGCCCGAGGTACGACAGCACCACCTGCCCGTCGAAGCGCTTGCGGGCCGCGGTGCGCAGCAGCCACCACAGGATGCCGAAGGCCAGGATCGACTCGTAGAGCTGGACGGGGTGCATCGCCTGCCCGAGCGGCACGCCGACGGTCCGCGACGCGTACTCGTCGGTGTAGGTGATGCCCCACGGCAAGCTCGTCGGGGCGCCGTGGCAGCAGCCGGCGCACAGGCAGCCGAGGCGGCCGATCGCCTGGCCGAGGATCACGCCGGGAGCCAGCGCGTCCGCCGTCTTCCAGGCGTCGAGTCCGTTGCTGCGGGAGTACCAGAAGGCCACCGGCAGCGCCAGCAGCAGGCCGCCGTAGAAGACGCCGCCGCTCTGCAGCAGCGTCAGCAGTTCCGCCATCGAGAAGGAGAACGACCGCCACTCGACGACCAGCAGCATCAGCTTGGCGCCGAGCAGCCCCGACAGCAGCACGTAGATCGCCAGGTCGGCGACCTTGTTGCCGTCGAGTCCCTCGCGCCGGGCCTGGCGCGAGGCGATCCAGAGCCCGGCGACGAACGCGATCGCCAGCAGCACGCCGTAGCTGTGCAGGGTGAACGGGCCGAGCGTGCGGCCGGCCAGTTCGAAGGCCGGGATCGTGAACAGGCGGGGGAACATGGTCTACTCCGCGGCCGCCGCGACGCGGGGGCTGGCGCCGCCGTCGGGCGCGCCGGAGCCCGCGGCGGCGGGTTGGTCGGGCGAGGCGGCCGGCTCGTCCTCCGGCCGCCGCAGCATGTCGAACACCAGCAGCACGACGCCGACGGTGATCGCGGAGTCGGCGACGTTGAACGCGGGCCAGTGGTGCCGGCCCCAGTAGACGTCGACGAAGTCGATCACGTGGCCGAAGCGGGCGCGGTCGATCAGGTTGCCGACGGCGCCGGAGAGCACCAGCGCGAGCGCGAGCTGCACCAGGCGCTCGCCGGTCGGCGTGCGCAGCGAGTACCAGGCGATGGCGATCGTGGCCACCACGCCGATCAGCCCGAACCACAGCGGCTGCATCGGCAGGTTGGCGTCGGAGAGGAAGCCGAAGGCCCCGCCCCGGTTGCGGACGTGGGTGAGGTCGAGCAGGCCGGGGATCACCTCGACGCTCTCGTGCAGCCGCAGCCGCCCGAGCACGAGGCTCTTCGTCCACTGGTCGAGCGCGACGAGCACGAGCGCCAGGACGACCAGGCCGCGGCGCTCGGCGAGGGCCCGCCTCACGCCAGCGCCTCGACGACCGGGCGGCAGCGCGGGCACAGCGGGGCGTCGTCGCCCGCGACCTGCTCCGACCACGTCCAGCAGCGTTCGCAGCGGCGACCGCCGGCCCGGCTGACGGTGACCGCCAGCGCCCCGGCGCCGGGCTCCAGCGCCACCTCGCTGACGATGAACAGGTTGGCCAGGTTGCCGGGGAACGCGCTCGAGCGCGCTTCCCAGGCGCGCAGCGGCGCGAGCTCGGCTTCGCCCCCGCGCAGCGCCACGCGCGCCTCCAGGCTCTTGCCGATCGCCTTGGCGGCGCGCGCCTCCTCCAGCGCCTTCAGCACCACGGTGCGCGCGGCGAGCAGGGCCTCGAAGCCCTCGGGCGCCTTCAGGCCCGTCGCGGCGGGGAAGTGGGCGCAGTGGACCGAGCCCTGCGGCCGGCCGGGCAGCAGCGGCCACACCTCGTCGGCGGTGAAGGGCAGCACCGGCGCCATCAGCAGCGTCAGGTCGCGGGCGATGCGCGCCATCACCGTCTGCGCCGAGCGGCGGCGGGCGGCGTCCTTCGCGTCGCAGTACAGCCGGTCCTTGAGCACGTCGAGGTAGAACGCCGACAGGTCGGCGGCGCAGTACTGCACGAGCTGGTGGTAGACGACGTGGAACTCGAAGGCCTCGTAGGCCTCGCGCACGCGGGCGACCACGCGGTCGTGGCTCGCCAGGGCCATGCGGTCGAGGTCCTCGAGCGCCTCGTCGGCCACGGCGTGCCGCGCCGGGTCGAAGTCGGCCAGGTTCGACAGCAGGTAGCGCAGCGTGTTGCGGATCTTGAAGTAGGCCTCGGACAGCCGCGCGAACATCGCCTCGGACATCGGCATGTCCTCGCGGTAGTCGACCATCGCGACCCACAGCCGCAGGATCTCGGCGCCGTACTTGTCGCAGGCCTTCACCGGGTCGACGGTGTTGCCGAGGCTCTTCGACATCTTGCGGCCCTTCTCGTCGACCGTGAAGCCGTGGGTCAGGACCGCCTTGTACGGCGCGTGGCCGCGGGTGCCGATGCCGATCAGCAGCGACGAGTGGAACCAGCCGCGGTGCTGGTCGCTGCCCTCGAGGTAGACGTCCGCGGGCCACGCCAGCGCCGGGTCGCGGGCCAGCACCGCCGCGTGCGAGGAGCCGGAGTCGAACCACACGTCGAGGATGTCCTGCTCCTTGTCGAAATCGAGGCCGCCGCACTTGCGGCAGGCGAAGCCCGCCGGCAACAGATCCCTGGCGTCGCGCTCGTACCAGGCGTCGGCGCTCTCCTCCTCGAACACGTCGGCGACGTGGCGGCACAGCTCGGGCAGCAGGTGCGCCTCGCCGCAGCCGCGGCAGTAGAAGGCGGTGATCGGCACGCCCCACAGCCGCTGGCGCGAGATGCACCAGTCGGGGCGGGTGGCGATCATGTTGCGGATCCGCTCCTCGCCCCACGCCGGGTGCCACTGGACCTTGGCGATCGCCTCCAGGGCGCGCTCGCGGAACCCGTCCTTGTCGAGGCCGATGAACCACTGCCAGGTGGCGCGGAAGATGATCGGCTTCCGGCAGCGCCAGCAGGTCGGGTACGAGTGGACCTCGCGGCCCTCGGACAGCAGCACGCCGCGCTCGCGCATGAAGCGCACGATCTCGGGGTTGGCGTCGAACACGCGCTGGCCGGCGAAGTGCTCGACCTCTTCCGCGAAGCGACCGCCCTCGTCGACGGGGCAGTAGACCTCGAGCCCGTAGCGCACGCCGGTCAGGTAGTCGTCCCAGCCGTGTCCCGGGGCCGTGTGCACCACGCCGGTGCCGGCCTCCAGCGTGACGTAGTCGCCCAGCACGCCGGGCGAGTCGCGGTCGATCCACGGGTGGCGGAAGGCCACGCCCTCGAACAGCGCGCCCTTGACCACCGCCAGCGGCTCGCCCAGCGCCAGCTCCGGGTGCTCGCGGCGGAAGCGCTCGAGCGAGCGGTCGCGCAGCCCCTGGGCCAGGACCAGCACGTCGCCCGAGCCCTCGACGGGGTAGAAGCCGTAGTCGAGATCGGGGTGGAACGCGAGCGCCAGGTTGGCCGGCAGCGTCCACGGCGTCGTCGTCCAGATCACGGCGGACACGGCGCGGCCCGCGATCGCCGGCACGCTGGTCTCGACCTTCGAGCGCTCGCCGGCCGACAGCGGGAAGCGCACGTCGACCGACGGGCTCGCGTGGTTGTCGTCGTACTCGACCTCGGCCTCGGCCAGCGCGGTGCGGCACGAGATGCACCAGTGCACCGACTTCTTGGCCTTGTAGACGAGCCCGGCCTCGGCGAAGCCGGCGAGCTGGCGCACGATCTCGGCCTGGTAGACGGGGCTCATCGTCAGGTACGGCCGCTGCCAGTCGCCCATCACGCCGAGCCGCACGAACTGGCGGCGCTGGGTGTCGAGCCACTTCGTCGCGTACTCGCGGCAGGCCTTGCGGAAGGCGACCGGGCTCAGCTCCTTCTTCTTCGCGCCGAGGTCCTTGTCCACCTTCAGCTCGATCGGCAGCCCGTGGCAGTCCCAGCCCGGCACGTAGGGCGCGTCGAAGCCGGCCAGCGTGCGCGAGCGCACGACGAAGTCCTTGAGGACCTTGTTGAGCGCGGTGCCGAGGTGGATGTCGCCGTTGGCGTAGGGCGGGCCGTCGTGCAGCACGAACTTCGGCGCGCCTTCGCGGGCCTTGCGCACCTGCCCGTACAGCCGCGCCTCCTCCCAGGCCTGCAGCCGCCGCGGCTCGGACTGCGGCAGGTTGGCCTTCATCGGGAAATCGGTCTGCGGGAGGTTGAGTGTCGCCTTGAGGTCCATCGCCATGGGAACGGTCACGGTAGCACGCGGGTCGGAGGCGGTCAAAACCAATGGTTAGAGTGACTTGGAACCGGTGTATGATGCCCTGCATGAAGCGAAGCTCTCGCCTGTTCCTGGTCCTGCTGCTGCTCGCGGGAGCGTCGGTCGTCGCCTGCACCAAGGGCGACGAGTGCGACGTCTGCGAGACGGACTCCGACTGCAAGGACGGGTTCGTCTGCGTGAACTTCCTGGACGGCGGCGGCAACGTCGTCGGCAAGCGCTGCGGCTCCGGCGTCGGGGCCTCCACCTGCCGCGTGCGCTGAGCCCGTAGCGCCGCTCGATGGAGGGCGCGGACGGCGCCGCGGGGCGCGAGGCGACTCGTGGCAGCGCGGTGCGGCTGCTCGCCGAGGCAGGGAGCCGCGCGCTCACGTTCGTCACCGCGCTGCTGCTCGCCCACGGGCTCGGCGTGTCGGGCTTCGGCGAGTTCGGCTGGCTGGCGGGAATCGCCGTCGTCGCGGCCGAGCTGTTCGATCTCGGCCTCCACGGCACTGCGCAGCGCGCCCTGGTCAGCGGCGAGCTGTCGTTGCGCTCGATGCTGCGGGCCAAGCTGTGGCTGCTGCTCGCCGGCGGCGCGGTCGCGCTGGCGCTCTTCCCGCTCTCGCCCGTGCTCGCACTGCTGCTGCTGTTCTTCGGCGGCTCCGGCTGGGCCGAGTTCGCGGGCGTCGCGTTGCGCTGCCGTGGCCGCCGGGTCCAGGAGGCGGCGGTGTTGTGGCTGGTGCGCGGCAGCACCCTCGCGGCCGTCGCGCTCGCGTACGAACGCGGCAGCGGGCTGCTCGGGATGGCGCTCGCCCACGCGGTTTCGCCGTTGCCGGCCGTCGTCGTCGCGCTGCTGCTGCTGCGCCGGGCGGACGCCGGCCTGCCCGCTGCCGACAGCGTCGATCGCACGCCGCTCGCGGTGCTGCGCCTCGCCTGGCCGCTCGCGGTCAACGGCGGCCTCGCCCTGCTCAACCTGCGCGCGGAGCTGATCGTGCTCGGGCTGGTGCTGGGCAAGGCGCACCCCGCCGTGGGCCTGTTCCACGCCGCGCTGAAGCTGGTCGAGGTGCTGAACGCGGTGCCCAACGCGATCGCCGCCGGTGCGATGCCGGCGCTGACCCGCGAGGCCGTCGGCGGCGGCGAAGCCGTGCGCCGTCGCACCGCGCTGTTCGCGGCGGCGCTCGCGCTGCCGAGCGCCGTCGGCCTGCTCCTCACCGCTCCAGGCCTGATGGCGCTGCTGTGGGGTGCGGAGTTCGCGGCCGGCGGCCCGGCCGCGGCCGTCTTCGCGGTCTCCCTGGTACCCCTCTTCATGGGCCACGTGCGGCTGCACGCGCTGATCGCTGCGGGGCACGCGCGCGAGTTGCCGCGGCTGACCGCCGTGCGCCTGCTCGTCGCCGCGACGCTCGCGGCCGTGCTCGGCCCCAGCCTCGGGGCGACCGGTGCGGCGTTCGGGTTCCTGGTGTCGGAGCTGCTGCTGCTGGCCCTCGCCGGGCGGCGGGCGCGGGCGGCCGGATTCCCGGTGGCGATCGTGCGCCCGGTCGCGACTGCCGCATTGGCGACGGTGCCGATGGCGCTCTGCGTGGCCCCGCTGGCCGGGGGCGACGTCCGCGTGGCGGTGGCCGCGGGCGTCGGGGCGTTCGCCGTGACCGTCGCACTCGGCCGGCGGCGATTGCGCTTGCTGGGCGAAGGCGCGCTGCCTTGAGCGCCCGGCGCCCGCTGGTCCTCTACGAACCGCGCGGCCCGGGGCGGCGTTTGCCGATCGAGCTGCTGCTGGCCGCGGCCCGCGTGGACGACCGCGCCGTGGAAATCGTCGACGGCCGGCTCGAGGTCGCTCCCGAGGGGCGGGTCGTCGAGTTGTGCCGCGAAGCGGCGCTGCTGGTCGTGGCGGCCCCGTCCGGCCCGGCGCTGCTGGATGCGCAACGCATCTCGCGGGCGGCGCGGGCGGCGCGCCCCGACCTGTTCGTGCTCTGGATGGGAGAACACGCGACGGCGCGGCCCGGCGAGTGCCTGCGGGCCGGGGCCGACGCCAGCGCCGTCGGCCCGGCGGAGCACACGCTGCCCGAGTTGCTGGGGCTGCTCGACGCGGGCCTGGCAGCGGATCGGGTTCCAGGTCTCGTGCTCGACGACGCGGGCCGCGAGCGGAGCACGGGCCTCCGCGCCGACTTCGGCCCGCCCCCGACGCCGGCGCGATTCGACCGCCTCGATCTCGAGCGTCACTTTCGCTGGTGTGGCGAGCGACGCCTGCCGTGCCGTTCGAGCCGGGTCGCTCGCGAGGCGAACCGATCGCCGGCCGAGTGGCGCTGGGCGGGAGTCGCGGCGGAGGCCGTGGTCGCCGAAGTGACGGAATGGGTGGCGCGCGCCCGCGCCACGGGCATCGACTTCGTCGACGAGGAGTTCTTCGCGGACCTGCGCCGCGCGGAGGCGATCGCGCGCGGGCTCTGCGCGGCCGGAGTGCGCGCGAGCTGGACGGCGCGCGGCCGCGTCGAGACCCTGCGCCTGCTGACCGAAGACGCCGTGCTCGCGCTGCGCCAGGCGGGCTGCGAACGGGTGCGGATCGAGGTCGCGAGCGGCAGCGCGGGCGCGCGTGCGCTCTGGCCCGGGGCGCCCGACGAAGCGGCGGTCGTGGAGCTCGCCCACAAGCTCGCCCGCGGCGGGTTGCCGGCGCGGTGGGAGTTCGTCGTCGGCCGGCCCGGCGAGCCGCGCGACGCGCTGTTCGAGACGTATCGCTTCGCGCGCCGGCTGCACCGCGTCGCTGCGGGCAGCGAGACGCCGATCGCGCTGTGGCGGCCGCGGGCCGCTGGCCTCGGCGCCCAGCAGGGGCCGGGCGTGCCCGAGCCGGCCGACGTCGCGGGCTGGGCCGCGGCGGAAACCCGCGAGCCGGAGTGGATCGCCGCTCCCGTCCGGCGCTGGGCGCGGCGCTTCGACTTCTACCTGCGCTGGGCCCACCAGCGGCCCGATCGCGGGCTCGGGCGCTGGGTGATCCACTTCCTGGCCCGCCTGCGCGTCGCGACCGGCGTCTACGGCCTCGACGTCGAACGCGGGCTCGTCGAGCTCAGCCGCCGGGTTCGAACGGCCAACAAGGCGGCTCGTCCCGGCAGCATCGGCTGGGAGCCGTAGGCGCGCAGCCGACTCAGGGGCGCACGCCGAAGCGGCGGCGCAGCGCCGAGCGGGCCGCGTGGAAGCCGCACATGCCGTGGACCCCGCCGCCGGGCGGCGTTGCCGAGGAGCACAGGAAGAGAGCGGGGTCGGGCGTCGCCCAGGGATCGAGCGCGACCCGGGGCCGGAACGGGAACTGCGGGAAGGCCATCGAGCCGCCCGAGATGTCGCCGCCGACGAGGTTCGCGTTGCGCGCCTCCAGCTCGCGGGGACCCGAGACCGTGACCGCGCGGACGCGCTCGCGGAAGCCGGGCGCGAAGCGCTCGACCTGGGCGAGGATCGGCTCGCTGGCGTCGGCGCCGCCCGCGTACGGGACGTGGGCGTAGGCCCACAGCGTGTGCGCGCCCGCCGGCGCGCGCGAGGCGTCGAACGGGCTCTGCTGCGCGACCAGCACGTACGGGCGCTCCGAGAGCGCCGACGCGGCGCGGCGTTCGGCCTCGGCGATCTCGTCGAGCGTCGCGCCGAGGTGCAGGGTCCCGGCCTCCCCGCAGCGCGGGTCGTTCCAGGGCACCGGACCGTCGAGCGCGACGTCGAGCTTGAACGACGCGGTGCCGTGCCGGTACCGCATCAGCGCGTCCGCGAAGTGCGGCGGCAGCCGGTCGCCGGCGAGACGGGCCACCGCCCGCGGCATCAGGTCGAGCAGCACGGCGCGCGCGGGCGGCAGCTCGGCGAGCGATTCGACCCGCACGCCCGTGCGGACCTCGCCGCCGCGCGCGCGCAGCAGCGAGGCCAGCGCCTCGGCGATCCGCTGCGAGCCGCCGCGCGCCAGCGGGAAGCCGGTGGTGTGGGCCAGCAGCGTGAACATCAGCGCGAACGCGTTGGTGAGCGGCGCCTCCAGCGGCAGCACCGAGTGGCCCGCGAGCCCGGCCCAGTGGGCGCGGGTGCGCGGCTCGCGGAAGCGCGCCCGCGCGAAGCCGGCGGCGGAGCGGATCGCGTCGAGGCCGAAGCGCGCCAGCGTGAAGGGGTGGCGCGGCCAGCTCAGCACCTGGTTCAGCAACTGCGGCAGCAGCCGGTCGGCGCCCTCGGCCAGCGGTTCCGCGATCCGGCGGTAGGCGTCGGCATCGGCGCCCAGGCCGCGTGCCGTTTCGTCGATGCTGCGCACGACCAGCACCGAGCGGCCGTCGAGTTGCGGGTGGGCGACGTCCACAGGCGGGTGGACCCACTCGAGCCCGTGTTCGTGCAGCGGCAGCGAGCGGAAAAAAGGAGAGGCGACCGCCAGCGGGTGGATCGCCGAGCACAGGTCGTGGCGGAAACCGGGCAGCGTGACCTCGGCGGTACGGGTGCCGCCGCCGATCTCGTCTGCCGCCTCCAGCACCAGCACGTCGAGCCCGTGGCCGGCCAGTTCGACGGCGGCCGCCAGCCCGTTCGGGCCGGAGCCGACCACGATCGCGTCGCGCGCGTCGCTCGCGCCGGTCCTCATGGCTCGACGCCCTGCAGCCACGGCACGCGCGCCAGCACGCCCGCGTGGGCTCGGAGCAGCGAAGCGAGGCGACGGTGCACCGCGCGATCGAGGGCGCGCGGCACTCCGTCCACGCTCAGCGGCGTCCAGGCCGGGCTGGCGGCCTCCATCAACCCGGGCTCGCCGTAGAGCGCCACGCCGCGCACGATCACCAGCGCGACCGCATCGCGGCGGCCGGCCAGCAGGTCGGAGGACGAGCGGGTGACGAGCAGGTCGGCCGCGTCGCCGACGGCCTCGCCGGCCCGCGGCAGGCGCGCGACCTCCGCGGAGCCCGCGGTCGCCAGTTCCAGCAGCTCGTCCGGCGTCAAGGCGCCTCCGCGCGCGGCACAGGCGAGGCTCGAGAGCAGGTCGCGACCGCCCGCCATCGCGCTCTCGCTGCCGAGGCCCACGCGCACGCCGGCCGCGCGCAGCGCAGCGACGTCGGCCGCTCGACCGTAGAGCCGAAGGCCGGCCTCGGGGCACCAGGCGACGCACGCCTTCGCCGCGGCGATCGCCGCACGATCGGCCTCGGAGCAGGCGATCGCGTGGGCCACGACCGTGTTCTGCCGCAGGACGTTGGCCGCGGCCAGGCGTTCGATCTCGGCTGCCGCGACCGGATCGGTGCCTTCGGCCGCGTGGACGAGGAACGGGATGCGGCGGTCGGTCGTGCGGTACGCCTTGCGCAGTTGCGGCGTCTGGCCCGGCGAGTGGGCGAAGTCGTAGCGGTGCTGCACGCGCACGGGGAAGTCGTCGCGCTGCAGGGCGCGGTGGAAGGGCGCGTGATGGAGCACGCCGGTCGCGCCGCAGAGCAGGTTGCGGACCCCGCCGAGGAACAGGCGGTCGACGAGCGGCAGGGCCATCGCCGCCGCTGCCGCCGCCGCGTCGTGGCGGGCGACGTCTTCGGCCCACGCGTAGGCGTTCGGGTACGGGGGGCGGCCCAGCGGGGGGCAAGCTGCGAGGTCGAGGTGGTCGTGGGCGTTGACGAGGCCGGGCAGCACCCGCGCCTCGCCGAGGTCGACCGTGCGGCAGGCCGGCGACGGCGAGGCGTCGGCGGGCGCGACGCGGCCGGCCGCCAGCAGCAGCGGCGGCGCGCTGGCCCGCAGCAGCCGGAGCGGTGGGACGCTCAGCGGGTTTCGACCCCCGGCGCGGCAGTGACCTTCAGCTTGCGCTCCGCGGAGTGCGCGCCCGCCGTCAGCTTGACCGTGTACTCGCCGGGCGCCACGAACTTCTGGCCCTCGCCGCCGTACTCGGTGAGGTGCTCCTTGCCGATCCGCAGATCCCAGGTGACGCGGCCGAAGCCGGGTACACCGGGCGCCTTCAGTTCCGCGATGGCGCGGCCCTTCGCGTCGGAGATCGCGAGCGTCACGCCCTGCGGCGCCACGTCGCGCAGCCAGAACGTCAGCGCGGCCCCCGGCTCGGGGTTCTCGCCGCGGAAGTGGGCGACGCCGTTCCAGTCCGAGAACCCGGGCAGCAGGTGGAAGGCCTCCGCCGGTCGCGGCTCGAAGAGCTGCGCGCCAGTCGCGATCGCCTCCTTCGTCAGCGCCTCGAGGCCGCCGACGTCGTCGATCACGTAGAGGCTGCGGCCGTGGGTCGCGACCACCAGGTCGCGCTCCCGCGGGTGGATCAGCAGGTCGTCGACGGGGACCGTGGGGATCCCCGGGTGGCGCACGAAGCGGGCCCCGCGGTCGAGGCTGACGAAGAGGCCGGTTTCGGTGCCGGCGAAGAGCAGGTCGGGGTTCGACAGACCCTCGCGCACGACGCGCACGGGCACGTCCTTCGGCAGGTCGAGGCCGATCCGTTCCCAGGTCTTGCCCAGGTCGGCCGTGCGCCACACGAGCGGAGCGTGGTTTCCCGCGCGGTGGGCATCGACCACCAGGTAGGCGACGCGGGCGTCGAAGTGGCCCGGCTCGACGCGGTTGATCCACTGGCCGCGGGCCTCGGCGGGCAGCGTCTTCGTCAGGTCGGACCAGTTCGCGCCGCCGTCGAGGGTGACCCAGAGCTTGCCGTCGTCGGTGCCGGCCCACAGCAGGCCCTTCTCGAGCGGCGACTCCGCGAACGCGTAGACGACCGCGTAGTTCTCCGCGCCGGAGCCCACCGCCGTGATCTTGTCCGCCTCGCGGTTCGACAGGTCGGGGCTGATCGGCTGCCACTGCTCGCCGCGGTGCTCGAGGCGGAAGACGCGGTTGCCGGCGAGGTACAGCACGCCCTTCTCGTGGCGGCTGGCGACGAGCGGCGAGTTCCAGTGGAAGCGGAACGCGGGCTGGCCCTCGGTCGGCTCCGGGCGCAGGTCCTTGCTCTGGCCCGAGCGCAGGTCGAAGCGGTGCATGTACCCGCCCTGGCTCTCGGCGTAGACGATCTGCGGCTCGTCGGGGTCGAACGCGCAGTAGAAGCCGTCGCCGCCGCCGATGTTGATCCAGTCGGCGTTGACGATGCCGTCCTTCGTGCGGGTGCGGCTGGGGCCCACCCAGTTGAGGTTGTCCTGCAGGCCGCCGCAGATCCGGTAGGGCACGGAGTCGTCGACGTTCACGCGGTAGAACTGGCCCGCGGCCATGCGGTCGAGGTGGCCCCAGCTCTCGCCGCGGTCGTGGCTCAGGTAGGCGCCGCCGTCGGTGCCGAGCAGCAGCCGCCGCGGGTCCTTCGGGTCGATCTCCAGCGCGTGGAGGTCGGGGTGGACCTTCTCGAAGCGGTCCTCGCGCCAGGTGCGGCCGCCGTCCTCCGAGACGTGGAGCGCGAAGCCGAGCACGTAGACCCGGTCCGGGTCCTCCGGGTCGACGCGCAGCTTGCTGAAGTAGAACGGGCGCGGGTTGAGCGCGCTTTGCCGGGTCCAGGTCGCGCCGCCGTCGTCGCTGCGGAACACGCCGCCGCGCTTGCTGTGGACCTGGTCGATGCCGCTCTGGCCGCCCTCGTCGCTCTGCACGATCGCGTAGACGACCTTCGGGTCCTTGCGGTGCACGCTCAGCCCGATGCGGCCGGTGCGCGCGGGCAGCCCGTTCGTCAGCTTCGTCCAGGTCGCGCCGCCGTCGGTCGTCTTGAAGACCCCGCCGAGGTCCTTGCCCTCCGTCGCATCGGGCCCGTAGTTGAACGACCACGGCGTGCGGCGGCGGGCGTACAGCGCCGCGTACGCGACGTCGGGGTTCTGCGGGTCGAGCTGCAGGTCGCCGCAGCCGACGCGGTCGCCGTGCGGGGCCGGCGCCGTCAGCACCGCCTTCCAGGTGCGGCCCGCGTCCGTCGTCTTGAAGCAGCCGCGCTCGGCCGACGGCACCCACAGGTCGCCCACGGCGGCCACCCAGGCGACGTCGGCGTCGCGCGGGTCGACCTGCACGCGCAGGATCGCGCGGCTGCCGGCGAGGCCGGCGTGGGTCCACGACTGGCCGCCGTCGGTCGAGCGGTACACGCCGTCGCCCCAGCCCGAGGAGTTGCGGTCGTTGGCCTCGCCGGTGCCGACCCAGACGACGTCGGGCTTCGACGGCGCCACCTCGATCGCGCCGATCGAGGACGTGCCCTCCTTCTCGAACACCGCGGCGAAGCTCTGCCCGCCGTTCGTCGTCTTCATCACGCCGCCGGTCGCGAGGCCGACGTAGAAGGTCCAGGGGTCGGCCGGGTGCAGGGCGACGTCGGAGACGCGGCCGCCCATCACGGCCGGGCCGATCGCGCGCGGCGCCAAACCGCGCAGGTCGTCCGCCGTCAGCGCTCGCGGCGGGGGAGGCGGCGTGGGCGAGGCCTTGGCCTGGGCACCGGAACGGGACTGGGCCAGGGCCGGCAGCGCGGCGCAGGCGATGGCGAGGGCGATCGGGACCAGACGCATGGGCGAGCCTCCAGGGCGGTGCGCGAATCTACAACAGGTCGGCGGCAGCGGTGGCGGCCAGCGCCAGCCGCATGCCTTCGGCCTTGTGCAGCGTCTCTTCGTACTCGAAGTCGGGATCGGAGTCGGCGACGATGCCGCTGCCGGTGCTGAAGCGGGCGACGCCGCCCTCGACGACTGCCGAGCGGATCAGGATGTTGGCGTCGAGCCGAAGGGCGCCGGGGCCCTCGGGCGTCGCGTAGAAGAGGGCGCCCGTGTAGAAGCCGCGCGGCACCGGTTCCAGCGCGTCGAGGATCTGCATGCAGCGGCGCTTCGGCACGCCGGTGATGGTGCCGCCGGGGAACAGCGCGAACAGCGCGTCGAAGGCGTCGCGGCCGTCCGCGAGCGCCGCCCGCACGTTCGACACGATGTGGCGGACCTGGGCGTAGTCCTCGACCACCATCAGCTCGTCGACGTGCACCGAGCCGGTGCGCGCGACCTGGCCGAGGTCGTTGCGCGCCAGGTCGACGAGCATCAGGTGCTCGGCGCGCTCCTTCTCCGACAGCAGCAGCTCCGCGGCGAGCTCGCGGTCCCGTTCGGCGTTCGCCGAGCGGGGCCGGGTGCCCGCGATCGGGCGCGTGCTGGCCTCGCGGCCCTCCACGAGCAGCAGCCGCTCGGGCGAGGCGGACGCCAGTTCCAGGCCGCCGTGGCGGAAGTAGCCGGAGAAGGGGGCGGGCGAGACGCGGCGCAGCGCGCGCCACAGGGCGAGGCCCCCGCGCGGACACGGCAGCTCGAAGCGCTGCGAGAGGTTCGCCTGGTACACGTCGCCGCGGCCGATGTGCTCCTGCACGGCGAGGGTGAGGCGGCGATGCTCGGCGCGGCCCAGGCTCGAGTGGGGAGCCAGGTCGAGGCCTGCGGCGGCCCGGCGCGCGGCGTCGCGGAAGGCGGTCGCGCCGGCATCCGCGGCCTCCGGCGCGAAGGCCTCGAGTCGGGCCCCCGCCAGCGCGATCAGCAGCGTCGCGGGCTCGCCGGCCCGCGGCGGCCGGGCCAGGTCGTACGCGACGAGGCCGGCGACGGCGCCGCCCGTCGGCACCTCGGCGAGCAGCGCGCGCAATGCTCCGGCGGGATCGGGGGGCAGGGGCACGGTTCGATCCGTGTGCAGGTCCCGGCGCACGGCTCCGTGGCGCCCGAGCTCGAGGGCGGCGAACGGCTCCCGCAGCAGCAGCGTGCGGCGGGCGAGCGCGGTCTCGGGCCCGGGACTCTCGAACAGCGCGCAGGAGCCGCGCGCCGGGAGCAGCGCCTCGAGGGCGGGGCTCAGAAGCGCTCGGGGCGGGCCTCGACGAGGAACTCCGCGACGCCCGTGAACAGCTCCTGCGCGCGGCGCAGGTCGGCGGCGGTGAAGTCGGGCCCGGCCGCGGCCAGGCTGTCGCCCTTGCGCGAGATCTGGGCGACGCCGAACGCGTGTCCCCCGTGCAGGATCGGCAGCGTGATCATCTTCTGGATCGGGGCCGGCGACTCGCGCAGCCGCACGCTCTCGAAGAACGCGACGTGCTTGACCATCGGCACGTTGTTGTTGACGTCGCCCGTCTTCCGGTTGAGCACCGTGACCGCGATCGAGTCGCGCTTGGTGACCGGGATCGTGCCCAGCTCGGCCAGCTTGCGCGGGGCCACGAAGCGAAGGTGCTTCTCGTCGGAGGTCAGCATCAGGATCGCGACCTCGTCGGGCTTGGCGCCGAACAGGTTGACCGCGGTCTTGACGACGCGGTCGGCCATGTCGAGGAAGAGCTCCTTCGGGTTCTCGACCTCGCCCTTCTTGGCCGCCATCGCCCGCAGGATCTCGATCAGGTCGTTCACCGCTGCCTCGTGCCGGGGCGCAGTATAGCGCCCGGTCCGGTCACTGGATGCGGCCCGACTCGTCGCCCTGGAACGATCGCAGCCCCGGAAGCAGCGGCCGGGCGCTGACGCGGAACTCCTCGTCGCCCAATTGCAGCTCGAAACGGTAGCCGCGGCGCTGGAAGCCGTCGCCGCGCAGCGGCACGTCGAGGCGCAGCACGCCGGCCGAAGCGAGTTCGGAGAGCGAGCCGTAGCGGCCCTCGCGCCGGGCGTAGGTGTCCTGGGCGTCGATCAAGTGGCGCAGGGTGGCGACCGCGGGGCGCTCGGGCAGGCGCAACCCCTGGGGGCTGCGCGCCCGGGGCGCGAAACGGCCGCTGGGGGCGCTGCTGCCACCGCCGCTGCGGAAGGCCTCGGCGACCCGCCGCCCGGCCTCGCCGCCGTCCGGCTCACCGCCGTCGACCTCGTCGTCCAGGTGTTCGAACCCGGGCCGGGTGGTTTCGCCCGCGGCGGCAGGCGTCGGGGCCGGCACCGGCGGCGCCGTCATGGCGGGCCCGGCCCCGCCCTCGCGGCCCGCGGTGCGGGCGTCGGCGGTGCGAGTCGCCGCCGATGCGGTGGGCGCGGGCTCGGGCGCCGGCTCGGGCTCGCGCTCCTCCGCGCTGTTCGGAACGGGCGTCGCCTCCGGGGCGACCGCGTCTTGCGCAGGCGCCGAGGGCGGCGGCGTCACGACGGGAGCCGGGTCCGGCGTCGCAGTGGCCGTCGCCACGGGCTGCGGTCCGCGACCCAGGAACCACCAGGCGCCCCCCGCCGCGATCACGAGCAACCCCAGCGCCCCGACCGCGAGCAGGCCGAGGGCCAGCGCGGGCACGCGCGCGGGCGCCGCCGCCGCACGCGCGGGCCCGGGCTCACCGGTCGAAAGCAGCACCGCCGCCCCCTCGCGGATGCGCTCCGCCTCCACCTCGAACACCGTGAGGTCGTCCACGCAGCAGGCAGCGCAGCCGCGCC
>JAANMV010002629.1_pt1 | contig 17059 bp, 9 predicted proteins | sample 7279661 | NCBI WGS metagenome assembly JAANMV01 (sample SAMN14094540, study PRJNA606508) | bioreactor metagenome | isolation source: A lab-scale SPAN reactor treating ammonium-rich wastewater day 121 | place: Ireland: Galway | collected 2017-05-16 | reverse complement strand
GACATTATGCCAAGTCCGAGGTAAATCAGAATATTCCCAACATAAAGTGGATTACGAACAAAAGCGAAGGGACCACTTATTATAAGAAAAGTTCCACCAACACCACCGGTTGTTCTTGTTTCGCTTCCAGCCCAGCTAACGCCCCAATATCTTATTAGCTCACCAAGCAGCGCAACAATAAATCCGATGATTAAAGTAAATGGAGTTGATTGCTGAAAAATCAACATCAGAGCTAAAAACGGAATTGGTGTATAGCTTCTGTATTTAAATGCAACGGATGAAATATTGATCATTAATTTTTAAAATCTGTTATAAAATATTTTTTACTCTGCTAAAAACGCTTCGCGGCGTTTCAATTCTGCCTGATGTCTTTTCTTCAATCTTTTTTTTGACCGAAATTCATCAAGCCTGTTTATCACATCATCAAAATTTCTGTACGGAAAAAAAGTTATTCTGTTCATTTCACAAAATCGAAGGAGGTTGTCTTTCGCAAAAATGAAATCAACGTATTGAATTGCATCTATATCCGAGTTACCATCTCCGATATAAACCGTATAATCATCTTCACTGCTGTTTTCAATAATATGATTTTGTTTGCAGTTTGATGAATTTCTGCAATCACTGCTGAAGTATGGGAATGACGGGATCAATTTTCCCTGATCAGTCAGAATCAATTTATTGCTGTAAAATTTTAGATGTGATAAATTTTCTTTTCTGAAAATCTTTTCAATATAATAATCAAAACCATCGCTTAAAACGAAAACCGGATATCTGCAATCCTCACAATATTCAACAAAGTTTTGCAGTGTTGGTTCAACTTCGTGTGATAGTATAAAACGATCAAACTCGGTTTTATCCATTACAGATGCTGCATCACACAGATTTTGCCAGCATTCTCTCGAAGAAATTTTATCTGCAAGCAGATCATCAACTATTCTGCGTACAATTTCCTCATTAACATACTTTCTGAATATCTCTTCGCCAACATCTTTCTTCGTGATGGTTCCATCGAAGTCTAAAAATATTTTGAATTGTTTATCTGACAAAGTATTGATGGATTAAAGTTCTGAAATGATACGCTGATTTTCTGTTCAAATTTTAAACTTGTTGACTAAGCAACAACATTAATGTCTTCGTTAAATCTCACGCTAACTAATTTTGAAACTCCTTCTTCCTGCATTGTTACTCCATAAAGTGTTTCCGCCGCTTCCATTGTTCTTTTGTTATGAGTAACAACAATAAACTGTGTGTTCTCGCTAAACTGTTTGATCAGTCTTGTGAACCGGTCAATATTTGCATCGTCGAGAGGTGCATCAATTTCATCGAGGATACAAAACGGACTTGGTTTTACAAGATAAATAGCAAACAGTAATGCAATAGCAGTTAATGTTTTTTCTCCGCCTGATAATAGTTCAATTGAAGTAGGTCTTTTTCCTTTTGGCTTTGCAATTATCTCAATTTTACCTTCAAGAGGATCGGCTCCTTCTTCCAATTTCAGATCAGCTTCGTCACCTGGATCAAACAGTGACCTGAAAACTCTTATAAAGTTTTCTTTTATCTGATTAAATGTTTCAGCAAATTTTGCCTGAGCTGTGTGATTTATTTCTTCGATAGTTTTTACAATATCTTTTTCAGACTCAACCAGATCATCGCGCTGCTTATTTAGGAATTCAAGTCTATCGCGTTCTTCCTCGAATTCAGAATAGGCAAGCAGATTTATTGGCCCGAGATTACGAATTTTCTGCCGAAGATCATGAACTTCTTCTTTGCGGGGTTCAAATTCGAATGTATCATTATCATCAAATTTTTTCCGGTCAATCTTTATGGAATATTCTTCATTAATATGTTCGAGGAGATTATTCTTTTTGATTTCATACTCGTTCAGCTTTATTTCAAGATCCCTGTTAGCGTCAAGTATATTATCTTTTTCAATTCTTATTGTATTAATGTTCGAATCAATCACTGAACTTTCTGATCTTAAAGCATCATATTCGGTTTCAACTTTTTGAAGTTCTTCTATTATTAATTGTTTTTTATTTTCCAGATCACCGGCTTCCGACTCAAGTTTATTTATTCGAATATTTATTCCGGATACTTCTGTATGAGCAGCTTCAATGTCGTTTCTACGTGACCCGATTGATTTACCTGTGTTTTCAATATTTTCTTCTGATTGTGTGATTGTGTTACGAAGATTTCTTACTTCACCGAGACTTCTTTCAAGAGCTATTTTAATTTCATTCTCTTCAGCTACTAACTGGTCAAAATATAATTCGGCTTTCCTGTTTTCTTCTTCAAGCGAATGCAATTTCGATTCAGCCAGTGTTTTTCGATTTTGAATTTCTGCAAGCTGTGTGTTGATAATACTTTTATCATTATCAAGCTTATTAGACTCAGAGGCTGTATCCTGTATAAGCTGCCGGATTTTTTCAATCTCATCGTTGGCTTTTTTCTTTTCAAATTCAAATTGGGAAATTTGCTTATCAATATTGGCAAGATCATTTACCAGCATTCTTCCCTGATCAGAAAGAACCTTCAAATCAATTTTATCAATCCTCTCCTCATAATCAGAAATTTTCTTTGAGATATCGCTGAGTTCGATCTGCCTGGATGGAATTTCTTTTTTAATTTCCATTAAGAGTTGTCTTTTGCCAAACAGAGATTCGTCAACAACCGGGGAACCGCTTTCTATCAAACCCGTTCCTTCCGCAAGATCACCATCCAAAGTAACAAACCGGAAATCAGAATATTTCTGCGAGAGTGAAATTGCTGAATCAATATCTTTTACGACTGCAGTTTTCCCAAGTAATTTTTGGAAGTAATTTTTCCATTGAGCATCAACTTGCACAGCATCAGCAGCCCAAATCTTAAATGAACTCTCTGCTTTTATTTTCTTCTTCTGCCTGTTAGTAAAAAAATTCTGAAGATTGGTTATAAATCCTGAGCTTCCGTCGCCATTCTGCTTCAGATAGAATGATGCACGCCCAAGATTATTATTTTTCAGATGCTGAATTCCTTTCTTCAATTCTTCTAAAGAAGAAATAAGAATATCATTCACATTATTTCGTAGCGCAGCTTCTACAGCAGCCCGTAAATCATCGGAAGAATTTCCTGCATTTGCAAGGAGTGTTACTCTTCCATTCGCCCAGTTTTTAAGTTCCAGTAATGATTTGGTTCCCTGCGAAACGCCTTCAAGATTATCAACAAGATTTTGGATAAAGGAAATTTTATCGCTAAGGCTTTGCAGTATGCTGTTCAGTTCAAGTTCTTTCGCTTTGTAGTCATTCAACTCCTGTTCAAGTTTTTCTTTCTCCTGAGTTTTCTTTGCATAATTATCCTCAGCTTCATTTAACTTCGAAGAAACTTTTTCCTTTTCTTCTTTAAGATTTTCAAGGAAACCAACTGTTTTCGCAACATCACTTGTCAGATTCAGGATCCGTGTATTCAATTTGCCTATCTGAGAATTTCTGTCCTCAAGAGTTTTTGTAATGTTAAGAAGCTCGTTCTCTTTATCACTTACCTGTTTTAATCCTGAAACAATAACTTCAGAATGTTTTTTTACTTCGGCTCTTTTTTGATCAAGCAATGAACCTGCTTCTTCAATTTTCAGTTTAAGATCATCCTTTAATTCTCTTTTCTTATCTATCTCCTGTGTGAGTAATTCGGTTGAATGAAGCGCCTGAGCAATAATATTCCGTTTTGCTTCTGTCCGGCTGTTGAGTTCAATGATTTCATTTTCGTATCTGGAAATATTTAACTTAACTGAATTCTGTCTTTCCTTTGAAACAGAAATATCACTTCGCAATTTGTAAATACTTTCTGTTTGCTGATTTTCTTCAATCCGCTTGTTCTTAAGTTCAGTTTCATAGCTGGCAAGATTTTTTTTAATTGCATCAAGCTTTTCCGAGAGTAAAAATATTTCATCCTCACACTGTTTCTTTTTCTTATTATTTTCAACCTTATTCTGAATTATCTCTTCGGCTTTGTCAAGAAACCATGCATATTCGCGCTCAGCAAGTTCAAGCTCGATTTCTTTCAATCTTGAGGATAGTTGGTTATATCTATCAGCCTTTTTTGCTTGTCTTTCAAGGCTGGAAACATTTTTAGCAACTTCACTTACAATATCATTAACGCGAGTAAGATCGCTCATTACTTCTTCAAGTTTTCTAAGTGCAAGTCTTCTTCTCAATTTATATTTATTTACACCGGCAGCTTCTTCGAACATGGTTCTGCGTTCCTCAGCTTTGCTGCTAAGAATAGTTTCAACCATTTTCAATTCGATAACAGAATATGCATTTGCACCAATACCTGTATCCATAAAAAGATTAGTAATGTCTTTTAAGCGGCAGATGTTTTTATTCAGCAGATATTCGCTTTCGCCGGAGCGGAAAATTCTTCTGGTAATTGTCACATCAGTATATTCGGTTGGAAGTATGCCTTTTGTATTCTCTATAATGAGTGAAACTTCTGCCATTCCCATCGGTTTTCTGGTTGAAGTTCCATTGAAAATAACGTTTTCCATTTTATCGCTTCGCAATGTGCTGCTTCTTTGTTCGCCAAGACACCATCTGATTGCATCCACAATATTAGTCTTTCCACAGCCGTTTGGTCCCACAATTGAAGTAACGCCTTCGTGGAATTTTATCGGTGTTTTCTGCGCAAAAGATTTAAATCCAAATATTTCAAGCTTTGATAAATACAAATCTGACCTTTAAAAAATATTAAACTGTTTCGTTGCAAAAAGCAGATACTGAATAGTTGAATATTTGAGTTCATAATAAAATAAAACAACACCAATCAAAGCAAGAATGAAAAGAATACTATAGAGATAAACCGATCCCGGTTTTGAATCAAACAGAACATGTATTCCCTTCATCAGTCTGTAAAGAACCCATAAGTTAATGGCAATAAGTCCGAGATAAACATAAGAATTTATATCACCAGTAAACAATAGTCTGTATAAAATTATTCCAACAGGAATAAGTAAAACTACAGGAAGCATCGCCCAAATAAATGTAAAATAAACACTGATAATGTAAACTCGTGTCTTAACAAACATTGAGGCAATCTTAATAATCAGGGCAATGATGACAAAGAGAACAATGTTAAATACAGTGAGCCACAATATTGCCATTGTAGGATGCCATGCCAGATAATTAACTACATGCATTAGCATCGGACTGGCAAAAGCAAGAAGCAGATTTTCAAAAACCAGACTGGTTTTCAGATGAAATAAAACATTGCTTACGATAAGTGCAACAACAGCGGCGATTATCAATCCAAGTAAAGTAGTTTGTGAAGCAGAAATTATTCTTTGATCCCGAACATCAGAAAAGAAATTATACGGACGAAGCAAAGCTCGCGAAGCATCTTCACGAAACTTTCTTCCGGAATTTACCAGAACTCCCATAAATATTGCCAGCAAAAGCCCAAAGACTATGAAAGTCATTGGTGAATCATCTTTTTTGCTGCCGATAGGGATTGTTACTTTTTCAAGATTATTCAACTTTGAATAAACTACTTTGTAGCTGATTCTGTTTTTACTGCGTTCTTCATCCATCAATCCGATTTTATATAAATTCCTTTCACTACCGCCGCAAAGAAGTGAGGAATAATCTCCACAATAATCATTAAATGAATTCAGAAAGAATGCAGGCGCTTTGATCTGATTGAGATAATCAAAAAATTCTTCATAATATTTTGCTTGCGCTTCAAAAGAAAATTCATTCAGATATCCATCGCTTCCCCCGATATAGACAGGATAAGAAACGGATGAAAAGAAAACTTTTCCTTTACCAATCTTGCTCTGAAGTTCTCTGATCTGTTCATCAAAACTGATTGGGTCATCGTAAAAAAATTCCAGACCATACAAATCAAGTTTGTCAATAACAGGAATGTTTGTTCCCCAAAATGAAGCGTAAGTAAGAAGATGGCTTCTTTCTTTTGCAGAATTAGCCAGAGTTGTTATCAACGAAATATGTTCTTCAAGTTCAGGAAGAAATGTTCCGCCAAAACCTATTGCTGCAAATGAAGAATAATCACCATAAAACGAAATGTAATTGTATAGAAACTCTTCGCTTCTGCTGATAAAACTTTCCTCTGAAGCAATTCCTTTGGGTACAGCGTTGATAGGAATTTCAAGAAATGCAAAGAGTCCGTACTTCGTACACAAACTAAGATAATATGGATGCACAGTACTTTTAGCAAACCGAACCGAATTAAATCCCGCTTCGTGTATCATTAAAATATCTCTTTCCATATCCTCGTAAGCAATCAGCCTGCCATAATTTTCAACGCCGGGATAGTAGGAAACTCCTTTTAAAGTATAATCAGCACCGTTGAGCTTAAATGATTCTTCTCCGTACTTGAGGTCATACAACGAAATCAATTTTATTTTTTGATCAATGAGTGAATCACCGTTGAATATCTGCTGTTTTAAAACGTACGAAGCTGGTGTTTCAGGAGTCCACAAAAGTGCTGAAGGAATATCAATTTTTTGTTTGATTGAAATATCCTTGTTGCGATCAAGCACAAATTTGAATTCAGATGTTTCTTTGACAAGATTTCCTGCCTGATCAGTTACTGCGATTACTAAATTATAAGAAGGGGAAATATCACCAACGATTGAATTTTCTCTGGATCTGTTATTTTTTATCAACGTCTCAATACTGAGCGAAGCATTTTTATAATCATGAGAAAATGAATTTTCAATTTTTTCTTTAACGATATAAAAATCCGGTTCCAGATGAATGTAAACATCACCTATTATTCCACCACGATTTTGTGGAAAGAGAAATCGCTGCTTCTGAGGGATAGTATTTTTAGAATTGAGTTCGTAAAGTAACTTCAGAGATAAAACATTTTTACTAGTGCTTTTTAAGATATCTCTCGGCAGTAAAATTCTGAATGGATATTCACCACCGCTGTGACGGTAAATAATAGTATTGTTCAGCGAAATATCAGCGGTATAATTTATTGAAAAGAAAACCAGTTCTAATGTGTTCTTTACTATCTGGTTTTTTGTCAGTTCAAATTCCTTTTCAAAAATTAATTCACCTTCACCTTCAAATATTGATGGCACTTTCACTTCCACCTTTGGTGCATCTTCATCTTTTGCTGATCGAACCGACCAATTTCCATTCAAAGGAATTATTGAACGGGTAGAACTGAGATCGAAAAAGAGTGAATCATTAGAACGAATTTTATAATCGGGAACTTCTTTAAAAACAACCTGACTGAATGAAAAATGAAAAGCAAATAGTGCAAGAAATCCTGACAATACCAGAAATCTTAAGGGGAAGGTTAACATCCGATAAGCGAATCCTTTGAAAAATTATAAAAAACGCACAAATATAATACAGAAACGAGGTGAAATCAATCGGAAAGTTGAAGTATTACGAGAATACATCAAGTCAGGTTTTTAGCACAATCTTCAATTTGTAGTTGAGATATAAAATTCTTTGCCCAAACTTTTTATGATTACTAACGCAGCAGAACCATCTTCTTCGAGCTTAAATATTTCTCAGCAATAAGTTGATAAATATAAATGCCACTCACAAGTTTCGATGCATCTCCGCCGGAGGAAGGTCCTCTTTTTGCGAAAAATTAAACTTCATACCTGTCTGCCGGACAGGCAAGGCTGGAATGACAGTATCTCTCTTCCATTCTTTTGTAAATGAAATTGATAAAAGAACTCCAGGCTTCAACCCAACTATCAATTAAAATTTGGCTATCCAAAAGATTCCTTCGGAAAAGCCAATACTCTCTTTCTTTTTTAAGAGGCTGTCTCAATAGGTTCTCTCAAGATATTTCATTCCCGGAAATATTTTACTCTATTTGGTTTTCGAGCTTGCCTGCTGCAAAAAAGTTTTTTCTGATGGAATCAGAAAAATTATCGAGAAAACATTGCTTGTGAGACAGCCTCAACAAAACTGAATTTTATTTCATCAATAACATCTTCTTCGTATCAACAAAAGTTCCATTCTGTCCGTTCGCTTTCAATTGATAAATATAAGTTCCAGATGGCAAATTGCTTGCGTTAAAATTAATTCTATGATAACCAGCTTCAAGTGATTGGTTAACCAAACTTGACACCAACTCACCAATTACATTATATATTTCAACTGAAACATTACTCACCACAGGAATTGAGAATTCAATCGAAGTTGAAGGATTAAAAGGGTTCGGGTAGTTTTGCATCAGTACAAAATTTTGTGGTGAGCCAATCTCTGCAAAAACTTCATTGCTGTATTCAACTGTTCCATCAAAATCAATTTGTTTCAAACGATAGCTGAATAAACCCATTGAAAGATTTGCATCAATGAATGAATAACTTTTTCTTTCTGTAGTAGTCCCAAAGCCGGGAACAAAACCAACTTCAATCCATCTTTCATCAAGAGGAGTTTTTCTTTCAACAGAAAACCCTGAATTATTTGTCTCAGTTGCTGTTGACCAATTCAAGGTAACTGAGTTTTCATTTGCTGATGCAATAAATGATGAGAGTTCAACAGGTATCATTGAAACTGCAAGTAAATAAGCCTGATATGCATCAATTCTACCAGCACCATATCTCGGATCTTTACCCGGAGTTCCTTTTTCAACAGCAGTAGTCTGCAAAATCATACTAACATCTGCTGGAGTTAAATTCGGATTGACTGATAGAAGTAATGCAGCAGTACCACAAACATGCGGCGTTGCACCGGAAGTTCCACTGAAAGAGGCGTAACCGCCATTATCAGAAGTTGTTGTTGTTCCGTTACCGGGTGCAGAAACATCTGGCTTAAGCAAACCAATTGAACCTGGCATAGTTTCGTAAGGATAATCCTGATATGCTAATGGCATCGGATAAGGATAACCCGGATGATTAATCTGAATATCCTCCCATGTTGCTGGTCCATAAGGTGAACTACTGACAATTAAATCCGTTGAAGCCTGTACATTACCTACACCAATAATTGAACTAAGACCTCCTGTTAAAGTCTGGTCAGGATGCAGCCAAGCTGGCGGTGAGTTTCCTGGTGCAGCTATATTAAATGGAATTGGTGCGCTGCCAAGGCTATTGCCATCATTACTGGTAGAATTCGTATGAACAACACCAGCAGCCAATTCAAAATCAGTCATCTGTCTGTGCATCGGATAATTCGGCTGTGGTGAAAAATACCACTTGTAACTATGCGAACTTGTAATTACATCAACGCCTGCAGCAACAGAATATTGAATAGCAAGCCATGAAGTTGATTCGCCGCCGAGCCGGCAATTAATTAATTTTGCATGCGGCGCAACACCTGTCTGTGTTCCGTTTGTACCATCACCGCAAATAATACCGGCAGTATTCGTTCCATGTGTACCGGATGGACCGGGATTATTATCATTATTTTCAAAATCCCATCCTATAAAATCATCAACATAACCATTTGCATCGTTATCTATTCCATTAACATCACCAGGATCAAATACCCAGGCAGAACCATTCCATATAATTACTTTGCCATTACTGTTCACATCTTCACCAAGGTTATGCCAAATCTGATTTATTAAATCAGGGTGAGCCCAGAAACAACCTGAATCATGATTTGCTGCAAGTACTCCTTGTCCACTATCGCCAGCAGCCCAGACAGCAGGTGCATTTATTAATACTAAACCGGGTTGTGGTGCAAGAACATTTTCGGGAGCTACTGCAACTGATTCTTCAGTCGGATCAATAACCAGTGATTCATCATACTTTACATCATATCTTATTTCTGCAATTTCATCAAAGTTCTCTGCAAGATTATATATGACAGAGGGGACAGCAGAAAATATAATGGTATTTGCTGCCCAGAGGATATCAATTTTTGTAACAAGATTTTGCCTTTGAGCTTCTACAAGATAATTACGGATATTTTGCTGCTTAATCTCTGCATACTCTCTCAAGATTCTCACTACTTCTTTCTGTCGTTCTTTTTTGGGGAGAAAGGCAGTTTCTTGTTTTAAATCTTCATAAGAATATTGATCTTTCAGTGTAGCATAAACATCAATCATTTCATTGTTTGCGGCGTCAAGCAAAACAGTCTGAAGATACGGATTTATTCTGGTCGATTGTGCTTGGACATTTGAGATTCCAACTAAAATAATTGAGAGAAGAAGACTGGTTAAAATTTGCCTCATAACTATTCCTAATTTTTTTGAATAAGTAGTTGTTTATTAAAAGTTAATATGTCTTTTTTTTTTGGTAATGTCAACTCAACAGAGAAAACATTTAGGAAAATAAAAGCTGATTGTAATTAAAAAATTTGAAACCTCTTTAAATTTTAATAATATTTGAAAATGAAGCAAAAAGTGCTAAGTTATACCAAGTAAAAATCTTCCACCAAAAGGTTGATTGTATGGAAAGAATTATCACTTTAGCCCATTTTAAAAAATTTCTCATTCTTCTCGGATTTCTATTTCTTTTAGGAATTTATTTGCCAAAAATTGTCTCTGATAGCGGAGAAAAAAATCTTTATGTTCATCAAGCATCTGCCTTTATGCACGGACAATTGAATATTGATCAAAACCTTCAGGACGTTGCAGTTTATAAAAGCAAGTATTATGTACCGTTTCCACCTTTCCCTGCCGTACTGTTGTTACCTGTTGTAGCAGTCTTTGGGGTGTCTTCTACGAAAGTTATGCTCGTAAGTTTAATCCTTAGCCTACTCAACATTTTTCTTCTGTTAAAAATTCTCAAGCGACTTGAAATTGATTCCCAATACATATACTGGATAGTTGCTGCTTTTTTTCTCGGAACCGCTTACTTATCTTCTTCGTTACGAAGCTCCAGCGTATGGTTCTTTGCACACATTGTAGCAGTTACTTGTATGTTACTAGCACTAAATGAAGTTTTATGGAAAGGTAGGGGATTATTAGCAGGCTTGTTTCTCGGGATGGCATTTTTATCCAGGCAAATGTCTATCTATGCTCTATTCTTTCTTCTAATAGTATTGATCGATAGAAATTCTTTAAAATCATTCAAATGGAAAGCAAGTAACATAATTGCATTCTTTTTTTCCTTAGGGTTGTGTTTTAGTTTATATCTTTTATTCAACTGGATACGATTCGATAACATTTTTAACACTGGCTATTCATATATCGCTCTTCCAGGTTTCCTCAACGAACGTGTAGCAAGATATGGATTATTTTCACCGGTATATATTCCGTTTAATTTATTATACATGTTTATACAAGGATTTCATGTAGAGTTCAGCTCTGCAACTCATTTGAGTGGTATTACAATGGATCCTTTCGGCACTTCAATTACATTTGCAAGCCCTTTTGTTTTCTTTGCCTTCTGGGCTAAATGGAAAAATAAATTACTGTGGGGCGCCTGGATCTCTATTAGTCTGATGATAATTCATACGTTACTTTATTACAATAACGGCTACGTGCAAGCTAATACACAAAGATTTTCATTAGACTTTCTGCCCATTATTATAATATTAGTTGCACTTTCATTAAAGAGTATACCGAAAAATCTGTGGAAAGCTTCGGTTGTTTACTCAATAATTATGAACGTCTTAGCTTTATCAATTATTTTTTTAGGGACAATGGGATTTTAATAGTAATATTTCTTATTGAACTATAAAGGATACAAGTGAGGGTTTAACCTGAAAATTCTTTATAAAGATTTAGGCATTATTAATTTTTATATTAAATAAAAACAGTAAGATTGGAGCAACTAAATATTATAACTATTATTCAGTTAGTAATATATTGTTCAACTTTTCAACGGAAGCATTTACTTTTTTACTTTCTTCATTTGTTAGTTTCAGCTTTTTTATTTCCAGATATTCCCCGAGTGCCTCAGTATATAATCCTTTCTCATAAAAAATATCGGCAAATAAAATTCTATACTTTGCAATTTTTTTCGTGTCAGGATATTTCCGATAAGTTTCATTTGCAAAAATTATCGCTGATTCTTTCAAACCACTGCTGGCAAGTTCGGTTGCTCCGTTTAATCTTTTAATACCAAAATCATTTTCTCCAACATTAATAACTTTTTCATCTTCTTTTTCGCCGTAAGTTGCAGTAGTATTCGAGGGACTTTTTCCGTTTGTTTTCGGTGCATTAATCATATTCTCCATTGCAAGTGCAAGAAGTAATTCATCTGTGCTCATTTTCTTAATACTTCCAACTGATATTGCGGATAATTCTTTCAACATTACAGACTCATCCTTACCAACTAATTTTACTGATGAGTTTTTTCCTGTGGAAACAAAAGCATCAGCATTGATTATTGTTCCCTCTTTTAATTTTATCCATTCTTCTGCTGTACCGGGTTGATAATAAACATCTCCTTTCAGATTCAATGCTTTGTATTCTTGTGCGAAGATAGAAGGTATAAAAAAAACAAACATCAAAATAATTTTCATTTCACTTTCTCCATTAATAAACATCTATAATTTCAACTTTACCTTTTGCTATTCCAAGTTCGTCAATAGCATCATGATTAAATTTTTTTACTCCGATATTCCATGCTTCATCGAAGTTTGTAAGTGATGTAGTTTCAACAGGGATCCAGACCTGATCAATTCCTTTTTCATTTTTCCTGATAAAATATTTGGAATCATTGGATGTAATCAATCTTGCTTGTGATGGGGATAGATCTGTGTTGATTAAAACATTTACATGTCTTAAACCACCATCAGCTTTATAATCAACAAGAGCTGTTTGTACTCCAACGCTTTCAAGTAACGATGAATATGCAACACTCAGATCATCACAATCGCCGCCTTTTAGTTCAACTGTTTGTTCCGGGAACTGAACAAATTCAGCGCTTGCTCTTGGATCTGATATATAAATCAGACTCTTCACAAAATCATTAAAAATAAATTTGGATTTGTAGAATGAAGATAGTTCTGACGGTATTGTGTCGAGGATCGATTTATATTCGCTTAAAATATTCTTTGAATAATTCATAGAATAATCAACATCTCTCATTATAAAATATCTTAGATTTGAAACATTTCCATCCCAGCTATTCATACCATTAATTAATGCAGCTTTCTGCAATGTTGCATCTGTAACTTCTGAATATTCGCCAAGATAAAAATCTGCATACGAAAGTACTGGCTTATCGTTATCATACTTGTCCGGAATAATAAGAAAGAATGGAACCATTACAGTGTCGCCGGGGGAAATCATTTGCGGTGGTGATTGAATTCTGTTTTCTGTAACACCTTCAATACTTACTGAAGGAATGACGCTGACAGTCTCATCTGAAATATTTACAACTTTTCCATAAGCAAACGGTTGTTCTAAATATTTATCATAGAACACGGGATAAATGTCGCGTATTATTTCAACATCAACCAGCTCAACTTTTTTCTCCGGCGTACCGCTGATTTTCAAGGACACACTTAAAATCAGTTTATCAAAGCTGTAGCCATTGTTAATAATATTATTAACTCCCTCCTCAGCAAATTTTGAATACCCGGCGTTTGAACTTCTTTCAGAAAAATATTTAACTCCACTTAATAGTATTTCATAAAGTTCTGTCCTGTAACCAATAGCTGGAATGATTCCTGCAATATATGGATGCTGGTATTTGTCATGAAACATTGTTAAACCATAAGAAAAATTATTTACATGACCGGTTGTGCTTACCTGAAACGAACCAGATGATTCGTAAGTAAAGTGAAGGTTCAATTGTTCAAATGGCAAATAGCTGCCAATAATTAAAGCTCCGGTTTTTTCTTCCATTTGAAATCCCGAGAATTCTTCTGTTTCAGGATTTTCACCAAAATTTAATAAATTGATTGAAGCCAATCTGAACTGAAGTTGATTATTCAAAATAAAGTCAATGCCAAGATCTGCTTTCCAGAAATTAATATTTTCATTAAGCGTTTCTGTTACAAGATAAAGAGTATCTCCATAAACCGGTTTGATAATCTGTTGATTAAAATCCTCATCAAAAAAACGAATTGTTAACCCAGCGTTAAACCGTTCATTAAATTTATAAGAATAACCGAGCCCGAATAGCTCTTTGTAAGTATAACTTGCTTCGAGAGACTGGGTAGTTGTATCGTTAATTATTATAGATTCTCCAGTCGCAAAAAGAAATTCCTTTTGATATCCCGGCGTGTATCTTGCTGATAGAGTATGATTATCGATTCTTTTGACAAGTGAAAGAAGATAGAGACTTGTATTTAAATCAAGCTCAGAATTATCAGTGGTTAAATCATCGGTGTAAGTTGCCGGTAAAGTTTTTTTGGCAAACTCAGCACCGTATTGTAAGGAAATTCCCCAATCTTTAATCCCGAAATAATTTGATGAATTGCTTTCATAATTGTAAAAAGGTATTGATAAAGATTCCTGTAATCCCCAGTAACCAGCTAAACCAAACGAACTTTGAGGTAATATTTTAAAGTTGAATAACATGACCATAGAAAAAATTATTATTATTAATCTCAAGGAATCTCTACTACTATACTGTGAATGCTTTGTGATGATATTAATAATTCACTGTTTTCCTTCCTGTGATAATTTTCAATGCTGCGAATGAAAGTGAAAACAATTTTTTCAAATCTCTCTAAAGGAAGTTCATTAAAGAATCGTTTTGGAATTTTCATATCACCATCATCATGGGTTCTCATTTTGTAAATCGGAATTGATTGCTGATGTCCTGGTTTCATCAAGCCTATTATTATCGTAACTTTCCTCTCACCTTCGCCATTCCAACTTAATGCGGCTTCAAGATTTTTGTTGATCTTACTTCCATTCAGACTAACATTTCCGTTTATTTCAAGTGGTGTTTCAATTATTGAAGTAATAATACCGCCGGGACCAAGCAGATCAAATTCAAAACTTACAGTAGAATTATAGTCGAAATAAAAAGGATCCGGAAAGCCGTTGAAAAGATTATAAAGCTGATATTTAAATCCGAGCAAAGTATCCTTCATTTCACCGTCATCTCTGTACTTGATTCTGAAAGGAACGATGTGAGCTTCAGTTCCATTAAATTTTATTGAGCCGGGGACGATTGTTTTATATGCCAGTAGTCTTCCGTCAGAATATTTTATTGGTTGTGTTTTATTAAAAAACATTGCCTGAGCCAAAGATAATTCGTGTGTCTGATTACCACTCGTAATTTTAATTCCGCTAACTGAAATTAAATTGGTAATTCTCGAAATATCCTGTGTAATTCCTGATGTATCCGCACCACTTGTGTAATACTGATTTTCAGGATCTTTATTCAGTAGTTCAATCTCAAAATCATCAGTGGTGTCGTCAATTAGTTGAGTCGGTGCAGGTTTGTCACAGTTATTCAGAGTAAGAATACTTAGTAGAATTAAAATGTAACCAAATAATTTTTTCATAACAGTTAAAAATTATAATTGAATTTTTTTAATAGCAATCCGATTTTTATTTATTCCCTGCAAATAAAATCTCCCCCTCCCGCGTTAAAAGGAGGGGGATGTGGAGAGGACGTGTGCAGGGAAGCTCAATTCCTCCTAATCAGTTTATGGATGAACGAAATATGGAATACCCCATGATTCTGCCTCGACAGGTGCAGCGTCATCTAAAATAACCTGCTGAGGTAATGCATTTATTATTGCATGATAAAATCCGGGCCATTGATGTGTTCTGAAAGTCTGCTCATAAACTTTATCGAAACCGTTTCCATTTGGTGTAGATGAAACCAATTCGAATAATTTCTTTACTCTGTGTTTAATCCACCTGTTAGCACCCCAGGTTAAAGAAACAAAATCATCTTCTTCAAAGGCACTGTATAATTTAACTCTTACTTTTACTGAATCACCATGTCCGAGAATTGGAATTTTGTGCCACCATCCCCAACCTCTTTTTAAATAGTAATTGTTCGGAGCATCTATTGATAAAGTATCGCCGTTTGGTAAAAAGATATTCATTTCCTGGATATCGATATTCGGGCTTTGTGTTCCACCTTCCGGTAATGAAATAGCGGCAAGAATCCAATTTTTTCTAGGATATGGAGTGTGAGCAATCTTTCTAAAAATTAAATTGCGAGTAACTATTGCAGTAAAAGATTTATTAATTATTGTATCGGGTTCAATTGCATTTGAATCGTAAGATGCTGCAATCATTAATATTCCCTCAAAAGTTTTCGTGAGTGTACCATAAGCAACGGTATCCTGGAAATCAATACTTAAGGTTCTATTCACAAGTCTCATTTTCTGACCAACTCTGAAAGGATAAATTTGTGTGGTAACTTTCCCCAGAAAATCCATCAGACCTTCTTCATCATAATTGTAATCAAATGAAGTAAGTGAAGAATCTTCGTCCACCATTTTTTCCAAAGCTTCACGATCAGTTTTCGGTTCAGTATCATCCGGATCGATTATCATTTCATCCTGGCATCTGACAAACAGTGCGATCATCATCAAAGCAAAGAATGCCATAATGTATCGGTGAAGGTTGCTTTGTTTTTTCATTTTAAACTCCTTAAAAATGTTTAGTAAATGATTATTTATTTTCCCGTTTCCTCTCATTATCTGGAATTAGATAAATAAGTATTGTGCCAATGCCGGTTAATTTGTTAAATCATTTGCTTACAAGGCATTAAAAGGAAAGGATTAATTTCCATCTGCATGGAAAACAATGGAGAATGCATGAAATCCCAACTTTGTGCAGGATTACAGAAGGAAGAAGAGAACTATAAAACAAAAAAGGCGACCGTCCGATCGCCTTTAAAAAACTGTTGAACACAATATTTAAAGCATTAAAATTTGATCACTTTAATAGCACCATCTTCTTCACATTTGCAAAGTCATTGACATTCAAACAGTAAATATAAATTCCGCTTGCAAGATTATTTGCATCGAAGTTTACCTCATACTTTCCAGCTACTTTTTCTTCATCAACCAATATTGCAACTTCTGCACCGAGTATATCATAAACTTTCAAAGTAACCATTCCTTCTTTCGGTATTTGAAATTTTATTGTAGTATTTGGATTGAATGGATTCGGATAGTTTTGTTCAAGTGAATATGATTCAGGAAGTTCTGTTCCGTTGAAATTTATACGCTGGTAATTATGCTTGCTCAATTCTTCACCGCTGTTCTGAACA
>JAANMV010002628.1_pt1 | contig 17059 bp, 11 predicted proteins | sample 7279661 | NCBI WGS metagenome assembly JAANMV01 (sample SAMN14094540, study PRJNA606508) | bioreactor metagenome | isolation source: A lab-scale SPAN reactor treating ammonium-rich wastewater day 121 | place: Ireland: Galway | collected 2017-05-16 | reverse complement strand
TAACAAGTATTTATGAATCTGACTAATTAAATCATTAAAATTTGATGGTCTCTCTATTTTTATCTTTTTAATGATCTCTAAAAGCAATTCAGGATTCGATTGAACGGAATTAAATAATTTATCCAGATTTGATTCTATAGAATCAACCATGTTAAAGTCATTTGTCTTAGGTTCATTTTCATCTATTTTATCTAAGTAGTCAATATCAAAATAAATGGGATTTGTTTCTTTCATAAACAGAATCAATTCTGGATTAGATTTCGCAAAGTCAGAACCCAGAATAGTATTTTTTACATGCAGTATTTCTTTTCGATCGCTGTACTGTGACCAATATAAATATCCGCAACAGAATATCCATATTAGTTTAGCTCTATCTATGTCCGGGCAAAGTTGTTCGAAATGATCTATTATTGCATCTGTGAGATAAGTTCTCCAATAATTATTACTTGACTCTATATGATTGTATAGTTGTAGAGCATCGCTTGGACTAGTTTTTATTGCTCCGAACATCAATAGTTTATTCACATAATTGCTTGATCTATTGTCACCTAATTCGGATACTTTTTCAGATAAGTTTAATAGTTTGATTCCATCAGTTTTCCAAAACTCAGGTTTTTTTTTAAAAATAGCTTCTAACCAAATACCTTCATAATATAAATTGTAATCCTTGTGACCGCTAAAAGCTATTGTAAACCATTTTAACTTTGATGAGGCCTCAATTACAGTTTTGTTAAAAGGAGTTTCAACAGTAAGACTTAGTAAGCTATTAATGACTTCTTGCTTTTCATAATTTTGCCAATGCCAAATTGTACCATTCTCGCCTAGCAAATTATTAAGCAAAACTTTACATATATCATAGAAGCCTTTTTTGTATAGATTACTCCATATTATGTTGAAATGATAATCATATACAAGACTGTCGTAATAAGAGCTAAACACGTCATTAACTAATTTGTTATACTTTGTATCGGTTGATTCAGTACAATAAATTATAATGGATAACAAGAATTGCGTCGAATCTTTAGAGTGAACAAATGGAGCATTATGTGTTAGATTAAAACTTAGAACATTATTTAATAATTTTATTATTTGGGAATCAGTGATAAAAATAAAATTATCCTTTTTCCCATCATCATATATTTCACTAAACCAACGACCCAATGAAGCAGAATATCTGAATAGTTGTTTACTTGCTACTTGTTTATTTTCTCTATCATGTTCTTTGAGCACTGCTTTTGAAACAAATTCAACAATCTCGCTAATATCTTTTGGAAAATCCTTCCATCCGAGTATAAAGCAAACTAATGTATAGAGTGTATATTCTATTTGGAAAAATTCATTGGAATATTCAGTGTTTGATAAAAGTGAAAGTAATTTATCTTTATATGGCTCGTACCATTTAGAGATTAGTCTTTTGTTTTTACTCAGCAGAGAGAGATATATAGCAAATATTTTATAATTATCAGATAGGTGATTAGTTTCGATATTTTTTAGGAGTAAGAACGAATTCTTCCATTCTTTCTTTTTCAAAAGCTCCAGTATTACCTTATCAAAATCCTTTGGATAAAAATAGCCAGGCATTATTTCAAGAACATCCATTAGTCTTTGAAAATCATTTGAATTAACTAATTCACTTAACATTCCACTGGATATATGGGCAAGAACATTTTTTGTAAAATTATTTTCAACGTCGAATTTGAGAATAGATTTTCTTAAATAAAATACTATTTGTCCATATTTATAAATCAAGTTCTCAAACTCTTTACTTAAATCATCATATTCTATTTCAGGTTGTCTTTTATAAATTTCTATTTCTGGCAGTAATTGGATTAACTCGCTGAAATTCAATTCTTTAAACCATCTTTCAAGCAATCCTTTTGAACGGTCAAATTCATTCGCTCTCATTAAATATAATGCTTCATCGAAAACAGTCTCTATACTTGTTAAGCTCCAAAGTTCTTTTTGAATTACTCTTAATTCATTCGTAAACTTTTTCGATAAATTATTAAAATTCCATCCTTCATCTGAGCCCTGTAACTCATTTTGAAGTTGATTAAAACTTTTGACGCAACAGGTTACCTGATGAAGTTTTGTTATATCGTGGCTCTTAATGGCCTCCTTCAAGGCTAATTGAATTTGATCTTCCACCTCTGAAATAGGACATCTATAAATATATGCTTCCAGTATAAATTTGGGACTGATAATTTCTAGTATTCTTTCAGTCTTTCTTGCTTTAGTCAACAAATGAATTGTCTCACTATGTAGATGAACTATGAAATCATTTTCTGTTAAATAAAGCTCAAATATTTTACTAGCAATATCAACATAGATTGTTTCAGGTAGCGATTGAATGATTTTAGTAAAGAATACCTTTGCATCATTATGAAGTACTCTGTAAGTATTTCCTTCGTTAATAATCAGGGGTGATAATTTTGAAAGTAATAAATTCCAATTTTCTTCATCATATTCAGGAATAACTTTACTTATGTTTTTAGCTTTCAATCTGGCTGCAGTTAGAGAAAAAATACAAGCTAGTTTGGATGATAGGTTGAGAGAATCACCATTAATATGTGAAACTGAATTTGACCAAATATTATTATAATAAGTAATCAATCCATCTTTTAACTGGTAATTATTGAACTGGGATACAGCTTGTTCAATGGAATCAACATTTTTTAGAGTTTCGATTGCGTATAAAACAGAAAGAGTATTTCCTAAAGTATGCTCATAAATAATTTGACTTGCATAATCTATTTCCTTTATAGAAATATTATCCAACAGAATCTTGATATCATCTTCATTCAAATTATTTATATTAATTCGTTTAACTCCCTTCTTTTCACTCTTCAACCAAATTGGATATTTATTATAATAGTTGGGAGGTTGTCCCGAAATAATAAATAGAATTTCTTCGGGTATATTATCAGGAGGAATTAAAGTTTCAAGATAATTTTCATTTGTATCAATTTCGGCCCTTGCTGCGTGGTCAATTCCATCAATACAAATCACTGTTCGCTGATTCGTCCTTTTAGCCAATTCAACAGATAACCTTATAACTTCACGTCTTAAGGTGTCCAAATCAGTGATGAAATCATTTCTTATGGGGAAATTATATTTGGCAAGATTACCTTTGAATCTAATTCTAAGTTGTGATAATAAATCACCCCACAATGCAGAGGCTTTTGTCGTTTTTCCTGCATCAGCAGGTAACAAATCGTTTCCAGGTGAAATTGGTTTAAAGGTATAGTATCTTAGTTGTATATAGGGTTCGCGATTGTTGGCAAGTTTGCTTATTAAACTTGTTTTTCCAATTCCAGGAGCACCGGTTAAAAATATAATTTTATTACTTTGTTCTTCAATCGAATTAATGATCTCATCAATTTCTTTATTTCTGCTATTAAAAAATGGATAAGGTGGTTCTAGATTATGATCTCCAACAATTTCATTAGCAGGCATTCCTAACTTTTCATAAACATCCTCTCTTGTTATTTTTTCCTTAGATCCTCTATGTGAAGTACACCAGGTGCGCAAAGCATTATCCAGAGATTGGAGTATGCTTAATGCTTTATTACTAGTTATTCCTAAATACTTAGAAACTTTTTCAATAATAATCTTTTCAATATCAGTTAAGCTTTCTTGGCCAGCCCTTATTTCCAGTTGATTAATAAACTGAAAAATTTCTGTTTCATTCAAAGTTGATAAGCTTGCTAACCATTCCAATTTGTAGGCATCATTATATTCTGCACTTAGTTGAATATCATTTAAGTTATTATGCTTCCTGTATTGATCTTTTAGCTGAACAAAAAAATCATTTAGTGGTGGTCTAACTAAGGACTTTGAATTGAAATCAATTGTGATTTTTCTGTTTCCAATTTCTCTATTTGTAAAAAAAATAAATTTTGAATTTTGGTTATAGGGTATTTCTTTCCAGCAAGAGGCTAAATAAGATAATAGAGATCTGTTTTCTGTAGTACTTACAAGATCGCCAAATGTGATTGTATTGTCAGTTCTACTATGTTTAATTTGGTAGTAATCAACACTACCGGAGTTAAATTCGACTCTTACATCATCCCAACCCAAGATACTTGAAGTCTGTAGAGTAACAGAAGAAATATTATTCTCAGGATGTAACATTTCAACAATTTTAAGTATCCCTACTGTCCATTCATACCAGTAAGGGTCACCAATTCCTGCAGAATAATTTTCTACTTTAGTACTCATCAAAATCTAAGATAATTTAGTTTTAATTTAACTTTACACCAATTTAAACTAATGACCAATGCTATGATCCAAATTCTTTCAGTAGCGAATATTAGGAGTTTCAATCTTGAATGAAGGTTAACTTTAACCGTGCTCATAAAACTCTAAAAACTCTTTCAAACTCTTTTCAATCTCAACTAATTGCTCTGCATACTTTTCATATTCGGAAATTTTAATTTTTCTTAAGTTTCTATGATTATCAACAGCATCTTTGCATTCTAATAATGGTTTAAGTAGTGTTTGGGCAAATCTATTAACCGAATGAGCTCTTGTTAGCGGAAGAACATCGTTCAAAAAATTGGATTCAGCTACATATAGATCGCTATAACCTTGTATAGAGACCCACCTTAAATAAAGTTGATTGAAATTGTAGAGATAATCATCATCATTCGGATTAATTCCATCCCTAAGTAAATTAATCTTCCAATTATCATGCAGATCTCTTATAACTTTAATATTCAAATTCCATTTTTCCAAATGTTTATTTAGGTGTTCTAAATTATAGCTAAATGAATTGGTAAACTGTACTCCGAGAGCTTCTATTAAGTCTAATTGTTTTATTAGCGAATTAAAATAATCTAAGTGCTTATTTCTATGGATTGAAAATCCCAACACCAATAATTCAAATAATTCACTTGTGCCAATCTGATTGATGTGTTTCGGATTGAATGTTACTCTCAATTCAAAAATATGTGTGATATTTTTATCTTGTTTTAATATATCAAGATAATTTTCAACTGCCTTTTTTTGATCTATTACAGCATTATTTAAAACTTTTACCTGGCTAAAAACAAACTTTCTTTTCTTATTATTATCTATTCTCTTTTTATTCCAGCTTCTGAGAGCTTCAAGCAAAAATCCCAATACGAATATCAAGATTGTTATTGCAACGGGTATTATTGTTTGAAATGCTGTCTCATTTGAAACACCAAAAAAATCTTGCCATATTGAAGTTGAGATTGAATCCATAATCTATTATTAAACGTCTTTACTTTGTTTCTGATGTTTCATTATATGTTCATCCATTTTGTACTGCTTTAAGATCATATCTCTTACTTCCTGCGCATCTTTTGTAAAACCCATTGCCTTATTAAAAGCAAGATAAGCCAGATACTCATTGTCAATACTGGTTTTCTTCTTAATATCTAAGAGAAACTGCTTATCCAGTTGTGAAAGATAATAGATTATTGCTTTTAATGATTTTAGGTACACTTTTCTACCTGATTCTGCAACTCCCTCTTCATTGTATATTGGTGATTTAATAATATTATTCCAGGAAGATAGAAAGCTTAACTGGCTACGAATACCAATTATCTCTTTAATGTACTCAGGCTTTGGATTTAACTTTAAATCAGATAAAATATCCTCAATATGCTTTTTGAAATTTTCAGAAATTTGACTCATAACAGAAGAAAATTCTTCATTGCTCAATTTGTCAATTATTGTATCAAAGTTATTGAATAAAACAGAATAGATATTACCAGTTTTGTCAACAGACTCGTCTAATTTCTTTCTTAAGATTAAAATGAACATATCAAATCCTGTCAATAAACCAATTGTAGAGGCTTTGACATTTTGATGAATTATATCCCACTCTCTTTCTTGTTTTTTCCGGATATAATAATCAACTAATAAAATTGTAATTAGTATTCCGAAAATCTCAGTAGAAATATTCAATCCAATACCGTATAAAGATTTAGTAATGCTAAATTCAATCAACAATATAGAAACTGAAAGCAGTATTAAAGCAAGAACGAGTATTATTGGAATATGCGGAAATCGATTTATGTAAGCTTGGATGAGTTGACTTATTTTCTTTTTAATGAATTTCATTTGGATAATAAATATTGATTTACTTAAACTATCAAATTGTGAAACATAAATAACGTTCTTAGTTTTAAAACTAATAAATAGTTTCTTCAAGTGATTTGGTTAGCTCATTGTATCGTTGATACCATACAGGTATTCTAAATTCTTTTCTAAGTTTATTTAAATATTTTTGTGCTTCCTCAGTCATATAATTTTCTGAAACTATAATAAGTTTCGTTGAATTATTAGCATCTGGCCAATAAGAGTATTCCATAAGTTGGGATAATGCTTCTCTTATACAAAAGCGAATGGAATCGGAAGTTTTTATTTCATAAAAAGTATTATTACCAGATTTATTTACTACAATATCAATTTTTGTCCCAAATGGAGTGGTGTTTTCATCACCAATAATTCCTTTACCATAAATTTTTTCTAAATATTTGCATATGCTTTTTTTAATAGCGTTGTGTTTTAATTTAACAGCATATTTTTTTTGCCTGTATTCTCCTCCCGTCTCTTCAAGTAAATTTTCATTAAAACCTGCCTCAAATAAAAAATTAGTATTGGATTTAGATTTATCAAGTTTGAATTTTTTAGTATCATTCTCAACATACAGATAAAGTTCAAGTAGCTTATCAAATGATGACAAAATATTATGGAGGTCTGCTTCCAAGATATCATTCTCGGATTTATTGATATATTTACCTATAAAAATAAAAACGCCCTCTTCTTTAAGGAATTCCGGAATGCTCTGTGCTTTAATAATTTTACTGTGTTGACCATCTTTATAGTACCAATAGGACATTTCAGAAAATAGTTTGGGATAAAGTGATATGTAAGAATTGTATTTATCAATTCTATCAAAGAATATTGAAGCATCCTGCATTGAATGCCCCTCTTCTAGTGAAAAGGCAAGACCGTATCGAAATAGATTTCTTTTTGGCTCAAATCCAATATTAAATTGAAACTCCGATCGTCCGCCATAATGAAACGCATACCGATCTTCAGCAAATATAGATTTATTAGTCCGGGATTTATAAACAAAAATGTCTTTTCCAGGAGTAGTTTTTAATCCTTTAATGGATTTTCTAATCTTCTGAAGTGAACCAATTCTATAAAATGATGATAGCTCATTTAACCGAAAGGCGATTTCTTCAATGTTCATTTTAATTCTCTATAAATAATATAAAAGTGTTTTGTGGCTGACATGTACATGCGTTTCATATTCAGGCCCTATATTGCACTTAACTCAATCTTTCTAAATCTATTGCAAAAATTTTTTTGTATTTTCATCTCCCATTCTTGTCTTCCCCATGATCTAGTTAAAACAAAATCAAAACTTCACCTATTAAATGCCCTTATTCTTTTCATCCATCTTTTTCTTCAAAGTATTTTTATCTTGTTTCTTTTGTTTGCCCTCTGCAATCAAATCAGTATATAACACACTAACACCATAATAATTATCTTGTATTGTGATTTTTGTATTTCCTTTTCGATGTGAATATTCAGCTAACTCAAATTCATTTTCTCGCCTGTTCCATCCTGAATATTTTTTTGAATAGACATCTAAGATCGCTTTAATATCTTTTTCAGTATTACTCCTCATGTAGGACAACATACTATCATCCATCCCTAAAGTGTCTTCTATTCGCAGACCGGTGAAAAGTTTTATTTGATAAAGTTTATCTTCAAAGAAATTAAAAGATAGATTCATACTTAGATATGAATCATCTGCGATAAAATCATCACCTATGTAGTGACCTGAGATACTGATTGCATATTTGGGATCAATCAGAATACTGTAATAAAACATATTTTCAAATGTTTTTGACAGCTCATCTTTTATTGCTTTCTTATTTAGTATCTCTTTTTTAACAAGATACCAGGTTTTGTCATTAACAACACTCGCTGAATCTCCGAACTTATAAATTAAGAATACACCATTTGTTGTATCAATTTTAGTTTCAATTTGAAGCTGTTGATTTATTGTATCCTTAGTCTCAGTTTTAAGCGGAGGCTCAGTTTTCTTTTCCTGGTTTTGGCAATTAGTTAGATTTATAATAAAAGCCAAACAACAAGGAAAAACGATTAAAGACTTAAATATTATTGATTGATAAAAAACATTTGTTTTCATTTTGATAAAATTTTTGTTTTACTAAGATTTTCAAATTGTGAAACAGACATAGTCTTTCGTTTTTCCTTCCCCTGTTCAACTCGCTCTTTATTAATTCTTGAGAAATGATCCCTAATCTCTTGAGCATCTACTTTTAGAATTTTTAATAAACAATATTCTGAATCTAATAGAACCAAAAGAGCATAATCATAGGTTACTTCAAACTTCTTATTTAGTAATGGACCTGTTAATGAGGCTGGCTTTCCTTTGTATCTTCGAGCCTTAATTTGAACTTTTTGATTTTTGAGATCCACAGCGTCAAATTCCTCATTTATATCGTTCATAACCCAACTTAAATCGTATTCTTTACAAGCATAGAATTCACCTATTGTCGCGGTGATATTAAGTTGTTTTCCGGATAATTGTTCAAACCGTAGAGAAACCTGAATTGCTTTTTTTATACAATCTTCAATTTCATTGTTGATTCTTATAGTTTTCAAATCATCCATCTTTAACACTCTTTACTTTGGAGCTAAAGCTTCTTTTAATGCTGATTGTAAAAGCTGTTGAGAAAAATTTTTGCTCTGTGTTATTTCTTGTTCCAATTCATCACATATTTTTAATAATTCTTCAACTTTTTTCACAATTCTTTTTTGTTCCCCTATTGGGGGTATTGGTAGCATCGAGTTTTGAATTTTAATTAATGTGACTCTTGTAATTGCGACACCATACATATCATTTCTAGTTGAATTATAATAATATGGACTTCTCATTGCATACATAAAATATTTGTTATCGATGAATTTGGGGATTTTTAGCAATGCAACGCTTGAAAGTAAACTAAATTGTTCAGATAAGTTGTTGATCGTTACAACTCCAGTTGTTGCTCCATCTTTTATAAACAATACATCACCTTTTTCAGGGTTACACTTTGAATATATGTTTTCGTGCGCTTCTTTAGTAATGTACGTTACATTAGTTAAATCAATTCCAAATTCTTTTATGTTTTTTGCTGTTATGTATTTGAACTTACCAGTTTGAGAGTTTGTTGGAGAAAAGTGAGTCCCGTCTAGTATACTTTTACAAATATTTCCGAGTCTACACCAAACCCAACTCTTTGGTATTTCGAAAGGAAATTCTTCATCTTTAATTGGTGGTAATGGTTTTTGTTTTTTTAGTTTATCCTCTTTTACAAGTTCTTCTTTTTCAGTTTTTATTTTTTCTAATAATACTGAAGCTGCTTCATCTTTTGGGTCTTGAGGAACTAACTTTCCCTGTATAGCATCTTGTAATATTTGTTGGCGGAGTTTTTTTATGGTATCGGTTTGATAATTTTGTTCATATGTCAATAATTTAAATTTCTCTTTTTGGCTTTTGATTTTATCAATTAAGAGCAATTGTTCATCTACGCTTGGTAAATAGATTTGATGATTAAGAAAAAAAACTTCATCTAAGTATTTACGATGTGTAATGCCTGAACTAGCCCTTTCACATAGTTCATAAAACTGTGGTGAACTTGTATATTGATTAAACCATTCTATATTTACTAGTTTATTATCCACATCATAAGCCCAAAAATTTCCAGTTATAATTGCATCATTTACGTCATTGCCTGCAATTCCAAAAGCACCATATCGAGCATCAATCTTTGAAAGAATAAACTGTCCTTCCTTCAATACAAACTGTTTTTTGGTTCCGATTCTTTTTCCTATCTGAGTATCCCTTAAAGAGACTCCATTATGTTTTATTCTAATCGTAACTCTTTTGTACTCTTGGTTATCTTTAATATCTATTGGAATCTTACTTCTCTTTAAAAAAGAACCAATCTTTATCAACCCAAAACTCATTTGATCTCTGCCTTCAATTGCTCCAACAATTTCTTGCTCTTCTCAAAACTTTTATCTAACATTTTCATTAGTTCTTTAGAGCTGGCTTCTTGTATCACTTCTCTCTGAGTAGGGTTTTTTATATCAAGGTCATATCCACGTTTTACAATTGATTCAATATTAACTCTCCAACAAACTTCACTTTCTTTTCTCTTTTTCCACCATTTTTTTATAGGATCAAATTCCTTTAGTTGAATTGGTTTTGTTTTGCTGTAAGCTTTGTAATTTTCCGGTAACTTATGTTCATAGTACCAAATCTCTTTGGTCGGAGTACCTTTTTCAAAAAACAATAAGTTAGTTGCAACTGTAGCATAAGGTTGAAATACTGAGTTTGGTAAACGAATAATTGTATGAAGATTACAATCTTCTAAAAGTTTCTGTCTTACTCTTTGTTTAATGCCATCACCAGTCAACGAGCCATCTGGTAATACAATTCCTGCTCTGCCACCTTTTTTTAATAAATGAATCATTAAAATCAGAAATAAGTCAGCGCTTTCCTTAGTTCTAAAATTCTGGGGAAAATTCTTTTCATAATTGTTGGCTACTATCCCGCCAAATGGGGGATTAGCAATTATAACATTCACTCTGTCTTTTTCTGTGTAGTTAGCTAAAGGTTTATCTAATGAATCCCTGAAAGTAATATTAGGTAATTCAATATCATGCAAAATCAGATTTGTAGTTGCAAGTAAATAGGGAAGTGGTTTGTATTCCCAGCCAATAAAATTTTCTTGTATGGAATGTCTATCTTCAACACTTTTTGCCTGTTCTTTTAAGTGTTCAATTGCTGCCGTAAGAAATCCACCTGTACCACAAGATGGATCAAGTATCTTTTCACCAATCTTTGGATTAATTATATCTGTAATAAACTGAGTGATAGCACGTGGAGTATAAAACTCACCACTCTTTCCGGCGCTTTGTAGCTCTTTTAATATTCCCTCGTAAATCTCGCCAAATGTATGTCTGTCTTTAGCAACATTAAAATCAATTTCATTCAACTTATTCAAAACTTTGCGGAGATTAATTCCGCTTTTCATATAGTTATTATTACCTTCAAAAACTTCACGAACAATCAGTGCCCGCTGGTTCTTAGTACTTACATCAAGATTTCTTAGGGCCGGGAACAGCTGTCTATCAACGAATTCAAGTAGTTCGTCTCCGGTCATTCCCTCATCATCACCAGCCCAATTACCTTTTTCTTTTACCCAATGAAATTTATCTGGAATAGGTGATTTATATTTTTCGTTAAGAATTTCTAATTCTTTATCCTTGTCGCTGAAGATTTTAAGGAACAGCATCCAGCCTAATTGTTCGATGCGTTGAGCATCACCGTTAAGACCAGTATCCTGCCACATTATATCACGAATTGATTTTATAATGCCTGAGATGTTACTCATTTGTGTTTAAAATAACTCCTGTCCGAATGGTTTTAGTATTTTCATGCTCGGTTAATGCTAAATATATCCCTTTAATTGTATTTCCTTTTGCATATACATCATCCAAAATAAATATTGTATTTAATCCTTCTTTGTTTTTTGATTCATAAAGGCTGCCATCTAACTTAAAAATATCTTTTAATTCTTGGTCTGATAATTGGTCCTCACTTGCACCAGCATCAAAAGATTTTGTTTTAGAGAAGCAATCTGATAAATCAACAGCTAATGGAAATGTTTCCAGGATATATTTACGAATGTCATCGATAAATATGTGAGTTTTACTTGGAGGAATAATAAATCCAAAACATTCGTCGTCGTTAATAAAAGTATTTATTTTTTCATTCAATTGTCTCATCACTTCATATTTTCCAATATTCCATGCTCTTAAACAAAGGTCTTTATTTAATCCTTTTTTTAATGCAAACCGATATTTATGGGGAGCATTGAAAGCGTTAGTTCCATTGTCCTGTTTATATGCATGTAAATAGAAATCTAGCATATCTAAACCTTATAAATTTCTTGTTCTAATTCTTTAACAGCAAAAAGATATTTCTCTTTGTTCCCAAACTGATTAATTATTTCAATTGCGGAACCGTAATCAGTAAGTGGCTTAACTTTTAGTATTTCCATACTCTCTAAATTGTCAACACCTTCATCAGCATATTTATCAAGCAATTTTTCTAAAATGATTTTACACTGCTCTCCATATTTTGTAAAGTAATTTCTTTTCTTAACATTTTCTGCACGTTCTTTTCTTGTAAGAGGTGGCTGGTCATAAGCAACGTGACAAATAATATCAAACAAATCAACTTCTCTGTTCACTGCGTTCAGTAATTCTTCAACTAAAATTCCTTGTTCAGACAATTCATTTATTATAGCTGTTTTCCTATCAGTGGTTTCCCAAGCATTTAAGAAATCATTAAGTGATTTATACTTTCCACTGATAATTTCTTTAGTATGATCTTTCAAACTTACAGTAATTGGTCTGCCATCTTTCTCAAAATATAATTCACGTGATATTAAAATTGTTACATCAACACCTTTTACATAAACTTTTTCTCTGGGTTCCGGTGTTTCTCCTTCATCTTCTTCATCGGTTGGTGGGGTTCTTAGTTCTGGATCTTCAAAAATTATTTCTTCACCTGTCTCGTCGTCTATTGAAATGTTTTCGGGATTTTCCTCTTCATCAATAATATCGGTTAAATCAGTTTCCTCAGCAACAGGTTTTACTCTTATTGGTTCTCCATCAAAATCAGGATCAGCAAATAAATCTGTAGCGTTTCTAAAATCTAATATGTTAAAGTATAGTTTTCCAAAATCCTCTCTTATACGTGTTCCTCTCCCGATAATTTGTTTGAACTTAGTCATCGATTGGATGTTTGAATCAAGCACGATCACTTTGCAGGTTTGTGCATCAACTCCTGTTGTCATCAGCTCGGAAGTCGTTGCTATGACTGGATACTTTTCTTCAGGATTGATAAAATTGTCTAATTCTCGTTTTCCTTCGTCATTATCACCAGTAATCTGCATTACATATTTATTATTCTCAGAAACTAAATCCGGGTTGTTTTGTGATAAGTGAAATCTCATTCTTTCAGCATGATCAATGTCAACACAGAATACAATCGTTTTTGCAAATCGATCGAAACCTTTTAAAAATTCTGTTATTTTCTTTGCTACTATTTCTGTACGTTCTTCAATTACTAAATTTCTATCATAATCTTTACGATTATAAACCCGATCTCTAACAAGTTCTCCTTTAATATCTTTCTTACCTTCTTCAGGTCTCCATCCTTCCAGATCAATGTTCAAACCAACCCTTATAACTCGATATGGAGCAAGAAAACCATCATCTATGCCTTGCTTTAATGAATAAGTATATAACGGGTCACCAAAATATTCAATATTACTTATTTCCTCTGTTTCTCTTGGTGTTGCTGTCAGTCCTATTTGTGTGGCATTGCTAAAGTATTCAAGTATTTCTCTCCAGGCACTATCTTCTTTTGCACTACCTCTATGACATTCATCTATGACAATTAAATCAAAGAAGTCTTTAGAAAATTGTCTATAAATATTTTTTTCTTCCTCAGACCCACTTAAGCCTTGATATAATGACAGATAAACTTCATAACTCTTATCCACAATTCTGTTTTTAACTACAGTCATTTTGTCTTTGAAGTGTTTAAAGTCTCCGATTCGGGCTTGATCAATCAGAATATTTCTATCAGCTAAGAATAAAATCCTCTTTTCCTTTCCTGCTTTCCATAATCGATAAACTATCTGAAAAGCAGTATAGGTTTTGCCTGTACCGGTTGCCATTACCAGCAGGATTCGGTTATCACCTTTTGCAATTGCTTCTACTGTTCTATTCACAGCAATTTGCTGATAATATCTTACTTTTCTGTTTGATCCATCGAAATAATAGTCTTGTTCAATTATTTTTTCAGCATAGGGGGTAGTTATATTTTTATACTTTTTGTATTTCTGCCAAAGTTCTTCTGGTTTAGGAAAACTTTCCAAATCAATTTCTGTTTCAATACTATTATCATTTACTGTTTTGTCGTGAAATAAAAATCCATCACCGTTACTGCTGAACACAAAAGAAATATCCAGGATATCAGAATATTCAAGAGCTTGCTGTATTCCTGCTCTAACTGAATGATTATTATCTTTTGCTTCTATTATTGCAATCGGGATGTTTGGTTTGTAATAGAGAATGTAATCAGCTCGCTTTGCCTTGCCTCTTTTTGTCAGTTTACCTCTAACATATATTCTGCCATCAGTGAAATAAACTTCCTCAAGAAATTGTTTATCTCTATTCCATCCTGCTTTTTCTATTGCAGGTGTGATATACTTTGTGCAAATATCACGTTCTGAAAGAGACTTTTTATCAAGGCTCATATGATTCTCATAGAAATAATTTTTATAAATTTATTTGCCTTACCACCAAATCGGCACTTCGAGGAAAATTGTGTAGTAACTTGAAGAGCATAAATGCATCGGACATCATAAATCTGCCAATACCATATTTAAAAATAGTTCTACATTCGTCTATTAGCAATTTAAGTCTTCAATAATTTTTTTATTTAGCTATATGTTAACGTTAATAGTTAAATGAGCAAATAGTTTAATTATTGATTAAAAACAAGAGATCCGTTCATAGTTAAATGTTAACGATATGTTTAAAATTGAGATTGTAAAGCAAGCAAATGTAATGTTACTGTTTTTCAGATTAAAAATATTTTTTTCTTTAGGTTGTTATCGTTATCGGTTAATTGAAGAAAACATTTAAATTCTATTAAAAAAAACAAAGATATGTCTAACTTAAATCGATAATGATCTGTCCGATATTGAGATTAATTTGAGAAATATTAAATGTTGAAAATATTATTGTCAGTTTTTTGTGTAAAAAAAATTTCGTGTAGACGGTTACGGATAAGAAAGTATTTTCTTTGATTTTTAAGCATCTTTATATATTTGACTCGCAACCGTATTTATAAAATATGTTTCGTTATAAGATATTGTAAGTGAGTGCTCGAATAAACCTATCTACTTTATTGAAAGATATTTTAAAATATCTCTCAGCTAGCTGTTATTTATTCCATAGATTACCTGGTTATCATCTAAATATTTTTTTCTGAGATTAGTTGTTGTCGTTTCAGTTTAAGCGTGTGTTTTCTATGAAATTGAACTATTTTCAAGGGTTTAATTCGTTAACATCTTTTAATAATCTGTTTCTTTGTGAGAAAATAAAAGAACGTTCTCGGTTAATGCTACAATAATATTAATAACTGTTAGAAGTAATAGAGATGCGGCCATGTCTTCCGTGTTTTACTAACAGGTGGTTCAATTGAGACTACTTTATCTTCAAGTTCCTGTAGTGGACTAATCAAATATTCGCTGTTGATGAGGTTGGTGGATTCTTTAATATATTTTCTATATCTCCAATAAGTAGTATCACTCATCCCCCCATTTGTATGAATATAATTTATTGTATCTAACCAAATAGTTTTTTTAGCTTCATCAGCGAGATAGTCGGCAATCATTAGATTTTTTAAAGTTGAAATGTCGCTAAATTTAAATTTTTGATCGTAACCATCCAGAGCAACTTTCTTCTTTTGAATTTCAAGAAAATTATTCCTTAATAATTCAAAAAGTTTCATATACGTTTCTTGTTTCATTAAATCATCAAAGGAATGCAGTTTTATACCAAACTTCAAATAATGATTTAGTGACCTTAATTTTAACTCAATTCTCATAATATTAGCATTTAGTAAATTTGATGGTACATTTCCAAATGATGATTTATTGTTTCTCATCTGCTGTGCTTTATCATAAATCTGTAAACTTAATCTTTCGATATCATATTGAACTGCTTTTGCATATTCTTTCTTTTTCTTATTACCAAATTCACCAAAGTACGATAAATAGTGTTTGACTTTCTTCTCCGTCAAAATATTAAAAGCAAAATCAACAGAAGTTAGTTTTATATTTGAGGCTTCTAAGCCGATTTTTGAACATAAGTGTTCAATTGCCTGATTTGTTTCTTCATATGACAGCATTCTTAAATTATTTCCAAATAGTAATCTTGATAAACTGCCTGATAGGTAAATTCGCGTTTCTTTTATTCTGCAGTAAAAGTTCTCTAAATAATACTTACAATCCCCCAACTTATTAATTGGTACTTCTATCAGGTTTTCTCTTAAGATTGATGGTATTTCTCCATTTATTAACTCGAAATATGCCCTAATAGTATCATACATATGATTTCAGAAGTTGAAATGTTTGCAACATTGATATAGCATTTCTAGGCAAACCTATTTTCTTTTTGGCATCTGAATATTGGTAAGTGATTTAAGCAGTTCATTTTTATCAAATAAGGTTCTTCTTCCTATCTTCTTAAATGATATTCTTCCCTGAGCTTTCCAAATGTGAATTGTGGTCGGCGTGACGTGCAGGAAATCAGCAGCTTCTTTTACAGTTAATAAAACTGTTCCATCTTCTGATTTTATTGGCTGGGGTTTAGAATTGTGGATCACCTCTTTCAGTTGTTCTGAGATAATCTCTTTTAGGTTTTCTTTGCTTGAAATAACTAATTCCATCGTTATACTCCTTTGTTTAGTAATATTTAAATTAACTTTCGCTATCATTAATGAATTATCAAAAAGATGATTCAAAAATGGTTTTTGCTAAAAAGGAATAGGGGATGGATTGGTATCTAAAATTTGCTTAATTCTTTAAAGAGTTTTTTCGGAAAATCTTTTGGGAATTCATTCTTGGTAAAACATTCTGGATATTTCTGTTTTATGGATTCAAATGTGTTGCATATATAAGATGTGGTTGGGATGGTGACTTTAGCCTGTATTCCTTGAATTCTATAATCTTGTAATATTTTTTTAATGTTGTTTGCTGAACAATTAAATATTTTAGCCACTTTTGCCAAAGCTACTTTTTGCGATTTATGGTTAAAGATTCTTACAGTTTCATATTCATAGATAATCCTTAAGGCCCTTATTAGATTCAAATAGTATGTTTTATGGAACCTAAATAGAAAGAAT
>JAANMV010002626.1_pt1 | contig 17082 bp, 16 predicted proteins | sample 7279661 | NCBI WGS metagenome assembly JAANMV01 (sample SAMN14094540, study PRJNA606508) | bioreactor metagenome | isolation source: A lab-scale SPAN reactor treating ammonium-rich wastewater day 121 | place: Ireland: Galway | collected 2017-05-16 | reverse complement strand
CGCCAGCACAACAGCCTGAATCAGATCACGACCATCAACGATGGTGGCGGGAATGTGCCGTTCAGCTATGACAAGAACGGCAACCTGTTGAACGACGGCGTACGTGCCTACGAGTGGGATGCCTTGAACCGCCTGAAGCGTGTCTACAAAGACCCCAGCGGCGCGCCGGCGCTAATCGGGGCTTACACGTACGACGCCCTCAATCGCCGTATCCGCAAGGTGGTGTCCAACAATGGTTTGTCGGGAAGGATCGCCAATGGCACGACGGATTTCGTCTACAATTCAAGCTGGCAGTGTGTCGAGGAGCGAAATGGCTCGAATCAGCCGGTGAAACAGTATGTTTGGGGAATCTACATTGACGAGTTGTCGCAACAGCGCAGCGATCCCGATGGCTCTCCAGTGGATTACTATCCTTTGCAAGATCTTTTGTATCGAACAACCGCTTTAACCGACGACTCCGGCGACATTGTCGAGACATATGACACGGACGCCTATGGAAATACGTTGATCTTTACGAGTCCGGGGACAGGTTCCAATTGGTTTGCGGACGATGCCAGCCAGGGTGATACTCCCACCTGCGACTTCATTTTCACGGGCAGAAGGTTCGACGCGGAGAGCGAGCTCTACCAGTACCGCGAACGATATTACGATGCTGGGCTGGGAAGATTTGTGAGCCGTGATCCTGCTAATGGCTCGCAAGAGAAGCAAGATTACGCGTACGCAGGATTACATCCGTCAACGTCTCTCGACCCCTTTGGCTTGGATGAAGTCGCAATTGATCCTGCCGACGTCCGCAATTTTTTTGTGCAAGGTGGGCCCGGACGTGGATGTGCCGCATGCCATCCGATACAACCTCGGCGCCTCCCGGAGCTCGACACTCTTGAAACAATCTGCTGGACTCAAAAGTGCTGTGATGTTAGGGAATGTCTTGATTACATAGATGACCTGCGGCAAGCTGTTGAGAATGTGTCGTGGACGGTGTATATAGGAATCAATACCTGCGAGCGGTGGACATTTGATTTCGAGCGCAGGCTCCCTTCCGAAGGCTTAAGGTTTTCCGGAAGGAAGCCCTGCGTGAAGGACAGTGGTGTTATTACATGGTCCATTCCAGGAGGAAAGCTCTCAACACGACATGCCGCCTACTATATTACTTTTTGCGATGGCGCGACCGTATATTTTGATAATGGCGCAATCGGTGAAGGAGACCACATGTTTCTTGACGCAGATGTCCCGCAGACGTGGACATGGCCGACAATTAGACCGCCCGCTACGCCATCGTATTTAAAGTGATTATGCGATACCCAAACGATCGAGTGGGCACGTCGATGATCATCACATGTGTCACGGAAGTGCTTTTTGTTTGTGCGACCTGCTTCGCAATTGGAACGGTGGCTGGCCAAGCTTTTGCTTGGTGTTCCACTATTGCAGCCTCAGTATTCTCGGTTGCACTTAGCATATTTCAACTGCGACTATGGCTCGCTGAAGCACTGTTCAGCATGTGTGTATTGATAACTTCGACACTGGTGCGTGATCCTGGCGTCAGCGATGTACGTCAGATATGTGCCGCAATAGCGATTGCTACCATTGTTTGGGCCATTGTTCATCGCCGCTCCTACCTTTACGTCAGACGTGTACTTGAGCACCCATGCAAGGCAGTATGTCATTATAATCGCGATGCTATGCGGTCAGCAGTTATCTTGACTATAGGATGTTTGTTGGCATTGATGATGTATGCGCTGGTGCTTTTTGGATTGTTACAGTTAGAAGTCATCGACGAAGATGAGGCATTAACGCTTGTGTACCTTGGAGGAGTGGTGGCATTGGCGGTTCTGCTGCCCGCATATACAGCGGCTGGGTGCGCCCTCAGGGCAATCGGCAGGCTTGGACCTGGAGGGCATTGAAAGTAGAAAGGGAAGCAACATGCATCAGTCGGCGGGCGTGGCCCTGCTTGGAGTTTGCTGGTATGCCGTGCCACTGCTTACTTGTAAGCAGTGCAGGTCGAGGGCAAGGTGGGTGCGGGTGAAATACTGGTAGAAGTTTGGATATACGAGTACGATGCCCTCAACCGCCGTATCCGCAAGGTCGTCTCCAACGGCGGCCTCTCTGGGATCATCACCAACGGCACCACCGACTTCGTCTACAACAGTAACTGGCAATGCGTCGAGGAACGTGACGGCTCCAACGATCCGACCAAGCAGTACGTGTGGGGCATTTATATCGACGAACTGCTCCAGCAGCGCGTAGACGTCAGCGGGACGCCGGCCGATCAATACCCGCTGCAAGACCTGCTCTACCGCACCACGGCCCTGACTGATGACTCCGGCGACATTGTCGAAGCCTACGATTGCGACGCGTATGGCAACACCCTCATCTTCAATGCGCCGGGCACCGGCGGCAACTGGTGGGCCGATGATGCCAGCCAGGCCGATCAACCCACCTGCGACTACATCTACACCGGGAGACGGTTCGACGCGGAAAGCCGGCTCTACTACTTCCGTGAACGCTGGCCTGCTCCCCAAAAGCTGGTCCAGTTGCTATGAGAGTCCTTTGGCCCCATTTGGCAAGGAGGACTTTCCATGAAGCGGAAGCGGCACACACCTGAGCAGATCATCAAGAAGCTGCGCGAGGCAGACACGATGTTGGCGGCCGGCAAGACGATTGGCCAGGTCGCCCAAGCCTTGGGCGTCAGCGAGCAGACGTTCCATCGCTGGCGGAACCAGTATGGAGGCATGAAATCTGAGGAAGCCAAACGGCTCAAGGAGCTGGAAGCCGAGAACCTGCGGCTCAAGACGCTGCTGGCCGAGGCCGAGCTGGACAAGGCCATTCTGAAGGAAGCTTTGGAGGGAAACTACTGAGCCCGGCGCGGCGGCGACAAGCGGTCGAGCACGTGCAGCAGGCTGTGGCCGTTTCGCAACGTCGGGCTTGCCGGGTGCTGGGCCAGCCTCGCAGCACGCAGCGTTATCAATCGCAGGCCGATACCAGCTTGGAGCAGCAACTGGTCGCCCGGCTGCACGAGCTGGTGCGGAAGTATCCGCGCTTCGGCTACCGCATGATGACGGCAAAACTGCGTCAGGAAGGCTGGCAGGTGAACTTCAAGCGGGTTTACCGGCTGTGGCGTCAGGAGGGCTTCAAAGTGCCGCAAAAAGCACGGAAAAAGCGGCGGCTGGGCCACAGCGGCAACAGTTGTACGCGTCGTCGAGCCGAACACAAAGATCATGTCTGGTGCTGGGACTTCATCCACGACCGCACGGAGCGAGGCGGGCCGTTGAAGTGGTTTGCCATCACCGACGAGTACACGCGAGAGTGCCTGGCCTTGGAGGTCGACCGCAGCATCACCGCGGATCGCGTGCTGGACGTTCTCACCAGCCTGTTCCTGACCCGCGGCGTGCCTCGGCACATTCGCAGTGATAACGGATCGGAGTTCATCGCTTCGGCGATCCGGCGGCACTGCCGTCAAGCAGGCTTGGAGCTGCTGTACATCGAGCCGGCAGCACCTTGGGAGAACGGCTATGCGGAATCGTTCTTCAGTCGCTTGCGGGATGAACTGCTGAACGTGGAAGTTTTCATGAACCTGGCGGAGGCTCGCTGGTTCGCCCGGCGACGCCTGCAGGAGCATAACGAAGAGCGTCCGCACAGCAGCCTGGGCTACCAGACGCCTGCGGCGTTCGCTTCGCAGTGTGCTGCTGTCGTTCGGGCTACGCCCTCCCTCCAGCAGCACACTGCGGAACAAGTGATTCACCCTGAACTCTCATAAGCCCTGGTACAGAAATCAGGGGCAGGCCAACGCTACTATGATTCGTTTGCTGCTCGTTTCATTGGCCGCGATGAACTGCCGTTGTCACCGAGTTTGTACACATACACGGGATGTAAGCCAGCTACCCACCTCGATCCATTGGGGTTGCAAGAAATTGCCATCAGTCCTGAACATGGAATTACTATTGGCGCTGTATTAAGGGGACTCGGCGCAATTGGGGGTGCACTTCCGTGGTGGGCATGGGGCGCAGCAGGGCTGGCAGCTTGGGCGGCCTGGCGGCTTTACGAATGCGTGCCCTTCCTCCTCGAGTGCAGAAGACAAGGCGACAACCCCATACCAAATACCACAGACTTTGCAGAATACGAACTTAAGGTGAGAGAGGTTTTCCGTAAGTGCAAGCCCCACTGCCAGCCCAAAGTATCTCGGCCAGACGCCGACAAGGTAAAATCGTGTGTCAAAGGTCAGTTCAAGACGCTTTGTTGGTGGGAGTTCTTCAAGTGCATAGCGCATCAGCACCATCGTATTCCGCGGTTCGGTCAGATTGATGCCCTCAAATGCGTCAAGAAGGAGACGTGCAGATGTTCTGATCCCGAAGTGGCTTGTGTGGACGACACCGTGTACTACGGGTGAATCGCTGCCAGCTAGGTTCTGCGCGAAGCTATGTCCTTATGTATTCGGAGGCAGCAGTGGTTTTACAGCATGGTAAAATGGTGGCAACTAGGGAACCTGGTGGATTGGTCTACTTCCGAAGTTTTTTGTGCGAATCGCTCTTGTCGAACAGGTTAGGATTTACTTGGTCTGAAGTCGATAGGGGCATCTCTTTCGATTATCTAGGTAGCGAAGGCGGTCCCACATGTGACCATGATATCCACGGCGGCAATGTAATCCAATGGCCCTGGGGATTCGGCCCTTTCGTTAATGCAGTTCTAGCGATGGCTCAATGTGGCACTTTTCCAATCCGCCACGAGCAGTCAAAGGACGTTTTTATACCAATAGAGATTCCTGAGGATATTTTCGTTGGCCTACAACTGACATTTGGCATTAACGAGGACGGGCGGCGATTCATTATCGTTGTGATTGCCCAAAAGCCTTCTAGACCGCTTGAGGAAATTGCAGAAGCGATATGGAAATGGTCAGAATCAGCCGCCTTTAGCGCGGGATCATATCGAGTTGATTCAAATGGCGATATTTTAGTCGATAGCTCAAGTGTTCGTCCAAGGAAAATGTCTCACGTCATTCGCATGGCATATCGCGGGGCCCGTTATGCCATTGAAGTTGGGTGGAGATACGCATCTAAGCTGACGACAAGGTAACCATTCAGCCATTCGAGCGTACCCGCGTCCTGTCCATGTATTCGCCGCTTCCTCACATGGCTCCGAGCTATTGGAACGACCTGGTCACCTTGCTAGGTACTGCTTGAGTCCGGTGCCAAAAGTAAATTCACGGCTTGATCGACGACCGCGGCGGCCGGGTGGCACTCTACGGCCGGGTGGCACTGACGATTAGCACTTTTTTGTGGGTGCCACTGGCTTCGCCAGTGTGAATGGACGATGACCCGAAATACACCCATGCGCTGAAATGGTTGCCAGACAATGAGATCCTTACTGCCCGGGCGGGAGGCCGCGATTAGCCCGCCGGATGTGATAACCGAAGCGAGCACAACCTCGCCATAACAAGCCGGCGGTGTAACCTTCACCATCAGAGGACGATACTTGGCACGCCGCAGTTGTGCCGCATGTCCAAGTGAACTCACACCCCACATACCTCAGACCTTCACCATTCATGAGCCGCTGCTGTCCCTCAGTGGTTAGCAAACACCATCGGTCCGGACCGGTAATACAGTCGCCCGCAACCGCTCGTGGATCTTCGCACATCGAACACGTCGCAGACGCTTCCCTTTGAACACGCGGTATCGCAGCATGCACCTCACGCCTCGCCGATACCCACAGGCACCGAAGCAGAGTTGTAGGTCACACCCAATTTACACGCCGCCATTGACAAGCCGGATACACAGAAGCCGTTAAACGAGGAAAGTAGCAATGATTGCTCATACCGGTTCCGCATCACTGCGGGTTACGGACATCAAAACAGCCAATTACGCAGCGGAGCCAGGCGAATTGGTGCAGTGCGACGCCAGCGGCGGCTCGTTCACGATCGGCCTACCTGCCAATCCTCGTGTGAACGAGGTCGTCGGCGTAAAGCTCTTGAACACAACGGGCGCGAACTCGGTTACCATAGCCCGAAACGGCTATGCGATTGAGGGGGAAGCCGGAGACCTAACCCTCACCGTGGCTGGCGAATATGTGGAATTGCAATACGCCGGGGCCGGCACCTGGCTACGCACGTCCGACCAGCCGGTAGCTGACGGTTCGCCGATCACTACGGTCACAGCCAATACAACGCTGACCGCATCCCAGGAAACCGTCCTGTGCAACAATGCGTCGAACATTAGCGTTAGCCTGCCGAGCGCTTCGACCATTGTTGGCAAACGCTACACCATAAAAAAGGCTGCCAGCAACAATGCGACCGTCACCATCGCGGCCGCCAGCGGCGAAACAATCGATGGCGCGTCAACGCTTCTGCTTTACGTGAAAAACGACTATGTAGGCATCATCAGTGATGGCAGCAACTGGTACGGTATCACCGATGGGAGGCAGCCTCACCGTGCCGGGATGTATCGGGGTACAGCACAAACGATACCAGCGAGCACGCAAACTCGGGTGAACCTCGACGCAGTGTCCTTCGATGTAGGTGACCTGGCAAACACGACAACTGGGCGTATCGAGATCCGGCGATCCGGGCAGTATCAGGTATTCGCCAACTACTTCTGGTGGTATCCGCCAAATACAGTCAACAACGTGCAAGTATCGATCTTTGTGAACGGATTACTTGTCGACTCAGGGGTTTTATATGCTGTGACGGCAGAAGCGGTGCGCTGCAAAGCGGCGAACGTTATTAGCTTGAATGCCGGCGATTATGTAGATCTGTACTTGCTACAGGCTTCCGGTGCGGCGCGCGATACGTTAACCGCTTCAAGCAGCCGACCAGAACTGGTCGTGCAAGAGGTGCGATGACGCTCGCCCGGTTAACTTCTGGTCAAATAAGTGCCGGCGGCCTTCCTACCGCTGATCTGCCTGCGGACCCAATGGCACTTTAGGGAGCAGAGCCTGGGTGCAAGTAGTAAGCTGGTTGCTCACAACCACCATCGGCGGGCCAACTGGCTCTCGTTTATCTTTCACATTCAACGCCAATTGCACCCGCGTATCGTGCAAAAAGTAGATCGCGGCAGTTTCGGCGGAAGGTCGACTGCGATGAAATCGCGCCTGCCACGTACCGACGCGATCCTTCGACAGGAACGGTGGAGCGATTTGGCACGCAGCAGAGCCTAAATCGGTCAGAAGCCGGCGACGCGCATGGAAAGAGCACGGCCAGTGAAAGCCAGGCGCGGAAGGAGTAGCGGGAACCGTGCGTCACGCCGCCTGGCGGTGGGCGTGCTTGAGCAAGCCGCCGAGTTGCTGAATTCGCAGGGGTCGGCAGGGGCCCCCGCATTCCGAAAGCCGGCTGCGCGCGCAGACCCACAAAATGTTAGGAGTGGGTTGTTTCCGTTTCTGCCCCATCGGAAGCACCTTAGAATCCGCAAGTCACTGGCTTGGCACGACTTCCAGCATCGGCCAAACAGAGAATCGTTACGAAGAGGGTTCCTTTCGGGGAGGGTGCCGGCACCGCCCGATGAAGCGACCACCCAGTCGGGCGACTTGTGGATTCTCGGCGAGCATCGATTGCTGTGCGGCGACAGCAGCAAGCCGGCAGACCTTGACCGGTTGCTCGACGGCGCGGTGATCCACTTGGTGAACACCGACCCGCCCTACAACGTGAAGGTTGAACCGCGCAGCAACAACGCCATCGCCGCCGGGCTGAGTTCGTTTGCCAACCCCAACGATCCGGCCGCCAAAAAGCTCAAGTCAGGCCAGGGCAATGCGGCGTTCGACATTGCGCGGGGCAAGACGAAAGTACCGGCCACGATGCACCATCAGGGCCTTGATCTGGCTCGGCATCCCGAGAAATCGAAACCCACCGGCAAAAAGCTGCGGGCCAAGGATCGACCGCTGGAGAACGATTTCGTGACCAACGAGGCGTTCGACCAGTTGCTCGACGCCTGGTTCGGCAACCTGGCCCGAGTGCTGGTGCCGGGACGGGGGTTCTACATTTGGGGCGGCTACGCGAACCTCGGCAATTACCCGCCGTTCCTCAAGAAGCACGGCTTGTACTTCTCGCAGGGGATCGTGTGGGACAAGCAGCACCCGGTGTTGACGAGGAAGGACAGGATGGGTAGCCGTGTGGATCGGATGGGGTTCGCGTGGGAGCGGGGGAAGGTAACCAAGCGACAACCCTAAATCCCGGCGAACTTCGTCAGCTCATCCATACGTCAGACGGCCACGATTGACTAGAGCAGAAGCGGCAAGCGCGGTTGCCCATCTTCGCTCGCGGATCCCGAGCGGACGAACTTCATTAGCTTGTCGAGCTTACCAAATCGACGAGCTAACTCCACGACAGACAATCTGCGAAGCACATCGACTGTGATCGGGCGCTTGGAGTCAGAAAAGACTAGAGACTTCACGAACGCCATAGCTTCCGCCGAAGACAGAAGCCCGAAAAGCAAATCGGCTTCCTCCTTGGACTGACATGGTATGGAGTAGCATGTGTCGTCCACCATGACCGGGCGGCCGTCGCAGGGCGGCACCACAACGAAGGAGGCTTTTTTATACAGACCTGAAATGGCTACTTTCCAAGTCGCAAAGGAATACGGCCCGATTCCAAAGACACAAAACCTGGGGCGGTTCCTATAGATGGAACTCTTTCGCTTGTCCAGAACTTCGCTATGGCGCATTAAGTAGTCCCACGTCTTCGGCGCCTTCTTCTTAATCTCTATCGTATCGTCGCCGGTATGTCTCTGTGTAACCAAGACAGCCTTCCGAATCAGAATTCGTCCGTTACCAAGGTCGGAAGACTTCAGCAGTGGAAACACGTAGTCCTCCTCAATATTCACTACATCGCCAAATCCATTGACGAGCCTCCCGCCATCTCGAGCAAATTCCATGACCTTGGACGCGTCGTGTTTAATTCCGGACCGCCACGTGTAAAATGACGAGCCTCCGTCCAAGTACCTGTGTGTCTCGAAAGCATCGATGTCAGCAACTAGTTCTCCTTCAACGAATCCGAATCTTGTGGCCGGAGAGGCTGTGTCGAGATCAGTGTACACTGTTGCATCGCACTCATTTGTGCGTTTACCTGTGGTGAAGAAGAGACATGCATCGACGGCCACGCCGAATTCTGCCTTGGCGTCAAAGCGGAATAATCTAGTGCCTTCGCGTCCTCCGTCAATTCTCCAGAAATGCCGCAAGACCTTTCGTGCCGTCATTGTCTTGCAAAGCATGGCAATGGCACCTTCCTGCGGAAGGGCTTCGATCAGACGGATCAACATCCACTCAGCGATGTCGAAATTCGACTTGCCGGTACGAGCGTCTAGTCCGCGCAGTCCTTGGAAGTTGGACTTGTGAGGTAGGTTATTGCTCCCCAGTTGGCACAAATCGGAATTGGTCACCCAAGGGGGGTTGCCAATAATAAGAGTGCGCCGCTTCCCATTTCGCGAAATGTTGTGGTCCCAGTTTTCGAGAAAGAAGTCTCGCTCGAGAACCTCAGCACCGACCAGCCTCAGCCGTTCTCGTGAGCGTTCGACGTATGCTCTGTTGACATCATAGCCGACATACTCGGCAGCATTTCCCCAACATGCAGCCGAAGCTGCAATGAAGGCACCCAATCCGACGGTCGGTTCAACGACGTAATCTGGCGTCCCGTACAATTTGCTTACTAGCGCCGTGACCCTCGCGGCCAAGTGATCGGGAGTTTGGAAGTCTCCGTATTCCTTCTTGGATGTCATCGTCCTTCACACCCTTCGTTTTCACCAAGTGATGCTATCTGGATCAACAAAACGTTTGGCGAAGGCTTCGTGCTTCTTGCGTTCCTTTTCCATGAATTTCTCATATGCCTTCTGGAATCCTTTGTAAAACTCGCTCTTGGTCTGGTTTGTGTCAAGGATGAGGGGGCCAATCTTTTGGATCACTCCGTAGCCCTGCGCTTCGATTGAAAGACATTTCCAACTGATGTGTTCAACAGGAATTGGCTCCGTCTCGGCAACGATTTGTAGATCGCCCGCGATCTCCCTGTAATCGACGAAAATGAAGCTGAGATCATTACGGTCTTCAAAGACCCACTTGTGCAGCTTCTTGATCGAAATCATGTTGGGCGAGTAATTCTGCTTGTCTAAATTGTTGCTTTTTACATTGACGGCATGGTTCTCGGCCAGCATGAAGTCGCCGGTTGCCTTCCTGGTGGTCATGTCCTGTTGGTACTTCTGTGCCATCAGATGTTCGATAGCCTTGTATGCGTCCATTGCAGGCGTCTCCGGTCTGCTTGGTATCGTTTAAGTGGGGGTGCGGCGAGGAAAGCACATGTGCCAGACGCCGCTGTTCTTGCCACGGATCAAGGATTGCCAAGGCGTTCCGTTTCCAGCAGCGCCGTGCCTGCAGCGTATCACACGGCCGAGGAAGAGACTACCGGAAGCGATTTTCAAAGAAGCGGCAGAAAGCCTGTTGTCGTCAGCAGTTGCGGCGTCTGCAGCGGGATTCCCAAGAAATTTGCGGCGTCGTCTTACGAATCGGCCCGGCCGCAGGAAATAAGGGGTTAGACGTGGCACGGTGCCCGCCAGCAGATTCCAATCGAGGAGGAGAGAGCATGGGAACGGGACTGACTTTCGACGAGTACATCGAGCTGACGGCCATGCCGATGGCGGGCGCGGACCCGGTTTTCGTCCAGGTGGTTGAGGAGCACCGGGAGCGGATGTTCCCGATGAAGCTGGTGGTCGCGGCCAATCACCTGCGGTCGCGGGGCTACGACTGCCGGCCGGAATCGCTCGAATTGCTGATCCGCAACGACATCGTGACGCCGGCCGACCCCGACGCTTGGTCGCGGACGAACGTCGATGAGGCCGCGCAGCACTTCGAGGAATGCCAGCTCTTCACGCCGTACGCTGCGATGTGCGAAACGCTCGGCTGCCGCTATGCCGACTTCAAGCGGCCGCTACGTGAGGCGGCGGAACGCGAATCGCAGAAGTACGGCCGACGGGTGCGGGATGACGATCAGTTGTTCGTCATGCACCGGTTTCCGCCGCGCGGCGTGATGAGCGACGATGGCAAGTTCGACATCAAGCCGGCCGTCATTTCCTTCACGCTCTGCGACGACATTCGGGAGCGGCTCGAACGCGGCGAGGACGTGTAAATGGATGGCTCCGAACCGCGCGAACTCGAATTGACGCCCGAACTGATCGAGCACGCCACTTCGGCAGCGCTCCACGAAGCCCAGAAGCACTGTCCGAAGTACGTCGATTATGGGGACGTTGTTCAGGAAGTGCTGCTGCACTTGGTCAGCAAACCGCCGAAGTACGATCCCACCAGGGGGGCATCGGCGAAAACTCTGATCCACACGATCGTCCAGCGAGGCGTGCTCAAGTACGTCGCTCGTCAATGCCGGCACGCTGAACGGTTCAGGCAGGTTGTCGAGACGAAGCCGGAAACGCCCGAGGATGACGAACAGATCCGTCCTCAGCGGGATGCCGCCGAGCGTCATCCGTTTGACCGAACGACAAGAGATCCCACCGATGATGTTCTGCAATTCATCGAGAACGAGGAGAGTCGCGAGCTCTGCCGAACGCTTATCGAGTGCGACAACAACGTGAGCGAAGTGGCGCGCCGGCTCGGTGTAACCGAAGGGGCGGTGCGTTATCGCCTTAAGATGCTCGCGCCGAAGCTGATCGCGGCGGGCTTCAATCCATTCAACAAGGAGGAATTCAAATGACAGTTGCGACTGACGAACTGCTCCTCTCGGCCGCCGAGGTCGAGATTCAGGCCGCCTCCGGCAAGCCGCCGGCGGTGACCATCGTCGCCTACACCGGCGGCTTGATGGCCGTGCCCGGCTGGGGCCCGGTCGCCATCGACTTGGCCGGCATCGACGCGGCCGAGCAGGTCGGCATTTTGGCCGATCACAATTCGTCGCTGGCGGGCATCGTCGGGCACGGCAAGGCAGTCGTGGCCAACGGCCGCTTGCTGGTGCAGGGGACGATCACGCCCTCGACGGACGCGGCGCGGCAGGTGATCGAACTGGCCAAGGGCGGGTTCCGCTTCCAGGCCAGCGTCGGCGTCGCGCCGCTCGATTACCAGCGGGTGCGAAGCGGCGAGACGGTGGAGGTAAACGGGCGGGCCCTCAAAGCGCCGGCCAGCGGGTTCACGCTCGTGCGTGCGGGCGTGCTCAGGGAGGTCAGCATCGTCGCCATCGGAGCCGACGCCGGAACGTCGGTTTCGATTGCGGCCAACGGGAAGGAGCAGAGCATGTCTCAAACGGAAACGCTCACCGCCGAGCAGATTCGGGCCGACGCCCTGGCGGAAACGACTCGCATCAACGCCATCCGCAAGGCCTGCGGTGGGCGGTTCGGCAACATCGAGGCGACGGCCATCGCCGAGGGCTGGGACGCCCAGCGGGCGGAACTGGAAGTGCTGCGGGCGCGGCGGCCGATCCCGCTCTCGACCCACCCCCGCGAGGAGCCCGCCTCGCGCTTGGTGCTCGAAGCGGCGATTCTGGCCCACATGAACTGCGAGCACCTGGCCGAGAAGCACCTGGGGGCCGACGCCGCGCAGCGGGCCCGCGACCTGCGGGCCACGAACCTCGTCGATCTGTGCCGCGCTGCCCTGCTGCTCGACGGCCGAGATGCGCCTCATGGTCGCGACGGGCTGATCAAGGCCGCGCTCAGCACCTACTCGTTGCCGACCGCCCTGGGCGACGCGGCCAACAAGTTGCTGTTCGAGGCCTACACCGAGTCGCCGGCCACCTGGCGGGCGTTCGCCTCGGTGAAGTCGGCCGTCGATTTCAAGCCGCACACCGGCATCCGCATCAGCGATACCGGGGAGTTGACGCAGCTTCCGCCCGGCGGCGAGATCAAGCACGGCTCGGTGAAGGAGGCGATGTACGGTTTCTCCATCGACACCTTCGCCAAGATGCTCTCCATCGACCGGCGGGACATCATCAACGACGACCTCAGCCTGTTCGACGACACGGCCCGGTCGCTGGGGCGGGCCGCAATGCGGTCGCTCTCCGACCTGGTCTACAAAGTGCTGCTGGCCAACGCCGGCAACTTCTTCAGCACGGGTCACGGCAACTACGACGCCGGTGCGGGGACGGCGCTCGCCTCCTCGTCGCTGGCCGCCGGCATCGCCAAAATGCTGGCCCAGCGGGACGACGAGAACCGCGACCTCGACATCCGCGCCCGGACCCTGCTGGTGCCGCCAGAGCTTCAGCAGACGGCCAAGGAGTTGCTGCTCTCCGATTTTATCCAGCGGGCCAACAACGATCTGCCCACCGGCAACGCGCTGAAGAACTCGGTGTCGCTGGAGGTCGAGCCGCGTCTGTCGAACGACGAGCGGTTCGAGGGGACCTCGGCCAAGGCCTGGTATCTGTTCGCCGGCCCGGCGGACGCCGCCTTGATCGTGGCCTTCCTCCAGGGCAAGCAGTCCCCCACCGTCGAGTTCTTCGGGTTCGACGCCGATCCCAATACGCTCGCCGCGACCTGGCGGGTGTACCACGATTTCGGTGCCGCCCTGGCCGACCACAGGGCCGCCTACAAGGCCAAGGGGGAAGCCTGAGCATCTGACTTCGGGAATCCCGGAGTCGCTCCACTTATAACCGTTTTAACTCGTCCCAATCGCACCTAACTAACCACATCTAACCGATCCACCGACCGACCCTTCGCCGCTTGGCGACCGCGGTCCGCAGGCTGCCCCCTGCGGGCCGTCGCGCCCCCTCTCGCTGCCGTTTGCAGCACTCGGCTATGGAGGAACGGTCATGCCGGAAATGGCAGAGCGCGTCGGCAAATACGACGTGCGCTTGGCGTTCACGACGCCCGCAGAGAACGAGGACTATCGCCAGCGCCGCGCCGAAGCGTTGACCGCTTGGCTGCTCGCCCAATGGGAAGCCCAGCGCAAGGAGGACGAGCATGGTGACGCTCGCGCTGCCGGCTAATACCGTGCGGTTCTACAACGACGGGCCAGAAGCCCCGCAGACGCCCGAGTTGCAACTGGCGGAATGGCACTATCGCCAGGCTTTCCTGGCCGGGGCTCGCGAGGTTGCCGGTTGGAGCGTGCCCAACGCACTCTCGCTTGCGCAGATTTGGGACGAGCGCGAGGCGGCGCGCCGCGCAGCCGAAGTGCGTGTTGCCAGTTCCATTCTGTATGGGCATCCGCACCTTGATAGCGAGCAGATCGTTTACCGCGTCGGGCACGAAGTCGCGGCATCGCGGACGCGGGGCCGGTGCCAGGCGCTCGAAATGGCCAAGCAGTTGTGGTGGGAGCTTGCCGACGCCGGCATGGGCGACCAGCAGATCCGCGACTCGATCATGAAGCCTTGGCTCAATGCGGTGGTGATCTGGGCCGGTCGCGTCATCGACCCGCAGCGTGTCGATCCACCGCCGCGCCCCGAGGACCTTTTGAGAGGCGACCAGCGACGCATGCTCGAAGCCGCGAAAGAAGCCCCCACGCCGCCGGCAGCGAAGGCGACGCCCAGCCCGACGTCAACGAAACCCGAAGCGATCATCAGGAGGCTAGCTAACGTGGACCGCGAACTGCTCGATTGGTTGTGGCCTGGACGCATTCCGCTCGGCAAGCTCACGTTGCTGGCCGGCGACCCAGGCCTGGGCAAGTCGTTCGTGACGCTCGACATCGCGGCCCGAGTTTCGCGCGGCACTCCCTGGCCCGACCTGCCGCTATTGAAGCAGTCGCCGGCGGGCGTCGTGCTGTTCAACGCCGAGGATGATCTGGCGGACACCATCGCGCCGCGATTGGACAAGGCTGAGGCCGACGACCGCAACATCTTGGCCGTCGAAGGGGTTTCGATGATGGGGCAGCGCCGGCACTTCTCGCTCGAACAAGACCTGCCGCGCTTGGCGGAAGTGGTCGAACAGAATCCCGGTACGCGGCTCGTGGTCATCGACCCCATCTCCGCTTACACCGGCAAGATCGATTCGCACAACAACAGCGACGTGCGCGGCCTGCTCGCGCCGCTTGCCGAACTGGCCGGTCGCCATCGGTTGGCCATCGTCGCCGTCACGCACCTCAGCAAATCGGGCGGAACGAAGGCGGTCTATCGCGCAATGGGCTCGCTGGCGTTCGCCGCCGCGTCGCGGGCGGTATGGGCCATTGTGAAGGACCAGAATGACCCGCAGCGCCGCTTGTTCCTGCCGGCCAAGCTGAACCTGGCCCAAGACCCCGACGGCCTCGCCTATCGGATCAAGGAAGGACGCGTCGTGTGGGAAACCGACCCGGTTCGCATGCACGCCGACGACGCCTTCGCCTCCGAGATGAAAGCCGCAAACGGCACTGGCAGACGCGGCGCAGAGCGCCGCGAGGCGTCCGATTGGTTGCGTGGTGAATTGTCCGGCGGGGCGAAGCCAGCGTCGGAGGTCATCGAGCTTGGCGAGGAACATGGATTCACGAAGCGAACGCTGCAACGGGCGTTGAAAGAGATCGGCGGCGACCGCAAGAAGGATTCCTTCAATGGCCCTTGGCTGTGGTCGCTGCCCGCCGAAGGTGCCAACGAAGATGACAGTTCACCCCGCCACACTTGAATTGGCATCTTCGGGCGAACTGGCACCTTTGCACCTTTGGGGGGGTGCTCCCCAAGGTGCCAATTCAATCCCAAGGTGACACTTATAAATCCAAGATGACAGTCAAGAGCCGTAGAGAGATTCGTCTTCCCCACGTTCAGGCGAAGGTGCCAAACAGCCCCCAAGATGCCACGAAAAAGAGGCGGGGGTGAATTGGCATCTTGGTTCAGCTGCATGCTGTCGCGGAAACTGCCCCACGAATTACTGTCCATAGCCTTTGGGATACTGTGGGTTGCCATTGCCAGCCCACCCCATCAAGCAAACGCATTCTTCTCTCGTCGACTCTTGGTTCTTGCCCTCGACATAGGTGTTGATGATTCGCCATCCGAGATTGAGAAACGCATTGATCGCGTCGTCAAAAGAACGGATCGCGTCGTTATACGCAGGTCCGCGTTGGGAACCAATTTCGCAGGTCCGGGTCACGTTCGATGGCCACGCTTCTGGCATGATCGGAACTCTTTCGTGTTCAAAGAGGAACGAGCGTACTTCACCAAGCCGTGAGTCTAACAACAGAAGATAGTGTCGCCAATGGTTCGCGGCCCTAGGTACTTCTCGGCGGAAGGCTTCCGGAGACGCCAGCGGGAACAGCCGCCATACCAAGCACAGTTTTATGTTGTACCAGACATGATCGACGGCCCCGAAAAAGTCCTCTGCATCAGCCACCTGCGCGAAGTCCTGGGCTACGCATGCCGGCAGGTCGCGCGAACCGGTGAACCGATCATCGTCCAACGCTACAACCGCCAGGAGGTCATCCTCGTGCCCCTGGCCGACTGGCGCTACTACCAGCAGTTGGAGGCCGAATTGCGCTCAGGCGGAACGTTGGCAGACGACGCCTTGGCGGAACTTGCGGACGGGGAGAATGCCTAGATGAGAATCTTCGGAATCTTGGCAGCGATCAGCTTGATGCGGGCGCGAACCGATGGCTCATGTGTGACTCCCGCATGCGGATGGGCCGCGGCGGGGACCACGCAACGAGGAGCCAGAACGATGAACGAGCAGAAGTTGTTGGAAGGCCAGGTTCGGGAATGGGAGGCCGAGGGGAAATGGGTAGATCGCGGGCGGTGGAAGCGGGCCAAGAACGGGACGCTCGAATACGTGCCGACCCGGCGCGAGATTGCCGCCAAGTGCAAATTGCTACGCGCCATCGCCGGTTGGCGCGGCGCGAACGCCCGAGCACCGCGCGGCGGCGAACACGCCGTAGCAACGACCGCTGGTGTCTGACGCCCAATTCGCCAACCCCAACGCCTACGAGGCCGAATGACGCGGCCTTTTCTTACGGCCCGATTGTTCTGCCAACCGCTATCGCGACGCAACGTGGGCCACCTGTTGGCCCACAACGCGGGCATGCTGGATACCTGCAACCGAGTTGTGGTAACTGTGGTGGTTTGTGAACGAAATGAGCCGCCGAAGTGCTGGTAACACCAAGGCGGCTCTGACCAGCCCCCTTTGGTTTGGAAAGGGAAGCAATGGCTACTCGTCATTCTACTGGCGTGCCGGCGGTCGGCTACCTGCGCCGCAGCACCGATCTGCAAGAACGTTCGATCCCCGATCAGAAGGCCTACAT
>JAANMV010002625.1_pt1 | contig 17083 bp, 9 predicted proteins | sample 7279661 | NCBI WGS metagenome assembly JAANMV01 (sample SAMN14094540, study PRJNA606508) | bioreactor metagenome | isolation source: A lab-scale SPAN reactor treating ammonium-rich wastewater day 121 | place: Ireland: Galway | collected 2017-05-16 | reverse complement strand
AATGTGCTGTATGCCTCTGCTGTGCTGGCCGGGACCCCTGAAAACAAGTCGATCCCCCTGGCTTTCGGTTCTGATATCAAGCAGGCCATTCCACTGGGTGAGTTTGTCGATGCAATACAGGCCTCAGCACGGATTGCTCCGACAGTCTGGTTCCTCGACCTCCGTCCTTCTCCCGGCATGACTGACGAAGTTGCATCCGAGATATTCAGGTCGGTCCTGCTGAAGGTCGAAATGAATGATGACCGTTCCAAACGTGAGCCGATTGGTGTCGGTCTGATGATTCTCTCGAAAGACGGAGCCTATCCTGAACTGGCTGGCAGTGTTCGCGATGCGCTGTCCGGCCAGGCGGATGTGGATGGCGACGGCAGGATCCTGGATTACGAAGCAGTCCAGTTTCTTTCCGAGAGGTGCCATACAGCCGCACGCCTGCAGCTCATCGGGGTTGCACAGCACACACTTCCTGTACTGCCCCAGTTCAAATTAACCCGTTAATCCGATCAGAGCACACTGATCGGATCGACATCGATAATCAGGCGGGTTTTTGAGGGTGGTTTGAGCAGTTTTTCACGGAGTTCCGGTGAGTTGAGGATTTGCTGCCGGATCTTTCCATCGCGGCTGGCCAAAAGGATCTGCCAGCGCCAGCGCCCGAGCAGCTTTTCCAATGGGCAGGGGGTCGGTCCGATCACACGGCAGATGGATGGCGCAATTCCTTTCAGGGGTTGTTGAATGAGCTGCATCATTTCTTTGGCGAGTTCTTCCGCCTTTTCTGCTATTTCGGATTCCACTCGAAGATTCAGCAACCGGGTATGAGGTGGCAGCCCCAGCTGCTTCCTGAACCGGCTTTCGATGCGGCGAAACGCCAGGTAGTCGTGGCGCAGAGCAGTGAATATCGAATAATGGCTGGGTGCGTAGGACTGGACCAGCACCAGCCCGGGGTGCTCCCCTCGGCCTGCACGTCCCGCTACCTGGGTCAAAAGAGAAAAGGATCTTTCCGAAGCACGAAAGTCTGCGACATTCAAAGCTGTTTCCGCCTGCACCACCACTACCAGGCGGACTCCCGGCATATCGAGGCCCTTTGAAACCATCTGAGTCCCCACCAGAATATCGATCTCTCCCTTGCGGAATCGGGACAGGATGCGGTCATGGGAGCCTTGTTCCTGAGTCACATCCAGATCAATCCGCTCCGATCGAGCCGAGGGAAAGAATGAGGCGATTGTTTCCAGCACCTGTTCGGTTCCAAACCCGCGGGCGCGAATCCAGGCTGAGCGGCAATAGGGGCATGCCTCCGGCTCACCCTGGACATAGCCGCAGTGGTGGCAGCGCAGGCTTCGGTCACGCGAATGCCACACCAGAGTGACGCTGCAGTGCTGGCACTCCAGGGCTTTTCCACAATCACGGCATTGCAGCTGAGTCGAGTGGCCACGACGGTTCAGAAACAGGATCGATTGCAAACCCATTGAAAGGGTTTCTTCGATCGCATCACGTGCGCGTGAAGACAGAATCCGCTCGGTGGGCGGGCGATGCCGCATATCGACCAGTTCAATCTGAGGGAGCGCATGTGCGGTTGCGCGTTGTGGCAGGTGAAGGAGGGTGGATTTCTTTCGGAGCACATTCTCGTAAGACTCCAGTGAGGGAGTGGCACTCCCCAGGACGACTACAGCCTTTTCGATCATCCCACGGTAACAGGCGACATCCCGGGCATGATACCGGGGAGCCGGATCCGATTGTTTATAAGAAGGGTCATGTTCCTCATCCACAATGATCAACCCAAGGTTCTCAAGAGGTGCAAACACGGCCGAACGGGTTCCCACAACAATCGGAACTTCCCCGGCCCGAACTCGCATCCAGGCTTCGAACCGCCTCGATTGCGACAACCCGCTGTGAAGAACCTCCACCCGGCCGGGGAACCTCCCACGATAACGTGCCGCTGTCTGCGGTGTCAGTGCGATTTCCGGAACAAGGACAAGAGTCGACTTTCCAAGCGCCAGGGCTTCATCGATCGAACGGAGAAAGACTTCGGTTTTTCCGGATCCGGTGACACCATGCAGGAGGAACTGGTGATAACCTCCCATGCCGAGTGAATCGCTGATAGTCCGAACTGCCTGGACCTGGTCCGCATTCAGATCGACTGGGGGGGTCTGGTACTGTTTTTCAGCTTCTGAAATGCGCGGTTGGTTAGGCCGGGCACGCAGGGACAGGGCATTCTCATGAAGGAGGGCTTTGATAACGGCCACTCCAACTCCCGCTTTCTCCTTTATTTCGGCTGCGCTCATGGCTGTTCCTGGTTCTGCAAAGAGCTCGAGAGCCTGACGCCTCTTCGGGCTGAGCTTTGGCTGCTTATAAACTGTCTCGTAGGATGGTCCACAGATATAGACCTGCTCCTGCCTGACTGATGTTCGAGATCCGAATGGAAAAGCGGCAAACAGGGTTTCCCCCATCGAACAGAAATAGTAATCGGTGATCCAGCGAGCCAGCTCCATCAGATTCCCGGTTATGACAGGGCTTTCATCGAGAAGATCATCCGGTTCTTTAATCCTGGCAGGATCGTAATCAGTAGTGTTTGACAGGCTGGTGATAAAACCGATCTGCCGGGGGCGGTTCGAAAATGGTGCAAGGATGCGTGAACCGGCTAATGGAAGATCATCCCACGCATTGGGTTTCTTATAAGTGAATTCATCTCGAAGGGGGTGGTTGAATACCACCTGGATATATCCAGACATGATTCCGGATTATGCGGTTGTGGCCTCCGGCTGAGAACTGGTTCCGGCTTGATCCAGAACCGACTGGCAGTTCCGTCTAAACCCTTCATAACCGGTTCTCCTGAGCGCGGTGCCGGTCACCGCCTGCTCCCATTCTTCGGGTGTCCACTGGAGCCACTCTAAAAGACGTGGCGGCCGGGTCCAGGGGATTGGTTGAAAATCAGGCTGGCCTGTAGGGTTTGTGAAGCGGTTCCACGGGCACACAGTCTGGCAGTCATCGCATCCGAAGATCCAGCCATGTGTGCCTGGAAAAGTGTTCTGTTCAAATTCACCGCGATGCTCGATGGTCCAGTAACTGATGCATTTCCTGCTGTCCAGAACATGTGGTTCGACAAAAGCACCCGTAGGGCAGGCGGAGAGGCAGCGTGTGCAGCTCCCGCAATAATCTCCATAGGGAGGATCCGGTTCGATTTCGAGAGTTGTCAGCAGGCATCCGATGAATGTCCAGGATCCGAGGCTGCGGTTAATCAGGAGTGTGTTTTTTCCAATCCATCCCAGTCCTGCCTGTTGCGCCCAGTATCGTTCGAGAAGAGGAGCGGTATCCACTCCGATCCATGTGTCAGCTTCAGGAAATTCGGCTCGGATCCGGTCTGCGATCTTCTTAAGCCCTTTCTTCAGGGTCTTATGGTAATCGCGTTGCCCGGCATACATTGCCACTTTGCCAGGCTGGTTTGACGGAGGTCTGCCGGGGGTGCAGTAATTGGACAATCCGACCAGAACTGATTTCGCTCCGGGAAGAAGCAGGCATGGGTCGAGGCGTTTATCGACATTCCGGGTCATGTAACCCATCGAAGCCTGATATCCCCGATCCAGCCAGGACAGGTAAGCCGCTTTTGTGGAGGCATTGACTGAAGACACCCGGGCACACCCCGCCCGATCGAAACCGTGCTCTTTGAACCAGGAGAGGATCAGATCCCGGGCATTGGATGGCATTGTGCAAAATTAATGCGCCCCGCCGGGAAGGTCTTTCCTGACGGGGCTTTGAATTCGGTGGCTGTGCAGCTGAAAGAAATTCTTAGAGCTTGCGGACATTGCAGGCCTGGAAGCCTTTCTTCCCTTCGGTGACTTCAAACTCGACCTTATCGCCTTCAGTCAGTGACTTATAGCCATCTCCGAGGATCATGGTGTGGTGGACGAAAACATCCTCACCCCCCTGGCGAGCGATGAAGCCATAACCTTTGCTGTGGTTAAACCATTTGACGGATCCTGATTCCATTGATTTGTCACCTTCTTTCCTGGTCAGTTTTGAAAACGAAGGATGCAGTTGAAAAGGAATACTCGCATGTGCATGAACCCATCGGATTATTCAATATGAATTACAACCTGCTTCAGGGTATTCAACTCTTTGGGGAAGGATTCAAGGAGAACTTCACTTTCAACAATGAACCTGATTTTCGACCAACGTTGAATAACGCTATCATCCCTGTTTGCAGAGGTCAAGCTTTTGATCTCAGAAAATCATGCTTTTTCACTCAGGATAACCTTGCGGCGCTGTGCCCGGCACGGTCATTTCGGGTGGTCAGTGGTTATTGTTTTTGAGCAGCCAGACCTCCGATAAATGAGACCGTTGACGCCAGTTCAGCATCTCCTCATCCATGGGATCCCAGGTCAGAATCAGAACCCCATCTTTCAGATCCTTTTGCGGAACCGGGAACTCTTTAAATTCACCGATGTTTGTTGAGTAACGGCTTGGGAGGGCGGGCTTCCCATCGATGCGCAGAAAGCAGTCTTTCTGGCCGGTGATCCGGATGGTGTAATGAGCCTGCGGATCCAGCCCTTCATAACGCATGGCATTCGGCCAGTCCAGGAATGATGGCCACGAAAGCCGGCGGCGGCTCATGCCGCTGTCCCACCAGAGATATGTCGGCGGCGGGTTTCGCTCCATGGTCGGGTCGGTGTTGACACTCTCACCCATGACAACATGCTCGGACTTCCCGAGCTCACCGACATCATCATAAAAGCTGCCCTCACCCGGATTCTCCCATTCAGCGATAATTTTGAGGCGCGCCAGGCGGTCGGCTTCATTGGGCATGGCACGAATGGCTTTAAACTCATCTTCGAGCCACCAACGGTTGTTGATGGGGCGGTCGATGAAATCCATGGACGCACCACGCTCAGCGCCGCTGGCCTTGTACTTCGGGACACTGGTTTGAAGCTGGATTGTCTGAAACAGCTTTTCCGCCAGTTCATCGATATGTTTGCGGATATCCGGATTGGGTGTTTCAGTATCCTGCCTTTTCAGAACTCTTTCACTCTGGTTCATGGCTGATTCCGAACCCAGCTGGGGAGCCTGTGCGAGCAGATGGTTGACCTGATTCTCGAGATCGGTTTCAAAGATCAGGCGGTGGCGGATGTAATAATCATAGTGCGCACGGAACACCAGCATCAGCCAACGCCAGTTATCACCCAGTTGTGGATTCTGGTCCTCAAGCGATTTCCAGTAAGCCTGGGTGGCATCCACCGATCCATTTTTCAGCAGGACTCCATCCCAGTTTCTTTCAAGCGCGAAGATTCCATCCGCTGCCTTTTCTGCCACATCAGTTCCAAAAAAGAAATTGGCGTAGTCTTTCAGGATTTCTCTCTCAGTCAGGTTGGGATCCCAGCCCAGCAAACTCCAGAGGGCTTTATTTGCATCATCATGGACCCCATCCGAATAGGAGATGAACCCATTGAGAAACGGGGTCAGATACCGAACCACTCGTGTGTAAAAAACAGGCCTCGGGTTGATGCACTCCCGTCCCAGTGTGAGTGCATAAGCATTGTCCCACCAGGGGACAGGGTATTGGCAGCGGACTGTGTGAGTGATGTCCGGGTAATCGCGTATGAGATATTTTTCCGGGAGGCGTCGGCGAATTTCTGGGATGGAAGGGCTGGATGGACCCGCAACAATCCCTCGAATCCAATCCGGCTTTTCAAGGCGCAGGTATTCCAGAACCTGATCCACTTCTTTCGGGTCATATCCCTGCATCGACATCCATACCCCTCCTTCGGGGTGATACCGGTGGAGTCTTTTATAGAGATCTTTCAGAAGCGCAAGCACCAGGTTGGGCGGATTGTCTCCGGGATCACCCCCGGGAACAAACACACCATCTAATCGTGGGATGGATTGATAAAAAGCCTCATGCTCCTCGAGCAGTTCATCTCTTTTGGCTTGATCGTCAAGTGGAAATTCCGCTGGTGTCCAGACCCAGTATTCGATTCCATATTTTGCACAGATCCGGCTCATTTCCTTGTTCATGTCCTCACGGGAAACGCGCATCAAGGGCGAGGGGTCGGTATCCTGGAAAGGGATGTTTTCGATGGCATTGGCTCCGAAAATGACCATTTCACGGATATATGTTTCCATCTGCTCTGTCGTCCAGGCATCCCAGCTGTTGGCCCTGGGGCGGAAACCAATCTGATGCCCGCGGGGTGACAGGACTGGTTTGGATGAAAACTCAAACGGCACTGGAAATAAGGCCTGGCCATTTTTCCAGGCCATCTTTCGCAGCAGATAGCCTGCACCTGCCAGCACCCCTCTGCCATCATCGCCGACAATCCACACCTCGGGTGTCGATTGATGAGAAACGATCTGAAATTTTTCAGCCTGAGATGTTCCGGTCCCTGACAGGATTTCAGCAGGTGCATCGGGGTGGCTCTTTTCGATCTGATCCCGCAAGGTGAGGATGATCCGCGGCACAGAGGCAGCTGCATCGTTGCCGGTCTTGATGGCGAGAGGTTTTCCACAGCGCTTCCCGGTTTCTATCGACAGCATTTCTGCCGCGGCACTCATCGAAGAGGGAACCTCGCCATGCGGGAGCACTACCACAGATTTGGAAAGATCCTGCTGAATAGGTTGATCCAAGGTATTGGCCAGTGCGTAAACAGCAAGCAGGCAGCAGCTGCAGGATAATAATAAAAATGATTTCATAAGATGCACCTCCTCGAGTGATGGCACAGAGCATGAACACTAAAACCAAGAATACCGGGAGCAATCTCCCGGAAGTTCAAGCCAGTTTTCGGATAGCTTCGGTGACATCCGAAAAAATCGGCAATATCTCATGGAGGGCGGTAACTTCGATGGAGTGGCGGACAACTGGCGATAAGCCACAGATGCCAAACATCACCCGCATTTCGCGTGATTTCTTGAGAACCGCGACCAGCATGGCCAGTCCGCTGGAAGCCATGTATCCCACACCATCGAGGTTCAGAATCACTCGTTTCGGGAATTTCTTCAAAGTATTGTTTATGAATTCGGTCAATTCAGCTGAGCCGGCAACATCCAATTCACCGGTCACTTCGACCACCATGGAGCCATCTATGTTTCGCATCTGGTAGAGCATGAGTTTTTCGGGCCTTTGACAGATTCAGATTGCCCGGTATTGTCCTTTATTGGTTCCAACGTTTCAATTCTTCCTGCCGGGCAGCAAGAATCTTTTCGACCGCCTCATCCAACGGGACTTCGATTCGGTTTCCTGTCTCACGGCAGGTTAATTCGCACACACCACGCGCCAGAGATTTCTGGCCAATCGAAACCTGAACAGGAATGCCGATCAGATCGGCATCTTTGAATTTGACTCCTGGGCGTTCCTCTCTGTCATCATACAGAACATCCAGTCCAGCCTGAACCAGTTGCTCTGCCAGCTTGTCACAGGCACGCACAACTTCGGCCAGATGTGCACCCAGAGACAATACATGGACATCAAAAGGTGAGACGGTTGCCGGCCAGCAGATCCCTTTATCGTCATGGTGCTGCTCGATGATTGCGGCGACAGTCCTTGTGACCCCAATCCCGTAGCAACCCATGATCATGGGCTTCTGTCCGCCATCTTCATCCTGGAATGTGGCATTCAGCGAGGTGCTGTACTTGGTTCCCAGCTTGAATACCTGTCCGACTTCGATTCCCCGGACCACCTCGATCGAGCGGGCTGGATCGGCTTCGCATGCATCGCCCGCCACCGCCCAGCGCAGATCCAGGACACGGCTGGGTTTGAAATCTCTTCCTGCAACCACATGAACAAAGTGCCTGTCTGTCTGGTTGGCGCCAGTCACCATCTCCGGCATAGCCATAACTTCATAATCAGCCCAGATCTCCACACCCGGATCGAGGCCAACCGGGCCGGCATAACCCACAGCAGCTCGTGTCAGTCTTGTCACCGTATCTGCAGGTGCAAGGTCCACCAGGCATCCCATTTCTCTCCCGACTTTGACAGGATTGGCTTCGCGGTCCCCGCGTACCAGAACTGCCACCACTTTGTCCTGGCCCTGGAACAGGATGGTCTTCGCCAGTTCGGTGGGTTTTTTTGACAGGAACTTTGTGACTTCCTCGATGGTGGCTTTTCCCGGTGTATCGACCGGTTCGCAGGCTGGGCTGGCTGGATCGGGTTTACCTTCTGTGGGGGGAACAGTCGGGCATATTTCGAGGTTGACCGCAAAGGAGGTCCCGGGGCTGATGGCGATTTCAGCCTCTCCGGCTTCCGCCAGAGCCATAAACTCATGCGAGTATTTCCCACCGATGAGTCCGGTATCGGCCGATACTGCCCGGGTTTCCAGACCGCAGCGTTTGAATATCCGGTCATAAGCATGATACATGACCCAGTAGTTGCGGTCGCATTCATCCTCATTGCGGTCGAAGGAATACGCATCCTTCATGATAAATTCGCGTGCCCGCATGACTCCGAAACGAGGCCGTGTTTCATCCCGGAATTTGGTCTGAATCTGGTAAAGGTTTTTTGGAAGTTCCCGGTAAGAAGTGATCCCATCGGCCACCAGGGCAGTAACAATCTCTTCATGGGTTGGACCGAGAACGAATTCGCGCTCATTTCGATCTGTCAGGCGCATCAGCTCAGGCCCCATGTCATCCCAGCGCCCGGTCTTCTTCCAGAGGGTATCGGGCTGGAGAGTCGGCATGAGGATTTCCTGCGCTCCCGAATGGTTCATTTCATCACGGACAATATCAGCCACCTTCTGAATCACCCGTAACCCAAGGGGCAGATAGGTGTAAAGCCCGGATGCCAGCATCCGCATCATCCCGGCACGCAGCATGAGAATGTGGCTTGCTACTTCAGCATCTTTTGGAATCTCTTTGAGTGTTGGAGAAAACGCTTCGGAAGAACGAGCAAGCAGGCTCAAGACATTAGCTCCTTAATCCATTTGAACAGACCAATGCGTGCAAAATCATTGATAAACACAAATATGAACAGTGGCAGCAGGATGACCAGCCCGATGTATTGAATCACCTCCCGGGTTCTCAATGAGAAGGTTCTGCGGCTGATTCCCTCGCACAGTGCGACGACCAGGTGGCCGCCATCCAGAACCGGAATTGGAAGCAGGTTGAGTAGGGCAAGGTTCACTTGAAGAAATGCGCAGAACCACAACAGGCGCCGCAGCCCTTCTTTCCCGACACGAGCCGAAATCTGAAGTATCGCGACCGGGCCACCAATCAGACGGTGGTTGACCTGGCCGGTGAACAGGCCCTTGAGGACAAACCAGGTCTCTGCACAGGCATTGATTGTCTCATCGACCGCCTCACCGATACTGTCCATAAAACCGAGCGCACGTGTCGGTTCCTCGAAAGATATCCCTACCCGGGCGAGAGGAAATTCACGTGCCAGCTGAAGCCCGATATCGCTCCGGAAGGGTGACATTTCCACCTGGGGGGTGATGGTCGCGGTATGGACTTCCTCTCCCTTGGGCTTGATCCAGCTGACCTCAACCGGGATCGGCTCCGGTTTTTCTTCAGTGCCAGGTTCAACCTTTTTATAGGAGAAGGATATGGCTCGCTCAACTTCCTCAGCGGTTTCCACCAGATTCCCATTCACCGCCACAATCTGGTCGCCGGGATGAAGGTCAATATCCGCTGCCGGATAACCGCGTGCGATCCTTCCGACAACAGGAGGGACTTTGGGAGAGATCCCGACAGCGGCCTGCCCGACACCCAGAAGAGCTGTGTGTTCACCGGTCTCATTCTTGACCAGAGCGGGAGTAATCGAGGCGGATTTGATTTCACCATTCGTATTCTGCCACGACAGGGAAACAGTTCTGGGGACTGGACCTTGGGGAGTTTCTTCAAGGAGGTTTGTGGTAATTTCCCGGAATTTTGACCATGTATCTGGAGACTGGTGGTCAATGGAAAGAATCCGGTCACCGGTCTCGAGGCCTGCGGCAAATCCAGGTCCGACCGGATCGACAAATGAAAGAACCAGGCATTTATCGATCTCTTTCATCGAGACCGGCAACGAAACCGAAAGGGTTTTGGTTCCACGGCGGACCTCAACCGAGGCCGCTTCTTTCCCCGATTTCCTCAAAGACTGGATTTCGCTGAGATACTCATCCCAGGTTCGGACTTCGATGCCATTCACCGAGAGCAGGACATCGTTCTTCTGAAGCCCGGCTTTGGCTTCCAGGCTGCCAGGGATGACCGAACCAACAATATTGTAATCATAGGGTGTGCCAAACAGGTAGGCCAGGCTGAACAGGATCAGGAACGCCCCGATGATATTTGCCCCAGGACCCGCAGTGACAGTCGGAATTCTTCGCCAGGGTGAAATTGAATAGAATTCATCTTGTTTTCCGGTTATTTCCGCCGGGTTGTCCCCCGCCAGTTTGACATAACCCCCCATTGGAATCGGGGCGAGGATATACTCTGTTTCGCCACGGCGAATGCTGGCGAGTGGTTTTCCGAATCCGATCGAAAACTTCTCGACCCGGATTCCGGAAAGGCGCGCCACAATGAAATGCCCTGCTTCATGAATAACAACCGCTATTCCCAAAACAAGAATAAAATTCAAGGCATCAAGGAGGATTTCGAACACCTGGTCTGTTAACATGGAACCTCTGAATTAGAATTTAGATACATTTACGAAATTATACGGTGGGCTTCTTCACTGTCAACGGAAGGGATTCATTCCGCTTATCTCAGACATTAAGGTGTTTTGATTCATGGACTCCCCGCTTCGTCTCCTTGTCGATCAGAATATTCCGCTTGCTCAAGAGGTTCTCGGTTGTTTTGGGGAGATTCGCCTGGCTCCTGGAAGGGAGATTTCCTCAGCGTCAATTCAGGATGCGGATGCTCTCCTGGTTCGATCGATCACCCGTGTGGATCGCTCCCTGCTTGAGGGATCACGTATCAGGTTTGTCGGAACCGCGACCATCGGGACAGACCATATCGACCTTGAGTGGCTCAGGCAGGCCGGGATTGCCTTTGCCGATGCGGCCGGGTGCAATGCCTGCTCGGTGGCCGAGTATGTGGTTGCCGCCCTGCTCGAAATTGAGTCAATGCGGAAAACCTCTGTCGAAGGGCAGACTCTGGGCGTAGTTGGCGTGGGAAATGTCGGCTCGCGGGTGGTCCAATATGCCCGAATTCTTGGGATGAAAGTTCTGTGCTGTGACCCCCCGCGGGTGGAAAAAGAAGGGCTGAAAGATTATGTCAGCCTGGAAACAATCCTGGATCAATCCGATGTGGTGACCTTCCATACACCCCTGACCCGTGAAGGACCTCATCCCACATACCATCTCCTGTCTTCAGACAATATCGCTTCACTCAAGGCGGGTGCAGTGGTCATCAACACCTCACGAGGGAGTGTCATCGAAGGGAAAGCGCTTCTTGACAGAATCGGAAATCATTCCCTGGGTCCGGTGGTTCTCGATGTGTGGGAAGGCGAGCCGAAACCCAATCACCAGCTGCTCGAAAGGGTATTCATTGCGACTCCCCACATCGCAGGATATTCGTATGATGGCAAAGTCGCCGGAACACGCATGATGGCCGAAGCCCTCGCCAGATTTACTGGCCACCCATTCACATGGGATGAAAATTGGATCGAAAAACCATCCCAACCGGTGATTCAGGTGGATTCCTGCGGAAGACAGGCCATCCGGGAAGCAGTTGTGGGAGCCTGTCCCATCCTGGAGGATGATGCCCGGATGCGCACCCTGCTGAGGCTTTCCGGAGACCCGCTCGGTTTAGCATTCGACCGGTTGCGAAAAGACTATCCCATACGGCGTGAATTTGGAAATTATTCAATCGCTGGTCCTGTCCTCAGAGAATCGGACATAACGGTTCTCCGCAGTCTTGGTTTTCATGCCGAATTATCCCGGGAGAAATGACGGGCGATATGGCCATGATGACTGGTGAATCCTTCCTGCTGAAGAATCTCGCTGCCCTTGAAAAGAGGGATGCCCGGCTGGCCGAACTGATCCAGAATCTTGCTGCGGATGCACAAGTCCGCATTATACCTGCATCGAATGGGGATCTCACAGCCGCTTTCGTCCATCCAGATGGGACGACCAAAAGGATCCACAGCAGCCGGGATCCCCGGCGCGATGCCATGCTGTGGGCGCAGGAACTCAAAATGAACCCATCCCAGTCGGTTGCCCTGTTCGGCCTGGGACTTGGATACCCGCTCAAGGCATTTCTGGACCTGTATCGTGAAAAAGTCGGAGCTTTGTGGTGTTTCGAATCCTCTCCCGCTTTGTTCAAAGCCATGCTGGAAAGAGCGGATTGGAGTGAGGTTCTGGCGGATCCCCGTATCGCTTTCATGGTAGGCATTGGTGATCTCGAATTCCGGAGGATTACAGCGGGTGGATTCCAGAAGATCATCGTGGATGGGATTGAAGTCGTGGAATATGGACCAGCGGTTCAGGTCGCACCGGAGTGGTATCGGGAGCGCCAGGAGAATGTCCGGGACCTGATCCGCCAATGGACCGCCGAGATGCTGACCAGCATCCAGCGCGGCCCCCTCTTTCAGTCCAATATCCTGGCCAACTTGTCTTCCCTGGGGGAGGCATTCCTTTTTCGGGATATCGGATCCATGATCGCGAATCGTCCTGCCATCATGGTCAGTGCCGGGCCCAGCCTGAATCGCAATGTTCATAAACTTCATCGCGCCAAGGGGAGGATTCCGATTATTTCGGTGGATACCTCGCTTCGCATCCTGCAGAAGCATGGGATCACTCCGGATCTGGTTGTTTCGATCGATGGCCTGGGATTATCCGCTAAGCATTTCGAGGGTGTGATCAACCTCGAGAAAATTCCTTTGGCTTTTGACCTCGAAGTCACTCCTTCAGTGCTGAAACCCTACCCGGGGCCATGCTTTCTTGTGGGGAACAAAAAGCCAATGGTCTATTCCTGGCTGGAGGACGCCATTGGCCCGCTGGAAGGCCTCACCAAAGGATTGACTGTCGCCCAGGCGGCTTATCTGCTGCTGGCTCATTATGGCGCCGAGCCGATTATCCTTGTCGGACAGGATCTTTCGTTCGAAAGACAAGGTGGGGCGACCCATGCCGATGGAGCCGCTTTCCAGGGGCGGTATGAGCCTGATCCACAAGGCGGGGGCCGTTGGGAAGATCCTTTGAAACCGGATGGGTTGAAGCAGGTCCCGATCCTTCAGGTACCCGCGAATGATGGGGGCTTTGTCCCGACAACCCAGACATTGTATGCCTATCTCAAGCGCTTCGAAGAAGATATTGCCCGAAGTGGAAAAAAGACCCTCAATGCCACAGAAGGAGGGGCCTTGATCCAGGGCGCCCACATCTCAACGCTGGACCAGATCTATGATGACCTTGGAGTGGATCAGCTTCCTGCCTTCGAGGGATTCCTGAGTTCCCACAACCTCGAACCGATCGGTATCCAATTCCGGCAGGAGTATCAATCGTTTCTTTCAGAGATCTGCCATACCTTGAAAATGGCAGAAAACGCCTTTCTTGAGGGAGTCACTCAATCCCAACGGCTTGCCGCAGATCTGAGCTGGGAAAAATTGGCTGATTCAGATATCCAGAGCCGGTTCAACATGCTGTTCCGGCTGTTCGACCAGGTCAGACAATCAAAAAAGATTCAGATGCTGATCGACCGTGGGGTCATGAAGTCTCTCTATTTCCTCCATAAGGGTGATTTGCCGGAACCCGAAAAACGAACTCGTGAGCAACACAAGATGGTTGCCGAACGCTATCTGCTTTTTTTTGAAGAAGCATTGGAGATGGCCCGGAGGGGAATTCAGCTCCTTTCCTGAGCGTGATCCGGATGGGAGCACCGGTTGCCCGGAAACCGATTCAAAGGAAGGACTCCATGAGCAGAGACCTTTACCGAAAATCCTGTGTCATTTTTCTTGGGATCTGTTTTTTCTTCGGAGGGAGAGGCCTCTGCGAGCCAGAGCCAGATTCAAAGGAATTTGAAAAGTGGTGGGTCCAGCGATTCCAGATGCAGGAACTTCCCTGGTCTTCCAGCCATATCTGTCAGGAGATAAACCCGCTTCCATCTTTTTCAGTCACTCCGACAGCCACTGGAACACAGGCAGTCCGGATTTCACTGCCTTTTTCTGCCGGGGCATTCCCTGAGGGGCTGCAACTCGAAGTCCATCACAAATCCACAATCCTGCTGCCCCAGGTTCGGATTCTCACTCTGCATCCCTGCCTGCCACGATGTGTCAGACAAGCCATCCTCACCTTCCCGTTTCATTTTCATTCACTGGAACCACACGCCTTCTCCTTAAAATTAGTTATTCCGAAAGCCAGAGACACCCAGCCAGTGTTCAGCATGACGGAATCTGCTTCTGGCACATGGAAAATCTCCTGGATGAACCGGCAGCTGACCCTCACAGAAAGGGCCTTATCTTTTCGTGTTGTCGACAGCCAGGCCTGGAAAGCCACACTCATTGCACCCACCCGGGAATCTTCCGCTCCCCCCAGGATCGAAATTGTGGAAACCGGTCCTTTTTACCACTGGATCCGGTTTCTCTACCCGGATGCAAGGTGGCCACGCATCCTGGAATATAAGATGGATAACCTCGGCACAGTCTCCGCAAGAATCCATCTTCAAAGGGTTGCGGTGAGTGATGGTTATTGCCCGGGTCTGGGGTGGGATGTCCAGCAGGGGGAGCTGGTCGATCCCATGGCGGAGGAAAATGGGTATTCAATTGGAGGTGCATTGGCGCTGATGCTGTTCGAGGGAGGTGAACCTTTCTCGATTCCATTCGGGAAAGGTACCCTCTCTTTTCCTGAAGCACATTTTTTACGCAAGGGAATGGTCCAGCTGGATAGCTGGCCTGCCGGGGTGAAAACCACTTACAACAGGGCCTCTGAGAATGATCGGATTCCCCATCAACCAATGGCCTGGCGAACCGCCGGCTTTGTGGTTTCTGCTACTGGCCAGGTGGAATGGAACCACCTCGATGAACCACTCCAGCACGTCACCATTTCCAAAGCCGCTACCCATGCCGAGGGAGGGGCTTCCCACAGTGGCATCGAGGGAGAGAGACCCATTTTGAAAAAAATCATGGACTTCCACCGTGATGCCATCCTGGACTCGGCTTTGCGGGGGGATGATTTTGGCAATGTCACCCACTTCCAGCAGGATGCGCATCCCTCGATTTTCGGCATGAACCGCCTCAACCATTGCCTGGCGATCTTTCGTGAATACGAACAGACAGCAGACCCGCGTTTGCGAACCCTTGCACTGGACTGGTGCCGGAACTTTTACAACCTGTCGATCTGGTGGGGCAGGGATGAGACTTTCGGCGGCACACGTTATAACAATGCCAACGCTGCAGGAGACAAGACTCATCAGGCGGATCAGTCGTTCATGTGGCGCAGCAATTTCGCTTCACACTTCTGCACCAAAGGGTTTGCCTCCTTTTACCTGGCGTATGAGGAAACAGGTGACCCGCGCATGTCGGCGGCCTTCACAGCCCAGGCGGACTATGTGCGCAGCCAGGTCCATGCTGTCTGTCCACCAGGAGAGCCGCGCAATATCGGGCTGGTGGAAGACCTGCTCCGGAGTGCCGAATGGACCGGTGAGGAACAATTTACACAGGATGCCCTCCGGTTGTTCCGTGAACTTCGGACCTGCATGAACGGCCAGGGACTGTTTTCGCAGTCCTGCCAGCCGATTGTGGCCGATCTGCCGTTCATCGATGAGGATCAGGTTGGATACAATCATCCCTTTGCCAAACCTTATATCCTTGGCTATGCCCTCACCGGGCTTCCGGGATTGCTGGATCTGTTTCCGGAGGAAGAACGGTTATCAGAACTGGTTCATTCGGTGGCCGTTTTTCAGGCGGATTCGATCGACCCGGTCGGCGGGTGGCGTTATCCTCACCCCCGTTCAACTTCCTGCCTTGTATCTCAGGGGATGGAACACGCCTGGCAGCTGTGCCGGGTGATGCAGTCTGCTCCTTCGGTATCCAATCCTCCGGGTAAGCTTCTGGATGCAGTCGAGAAGGTCCTCCAGAACCGGATTCTGGTTTTTTTGAGGACAGGGACCCTCATGAGCCGTCTGTCCGGCTGGGAAAAAAGTGCCGGGACAGTGACCGATGCGACCGGACTGTCGAACCTATACCGTCATCCGGAAGATCGTGATCCGGCACGGGATTATTCTGAAGGTGAAATCGACCTGGGCAGCAGTCCCCCTGAAGGTCTGGCCTACTTCAACGAATGCCTCCGTTTTTATCTGCGTCACCGGCCGGGTGAGCGCCTGTTTCAGCCGAATGAAGCCCTGGCTCAAGTGCTGGAAAGGATGGAAGACCGCAGGCTCTCTCTGGTCCCGGAACCCGGAGGGACCCGCCTCAGGATATCACACCCGCGCGATCCCGATGTCTGTGCGGTCCTCTGGGGCCCCGAATGGACAACCTTCCCGCCTTTGAGTGGAACTCCACAGGAACTGGGAGGCATGGAACTGAACTGGCGGAACAATCCCGAGATGGGCACCTGGTCCTGCCAGATCGACCGCCCTGAAGGGACTCTCGCTGCCGAATTTACTCCATCCTTCGAAAGAATCGATGTGGTTTACACAATATGGCCGCATGAACAATCCACTCCTCCTTCCCGTGTGGATATTGGGCCATGCCTGCAACTCTATGAAGGAATTTTCGGCGGACCCGCTGAAGATTTCCTGCCACGAATCTTTTTCCACTCCCTCGATGGAATTCATCGAATGGCGGATATTGCCGGGAACCATTCCAGGAACATATTGTCCCTTGCCGGATCTCCTTCACAGGATCTGAGTCCAGAAATGATTCAGTCGGGATGGACATTATTCGAGCAGCCAGCCCTGTCTTCACCCGCAGTCGGGGCGGTCAGTCATGATGGAAAATGGATCATCGGAACCGTTCGTGAGGGAGCCAGCTCCATTTCCAGCAATGCCGATCCCTCCCACTGCTGCATTCATTCTCAAGGAGCAGTTCCATTGGATCCCCAGGGGCCAACCACCCTTCGCGCAAGTGTTCATCTGTTCTCCGGGACCTGTGAAGAGATGATCGCCCGGCTGGAGAAAGATCGGGCCGCCTGGCGGTCAACCCCGGCCCTTCCAGCTTCATCTCAACACACCTGCCTCTATGGGGTTCAGGATCATCTCC
>JAANMV010002622.1_pt1 | contig 17105 bp, 12 predicted proteins | sample 7279661 | NCBI WGS metagenome assembly JAANMV01 (sample SAMN14094540, study PRJNA606508) | bioreactor metagenome | isolation source: A lab-scale SPAN reactor treating ammonium-rich wastewater day 121 | place: Ireland: Galway | collected 2017-05-16 | reverse complement strand
CCGCAAGCCATGAGCGAGAAAGCTGAACCGACGATCCCAACATGAAAAAGACCCGCAAAACCCGGCAAAACTGCGAGCGCAAAACGGGAATGCACCCGTGTTGCTCTTACAGCCAAGGAGAAAACGAAGTGCGACACGGTCTCTTGGGCTGACGATCAGGGAGAGGAGCGAAAACACTTCTCGCGACTCAGAGGATTCAAGTGCCTCTTCATGGTAAAAACTATGCGTTGGTATATTTCCGACTAGGAGGCGCTGCCGAATTTCGTAGCCGATGAGTCGTCTGGGACACAAAATGAGGATGTCACCGGCGGCATATCCGTGGTCTTCAGTTAGCTTGGTTACGAGTGAAACCACGCCCGCAACTTCGTCCTCCAATGAAGGCCACTGTACGACATGCACATCTCCGTCGGCATTTGTGGGTAGCGGGAGAAGTCGGGGGGCCGCGCCCGGCGGATGATTCCGCCGGATCAAATGGTCAGCAATTGCAACTACTCGCTTCGGGCACCTGCGACACTCGTCAAGCAGGTGATCGTCCGTCCCCGAGTGACTATTGTGAAAGTCCTCGATACCACCGGGGTGAGCATGACGGAAACTGTAGATTGATTGATCGGTATCACCGACGATGCCCAGCGCTCCGCCTTTCGCGAGATGATCAATCAGAACCTGTTCCGCCTTATTTAGATCCTGGTATTCATCCACGAGAACATGATCGAAAGCACCTATAACCGTGCTCGCGGGATTGTTGCGCACAAAACTTAACGCTTCAGGCACAAGCTCACCAATCAACATGCACTCATGGAATCGCAGCCATGCGATCAATGCTGTGTGGAACGCAGCATCCACGGGATCAATGGCCCATCCAGGCTCGTCCGCCTGTAATCTCGCCCATTGCGCCTCGAATGCGCGAATACGTTTGGTGCGGCTTCGCTTGTCGCCGAACTCAGCCGGCGAGTTTAGATCTTCAAGCAGCGGAGCAGCCTCGAATTGCAGCACTCCCGCCTTTCCAATCGCAATCAAAGGACGAGGCGAACGGCCGTTGAAGTCGAATACCGCCTGCTTCGCCAGTAATCGGAAGCAATACGAATGAAGGGTGCTGGCGACAATGCTCTCGCAACCTTCGACGCCCAGCGCGGCGATCTCATGTACGAGGTCGTCGGCGGCATTACGGGTGAAAGTGACAACGAGTATGCGATTCGGATCAGCTCCTTCTTCTAACAATCGCGTCAGTCGACGCTTTAACGCGAATGACTTGCCTGTTCCCGGTCCCGCCATGACGCGGAGCGGGGTATTCAGTGAAGCCGCAATCCCCAACGCTGGGCCTATGAGTCCATCGTCCCATGCCATTGATGTGGGGTCCTTGATTATGAATGCGAACGAAACGCGATTGGAAAAGAATGAGCGATACGAGTGGATTCTCTCACACTTCGTGGATCAGTGCATTACTTTCTGATTGTTGCCAAAGAGTTATGATGAGCTTCGTCCGCCACTCAAACTGGCGATCGCCGCACGCAGCACTTGGATGCAGATCTCTGCTGTGTGTTTGTCGGGAGCGAACTTCCAACACATTTGCTGGTACGGGTGAATGTAATTCCGGAAGTCCCGCAGGGAGTGACTGAACTTTTTCACGTCGAGTCGAAGAAACCCCAACTCGCAGGCAACGTCGATGAAACTTGCCAACGTCCAATCCTGAAATTGCTTCACCTTTCCTTCCTTGTCCTTTGGGCTGCAAGCGGCCTGATTGAACTTCTGTGGGTTGGTGAGAGCCGTACCGAGCAATAGCCCTTCCAGGATGCTGCCGCAAAGGAAGATCGCGGCCAAGGGCGCCTTTCCTTGCAAGCAGCGGGTCGCTTCTTCGTAGCGGGCCTCTAAGATTGGGATTAGGGCCTGTTCAATGGGTACGGCGCTGATCGATACGTCCTTGTAATGGCGATGGAGGAACTGGTCCTCGGTGGTCTCGGACGGCGCACACGACGTTCCGAGAAGCCTCGCAACGATCTGGCGGCCGCGGAGCAACTTGGCTTTTTCATCCGCCGACGGTTGCGGGTGCTGATATTCCCAAAGATCGAGAAGCTCGGACAGAACCTTGCCAACGATGGGGTCGCTCTCTCGCTCCCAAAAAGCGCGTAGCCGTTTGGCTTTCGAGTCGCCGTTGGTCGAGTAGCGATCCGTGTAGATGTCACATTTCACTGACTCTGCGAAGAATGAGGCAAACGTCTGGTTGGTGAAATGAAGTACATAGCCGCTGGCCATGCCCAGCAGTTCCTCGAAGGGCTGCTTTTCTAAGGTCTTGAGGCTACTCATGGATTGTATCGCGTACATCATGCGTATCGAAGAGGAAGTCGGCAAGCGTCGTCGCCGCGCCGACCGCTAGGCGGGCGTGCCGCGTGTTGAGTCCCTTGGCTGAACCTGATTTGCCGTGCCCGGTGCCATACAGGTTTCGAAGTTCGGCCAGTCCTTGAACGATGGTGGATAGGTTTCCCAGGATTGCCTTTACAGTCCTGGCACCCTTCACGTCGTCGGCGATGCCGTCGGGAACAAGCTTCAGCTCCTCAAGCGCGCGGCGAACCAGTGGGTGCAGGTCGGGCTTATCGGCGACCGGTTTCCCGCGCGATTCGAGAATAGTGTGGCAGACCGTCTCGATAAGCTCCTTGGTCGTGCCGATTGCCAGGTCGGGGTCGATCTCCAGAGCTGATTCCATGCGATTGATCTGCCGATGGACGTAATCGGCATCAACCTGCTGCGCCAGCTTCTTCGTCGATCGAATCGCATGTTGCGATGAGGTCAATCGGCTTGGACCGTAGATGGAGCGACCGGAGATATTGCTTCGTTCCACGAGTTCCCATCCGTCAGGTGCCAGCAGCCCGTTAAGCATTGCGATGATCTGCTTGGCCTTTTCGCGATCTTCACAAACGACCGGGTGAGCTATCTCAGCAAGGAACTGGAGGAATACTTCATCCGGTCCATCAGCGAGTTGCAGACGCTCGTCTGAAAATACCCAGTTGTCGTCCCAGTCCAGATTGTTGAGGCGATGTTGCCAAATATCACCTTCGGCGTTTTCGTATCGGCTGTCGGTCGATGGAAGGGAAGACAGGTCGTAAAGTCGATTAAGTAACTCAACGTCGTTCAGTTCACCACTCCAGCAAATGTCCTCGCGAATGAGCGCACGCCGAATATCTCGCCGAGTAATCTCGGAAATCGTGTTTTCGTGAGTTGAGGAGGTAGTAAACATGGCCATAGTAAAAGAGTGACACCGTCTTAGGTCAGAAGTTCGCCCGAGAGCAAACGAGGAAGCAATCTGTCACGCATCGTCTTAAGAGTCGTCGACTGATGCAGGTTCATGCGGATGCGCTCAAGCTGGGGATGGATACGCATCTCATACGCTGCGACTATGGATCGTGCGGGTGTGACGACATTAACGCCCATAAGAGTATCGCGAGTAATCGTATCGAAGACGGAACCATGCGACCGCTGCTTAAGTACGGCAACCAGAGATCGTGTCGAATAGTACGTAAAGTATCCATGCCTATCATCGCGTCCCCGCAAGGCGTAGCATGATTGGTTCATCGCCATTGGATTCCCCACCAACGCAACTCGACCGACAGTGCCTCGGGCGGAGATGATGGTAGTGCCGCATGGCAACACCGTTGCGGACGAATTCTCGATCCCTGAATGAGTAACCGTTTTTTGGGTGTTGATTACGAAAACGTCGGAATCTGACGGCGCATCAACGACAGAAAACCATGGAATTTCGCCGCCCCAGAACTCCAGATTTGAAGTCTTAGGGGTTCCGCCGCCCAAAATCTGGACAGTATCCGCAAAAGGTTCGACCGTCCATCCCTTCGGGATCAGACGGAGCGTTGAATCCGCGAAGCTGTCAGGGAAGAGTTCGGCGATTTCGGTGGCCATATTCGGCAGGGCGCGGCGGGAGAGTTCCGCATTGCTCAGCTTGGGGTGCTGGCGGCGGAGGGCGGCTTTGGCGAGGACGGGATCGAAGTCGATGAACCAACTCTTGAACAGCCGCCGTGCCATCGCCTCCAGCGTCTCATTCATCCGCCGGTTTAGCTCGATCTTGTCGTCCAGCGTGCCGAGAATATCGGCGATGCGTTCTTGTTGGGGTCGTGGAGGCAGGGGCACACGGATCGAGCGCAACGACGTTAGCGGCTGACCAATACCTGGTGTCCCGACGGTTGAAGCATTCTTGAGTAGCTCGTGTCGACCTTCAGCCGATTTGAAGAAGTAGTACAGAAATTCTGGGAGCACCTTTTCGCGATTACACGTCAGCTTCATCAAGCTTGTTGAAAGCATGTATCGATTGCCGTCGCTAGGGATAATCCCAACCTCACCAATGGCTCCCCGATGTGGAAATACGAGATCTCCACCAAACACATTGCAGTTTCGCATTGAGTCGGCGGTTTCGCCGCTGACGAAGACGAACTCGCCTTGGAGTTGCTTCGACCTTCCAAGATTGTTTCCGCGAATCACGGGCACACCGGACGGTGTGTACAAGTTCGCCTTCATCCGGGACCCGAAAGGTCCGATCGCGATCGCCCCATCTGATGAAGCTTTGAGTTCATCGACCGTCGCCGTAGTCCAATTACGTGCCATGCTTTACCTCCGTAAAGAGACAAAGAATGGCTCGGTTCCAGCGGCCATGCTGCGTAAAACAAGCGCAAAGCCGGGCCTCCTCAAACTTTCGCAATTGTGCAGCAACTTGCTGCACAATTCGCACTGCTCCAATTTGTGCAAGCGCTGTTTGCACAACCGATAATGGCAAGCTCGGCTTCATACGGATTCCTTTCCGGTAAAGCCGAGGCTGGCCAGATTCTTCAGAATGGCCTTTTCCAGCCGGGCCGATTCCTTGAACTGCTCTTTCAGCTTGGCCGTCAGTTGCTCCATCCGCTCGTCGAACGGCATGTCGTCATCGTCTTCCGCCTCGGCGGCGCCCACGTAGCGGCCGGGCGTGAGCACGTGGCCGTGGCTGGCGATCTCTTCCAGGCTGGCGCTTTTGCAGAAGCCGGGCACGTCGGCGTACTTGCCGGCTTCCTTCTCGCCGCGCCAGGCATGGTAGGTTTGGGCGATGCGGCCGATTTCTTCGTCGGAAAGCTCGCGGTGCGTGCGATCGACCAGAGCGCCCTGCTTGCGGGCGTCGATAAATAGGGTTTCGCCCCGGCGGTCGCGGAATTTGCCGTTCTTCTTGTTCCGGGCCAGAAACCACAGGCAGACGGGAATCTGCGTGGTGTAAAAGAGCTGGCCGGGCATGGCGATCATGCAATCGACGAGGTCTTTCTCGATGAGTTGCCGGCGGATCTCGCCTTCGCCCGACTGGTTGCTGCTCATGGAACCGTTGGCGAGCACAAACCCGGCAATGCCGCTGGGCGCCAGCTTGTGGACCATGTGCTGCACCCAGGCGTAGTTGGCGTTGCCGGTTGGCGGGGCGCCGAACTTCCAGCGGGCGTCTTCGCGGAGCCGTTCGCCGCCCCAATCGCTGATGTTGAACGGGGGATTGGCGAGGATGAAGTCGGACTTGAGGTCTTTGTGCAGGTCGTTGTGGAAGGTGTCGGCGTTGTACGGGCCGATGTTGCCGTCGATGCCGCGGATGGCAAGGTTCATCTTGCACAGCCGCCAGGTGGTGTTGTTGCTTTCCTGCCCGTAAATGGAAAGGTCGCCGACGCGGCCGCCGTGGGCGAGCACGAACTTTTCACTCTGCACGAACATGCCGCCCGATCCGCAGCAGGGGTCGTAGATGCGGCCTTTGTAGGGCTCAATCATTTCGACCAGCAGCTTGACCACGGCCTGCGGCGTGTAGAACTCGCCGCCCCCTTTGCCTTCGGCACTGGCGAACTTGCCGAGAAAGTATTCGTAGACTCGGCCAAGGATGTCTTTGCTGCGGCTTTCGGCATCGCCCAGCCCGATGGTGCCGACCAGATCGATCAATTCGCCCAGCCGCTGCTTATCGAGCGAGGCCCGGCCGTAATCCTTGGGGAGCACGCCCTTGAGCGTGGGGTTGTCCTTCTCGATGGCGGCCATGGCGTCGTCGATCAGCTTGCCGATGGTGGGCTGCTTGGCCGCGGCCTGGAGCTTGGCCCAGCGGGCACTCTTGGGAACCCAGAAGACGTTTTCGGCAATGTATTCGTCTCGGTCTTCGGAGTCGGAGTATTCGTCGGCTTCCAGGCGGTTGTGGAGTTCTTGGAAGGCGTCGGAAATGTACTTGAGGAACACGAGCCCCAGCACCACGTGCTTGTACTCTGCGGCGTCCATGTGGCCGCGGAGCTTGTCGGCGGCCGCCCACAGCTTTTCCTCGAAACCGAGGTTCGCGCCGTTGCCGTTCTTGGCTTTTGCCTTCTTCGCCATCGCACCGTCTTTCCGGCTCTGGGCCGCGGCTTTGGGCCGCGGCGCACGTGTTCTGCCCCCGGTGCGGTCGGATCGGGTGATTTTGCCTTTCTGGACCGAAGGGGGAGACATTTGGTAGTGGACATTAGAACACAGTCCGCTGCTAGCATCCAGCCAGACAGGATAACGGGCTTGCGCCCCTGCGCACAGCGCCAGCCCGTTGGCGGCGACCGACTTGCGACGGCGGCGTCGAGGCGAATTTGCGCTAGACTCGGCGACGGTGTTGGGCACTGCTCCAGCGAACAAAAAACCCCGGCACTTTCGTGCCGGGGCAAGTGGGGAGCCGGGGATTGAACCCGTTACGCCTGGAGCCATCGACCGTCTTGTCGCTTGTCATGGCAAAAGCCAGACGAGCTTCAGAAGCGGACTAACCAAGTCCAACTCCCCGCCCAGGCTGCTCCAACTACCGCGATGACGATTCGGTCGATAATGAGTTTCATAATGGCCTCCAGTATGGCACGAAGTGCAGCTACGAGACGGTCAATAATCCACTCGATTAGCTTCCTCACGACAGCGGCGACAAGACAGGTTACGATGCGTTCTCAGTACGGATTCTATCCATCGGCGAGCACGAAAAAAAGCCCCGACGGCGGACCGTGGGGCGTGAGGCGGACGCACGCCTCGGAAAGAGGGACGGGCGGTTAGGTGGGGCGCTCCGTCGTGCAGGCGCAGTCGGTGCGGACCGGCAGCTGCTTGTCGGCCAGTTCGATGAAGGCGTTCTACTCCCGCACGTGCCTGGCCGCTTCGTCGTACACGGTGGTGGCGATGAAGCCCAGAGGGTTGGTCGAGAGGAAGGCGGTTGGCGTTATGCTGAAAAACGCAACGACGCCACCAGGCTCCACAACCTGCTGCTCCCTTATGATGAGCTCTCCGAACCGGAGAAGGACGAGGGTCGCAACAGATCCACAACGATCCAAGCATCTTCTTCGTCGGAGAATACAGGAAGTACAAGATCGCTATCTGCCCGGAGTCCAAAGACCTGCAAATCGGAAAGGCAAAGAAAGCGGGTCTTCGGCAGCCCCTGATGTTGTGGAAACGGGATAGTCTGATGGGCGGAGACAGCACCATGTCCAAACTCTTCCTCTCCTACGCCCGCGGCGACGACGAGCCTTTCGTTCGCCGGCTGCATGACGATCTCATCGCCCGCGGGTTCAAGGTCTGGTTCGACCGGGTCTCGATGCCCTCGCGGAACCTCACGTTCCACCAGGAGATCCGCGACGCCGTGGCGGCCTGCGATCGGCTGGTGCTGGTCGTGGGACCGAAGGCGGTCGCATCCGATTACGTGCGGCAGGAGTGGCAGTTCGCCTACTTCGAGGCGGACAAAGTGGTCACGCCGATCCTACGGCGGGGGGACTATCCGCTCGCCATCGACGAACTCAAGCTCGTCCACTGCGAGGATTTTCGCGACGATGCCGAGTATGCGTTTCACCTGGAGCAACTGGTCCGTATCCTCAAGGAACCGCCGCCGCCGTTGGGGAAGTTGATCGCCGTGCCGGCGCTGCCGGCGCATTTCCTCTCCCGCAGTGAAGGGCTCCCCAAACTCCGCGACGCCCTGCGGGCCGACCTCGATTCTCCGGTGGTGATCGGCGGGGCGGCGGCCAAAGTCGGCCTGCACGGCATGGGGGGGATCGGCAAGAGCGTCCTGGCCAACGCCCTCGTCCGGGATCGCATGGTCCGCGAGGCGTTCCCGGATGGCATCGTGTGGGTCGGTCTCGGCTCGCTCCCCAATCTGGCTGACCGGATGCGCGACGTGCACCGGGCGCTCGGCGGCGACGGCGCCTTCGTCACCGAGCATCAGGGCAATGCCCTGCTCAAGGAACTGCTGGCCGACAAGGCCGTGCTCCTGGTTCTCGACGATGCCTGGCGGCGGGGGGACGTCGATGCCTTCGACGTGCTCGGTCCCCGTTGCCGGGCGCTGATCACCACGCGCGATGTTGGCCTGGCGACCTCGCTCTCCGGCACGCAATACGTGGTGGAACTGCTCACCGAAGTGGAAGCCCTGCGGCTCTTGGCGGTCGCCGCCGGAGTCGAGACCGACGCCCTGCCGCCGGAGTCTCACGAGGTACTCGCCGAATGCGGTAAGCTGCCGCTGGCGGTCGCGCTGGCCGGCGGCATGGTCGAGGCCGGCACGCCGTGGGCCGACGTCCGCGACGCGCTGCGCGAACACGAGCTTGAATTCCTGGAAGACCCGCACGCCCAGAACGAGCAGCACGTCAATCTTTGGCGGACGATCGAAGTCAGCGTCCAGGCCTTGAGCGAAGAAGCCCGGCAGCGGCTGGCGGAACTGGCCGTCTTCCCCGAGGACGAACCGGTCCCCGTAGCGGCCATCGGCACCCTGTGGGCGCATACTGGAAGTCTTGCCGCGCGTCACGCACGGAAGCTGCTGGTCGATCTCAAGCAGCGGTCGCTGGTGCAGTTGGTGGCCGACTCCGGGACGGCCTCCGCAAGCGTCGGCCACGTCTCCCTGCACGATTTGATTCACGACTACTGCATGCGGCTGGCTCGGCAGCAGTTCGGCGACGAGGCCGCCTTGCACGAACGACTGCTGGCCGCCTACCGCCAGAGTTGTTCCGGCGGCTGGTGGACCGGGCCGAACGACGGCTATTTCCTGGAGCACCTGCGGCAGCATCTCATTGAGGCCCGTCAGGCAAGTGAACTCGCCGATCTGCTGCACGAGCTGCGCTGGGCGGAGGCGAAGAACGCCGCGGGGCTGGCGTTCGACCTGCCGCACGATTTTTCCGCGGCGATGGAGGTGCTGCCCGAGTCCGATAACCGCCGGTGGATGCTCAAGCTGCTGGATGAAGCGCTGCGGCGGGACATCCACTTCATCGACCGGCACCGCGAGGACTACCCGCAGGGGCTGTTCCAGTGCTTGTGGAACCACGGCTGGTGGTACGACTGCCCGGACGCGGCGAAGCATTATGAGAGCGGCCAGGCGCCCGGCGATGCGGGAACGCGTCCGTTGTCACGGTTGCTCGAGCGGTGGCGGGAGGAGAAAGAGGCAACCGGCCGTTTCGCGTGGCTCCGCTCGCTCCGTCCGCCGCCGCTGCACCTGGGAACGGCGCAACGGGCCGTCTTCCGCGGCCATGAAAGCGCGGTCCGGAGCGTGGCGTATTCCCTGGACGGTCGGCGCATCGCCAGCGGCGGTGATTGGAACCACAACGGCGATCAAAATGACAACACCGTGCGGGTGTGGGACGCGGAGAGCGGCGCGGAACTGGCCTGTCTCCGTGGCCATGAGGATCGGGTCAACAGCGTGGCGTTTCCCCCCGGCAGCCGGCGGATTGCCAGCGGCTCGCGTGACAAGACCGTGCGGGTATGGGACCCAGAGCGCGGTGTGGAACTGGCCATCCTCCGCGGCCACAAGCGTGAGGTTCTCAGTGTGGCGTACTCTCCCGACGGCCGGCGGATCGTCAGCGGCTCGGAGGACGGGACCCTGCGGGTATGGGACGCGGAAAGCGGCGCCGAACTGGCCTGTCTCCACGGCCACGAGGATTGGGTCATGAGCGTGGCGTACTCCCCCGACGGCCGGCGGATCGTCAGCGGATCTTACAACGGGATCGTGCGGGTGTGGGACGCCGAGAGCGGCGCTGAGCTGGCCATCCTCTGCGGCCACGAGGATTCAGTTAACAGCGTGGCGTTTTCCCCCGACGGTCGGCGAATCGCCAGCGGATCAGGCGACCAGAGCGTTCGGGTGTGGGATGCCGAGAGCGGCGCCGAGCTGGCCATCCTCCGCGGCCACGAGCATTCAGTCAACAGCATGGCGTACTCGCCTGATGGCCGGCGGATCACCAGTGGATCATCCGACAAGTCCGTGCGGCTGTGGGACGCGGAAAGCAGTGCCGAACTGGCCATCCTCCGTGGGCATGAACGCCACGTGTATGGCGTGGCGTTTTCCCCCGACGGTCGGCGAATCGCCAGCGGATCAGAGGACTCTACCGTGCGGGTATGGGACGCGGAAGGCCAGGTGAAGCGGGCCATCCTCCGCGGCCATGAACGCTTTGTGGATTGCGTGGCGTACTCCCCCGACGGGCGGCGGATCGTCAGCGGATCATCGGATGCCACCGTGCGGGTATGGGATGCTGAGACCGGCGTGGAACTAGCCTGCTTTCGCGGCCACGAGTGGCCGGTCACGAGCGTGGCGTACTCGCCCGACGGCCGGCGGATCGTCAGCGGATCTGACAACGGAACCGTGCGGGTGTGGGACGCCGAGAGCGGGCAATGCCTAGAAGTCACCCGCGGCCACGGCGAAGCCGCGGCACGCGTCCCTGACTTCCCCTTGCAGGCGCTACCTGATCATCGCGAGACCCATATTGTCGGCGGCGGCGACCAGACCATCGCCTGGTTTCCCGTCATAGTACGCAATATCGCTATCCACCCCAACGGCCGCACCTGGGCCGGCGGCGCCGCTAACTACCTGTGCCTGTTCACCCTCGAAAACGCCCCTTCCCCACCCACCGAATAGTTGATGCAAACGATCCTTACCCACGAACTGCCGATTGATTTGACCGGGCACCGGAAGTTGTTGCAATCAGTCGGGAGCCCAGAGACGCCAGATACCTTACGCGAGTAAGGTATTCGGCCGGCGCGGCTGAAACCGAGAGCCAGCCGGCGAATCCCCCGAGCTGGCTGGATGGGTGCCTGGTTTGAAAGGACACCGCCCACGCGGAAATCCTCAGGCGAACTGGGGCAGAGACCAGGCCGGTTATGGCTGAACTGTTGCGCTACGAGCCGGGGCGGCCGAACATGCTGGGACGCTTCACGCTGCAGTTCAGCGATCCCAGCCTGGCGACCGTGAGCTCCATGGCAGGCTGGGACTCTCTGGAGATTGACGTTCCGGTTGCCTGCGGACAACCGGACCTCCCAGGGGCCGCAGCCCTCCACCTACACTCCCGGTCTGGGACTGAAATTTCCTCACCGGCTCGGACCCGGCGACGTCCGCCAGCGATCTCGTTCGGATTTCCCCTTGTTCTATTGGCAAATCTTGTTGGGCCTGGTGACCCAGCTATTGGAGGGGGGAATCCCGGCGGCGGACCAGCACCGCGGGCGTGGTCAGGGAGCAGTTCGAGCCCCGGCTGGGTCCCGTGCTGGAAGTAATTGATTGACACAAGTTCTTTACAGGAAATTTTTTACGCAAATCAATCCAGCACCTGAAACAGGCCGGCGCAGAGGGCGGTGAGCCCACCATGGCCACTAGACGGATCCCACGGACGGGTTGGCCCAGGTCATGGCTCGTCCCCTAATTGCCTGCCAGGGGCCATGGGCAGCCCTTGGCAGGCGTTTGGCGGGCGGGTGCAGAAAACTTAGGGGCGATGTCCCTCCAGACGCTCCTGGGGGCAAAATTCGAGCTTTGACACGGTTTCTCGAATTTTGTCTGGTAAATCTGGCAAAACACTACACCATACCCCCCCCTCAAGGGAGTGGATTGAGTCGTGCCCCACGCGCGGGAGCCATTGCGGGCCGAAGGGGGGGCACGCGCGCTCCCTGGTCGCCGCCAGAGGCATCCGCTGGAATCCGCGGCACCTGGACCTACGCACCGAAAGACCTGACCTGCCGGACGCCCGCCTTGCGCCGCCGCGACGGCGAGCCCGAACGGCTGTTACTCATGCCCTCCCCGGAGCGAATCCTGGCCAGGCAGAAAGCCTCCTGGAACCGGCAACGAGCCGCGCGGGCCCTCTCGCGGCACCGGTTGCTGCTGGAGCGAGACGCGGCCGACTGGGAACTCCCGCTGTCCTGGTGGCAGCAGACGCGCTACCGAGTGCGGCAAGCATAGCTTACGCGAGTAAGGTATCTCGCCGGCTCGGCCAGCTGCTGCACAACCTGGCCCACCCCTGGCTGCGCTCACCAGCGCTGCCGACCGAAGCGAACGGCGAGTTTCTTGAAGAACAATCCCCGACGATCGAGTTCTGGCATGAAGACTATCCAACCCGGGAGGACGCTCACTGAACTGCTGCAGGAGTTCGGACTGGGCGACCAGGACTGGGACTATGTGCTGATCGGGGACGGCTCCGGCTTTGCCCGCAACAAGGAGTCGGCATACGCCACCTTCCTGATCGAACGAGAAACCGGCCGCGTGGAGCCCTGCTATGGGGCGTTCAGTCACGCGTCCATCAATGCCGCCGAGCTGCTGGCCTACCTGGTTCCGCTCAGCTGGCTCAATGGCTACTACCGGGAGCGCAAGCAGGCGCAGGGGTCACTCTGGCGAGTCCACATCTTCACCGACTCCGAGTTCACGGCCAACGTGGGCAACGATCGCATCAGCTCGGGTCCGCTGGCGGAGTACTGGGCGATGGTCAATATCATCCGCAGACGGGGACTGACCCTGCATTGGCACTGGATCCCCCGCGACACCTACGCCTGGAGCCAGATGGCGGACTTCCTGGCCGGCCAGGTGCGGAAGCGGAACCTGAAGCAAGACATCCTGCCCCTGCTGGCGCCGTATCGGCCGCAGATCAGCGACCCGGCCAACCGGCTCGCCCGACACGGACCGGCAAAGCGCCAAGCGGGGCAGCGGCGGCCCCTGAGGCCCCAGGGGGAGGCGGACCCGGCGGGCTAGTCAAATTTGTTTTGGGGCGTCTGCCACGCCCACCGCGAGTCAGGTCTGGTACGCTTGCCGGCCAGCACCGCTTGCCCAACGCCGCAGAAGAGTCGGGGATAGGCTGTCAGACGGCCCGGCCCCCGAGGCTGATGAACAGAACACCGGCCGCAGTTTGGCGGGTCCAGCACTGAGGCCGATGGACAGAACATCGGTTGCAGAGTCGCATCAACCCAGCGAACAGCCGGTGTAAGCGCCATCAGTCGCAGCACTGCGATGATGCCCAGGTGCTTACCAGCAAGAACACTATCAGTCGCAGGGCAGATGAGCGTATCACGGCAAGAAAAGGATCGGTATAAATCACCGGGGCGTCTGCCACGCCCACCGCTAGTCAGACCCGGCACGCTGGTCGACCGGGAACGCTTGCATAACGCCGCAGAAGAGTCGGGGATAGGTCACCTGGTGGCCCGGCCCCCGAGGCTGATGAACAGAACATTGGTTGCAGTGCGTGCATGCTGGCAGTGCCAGTTGATTGAAACAACATCAGCCGCAGCGGGAACACCGATCGCAGTAGATTGATGGCGACACCATCAGCCGCAGCCCAGCCGCACGCCTCGGCGTAACGGACGAAAGAAACAACATCAACTCAACAAACTAATGGGGCGTCTGCCACGCCCACCGCGAGTCAGACCCGGCACGCCTGCCGACCGGGAACGCTTGCCCAACGCCGCACAAGAGTCGGGGATACGCTGCTGAGCAGCGCGGCCCCCGAGGCCGATGGACAGAACACCGGCTGCAGTTGGGCGGGATCCGGCCCCCAAGGCTGATGGACAGAACATTGGTCGCAGTGACCGTAGTCAGTCGCAGTTGACCGTCGAGCAGGAGAACCAAGCGGTTAAGCGACAGACTCTTGCCGTGATCGTCATCAGTCGCAGCATGCAGAGGACAGAGGGCAGAGGGCAGAGGGAGGACGCACTGCGTAATACATTTTGGGGCGACTGCCGCGCCCACCGCGAGTCAGACCCGATACGTTTACCGACCGGGAACGCTCGCCCAACGCCGCAGAAGAGTCGGGGATAGGCTGCCAGACGGCCCGGCCCCCGAGACTGATGGAAATAATATCGGTTGCAGATGGCCTACGTGCAGCTGACGGCACCAACATCAGTCGCAGTGGCAGCGCGGACTCAGAGGCTGATGGCGCTAACATCAGTCGCAGTCTGCTCTGTTTTTCTTCCCCTGCCTGCTCTCTTTTTTGAGAAAAAGTATTTTGGGCCAAGCGAGCGCAGCGAGCGCAGGCCATAGGCCAAGCGAGCGCAGCGAGCGCAGGCCCCAGGACAAGCGAGCGCAGCGAGCGCAGGCCGTGGGGACCGAACGGAGTGAGGTCCCCAACACCTCCTTTAGGGAGGTTCAATATCCGGACTCCTTGGATCTCGCCGCCATTGGGGGGGATTTTGGGTTGTTAGTTTAGGACCGGTTTAGGTCGTTTTTTGACCTCCGTCTGACTCCCTGTCAGGATACATTTTGAGGCGTCTGCCACGCCCACCGCGAGTCAGGTCTGGTACGCTTGCCGGCCAGCACCGCTTGCCCAACGCCGCACAAGAGTCGGGGATACGCTGCTGAGCGGCGCGGCCCCCGAGGCCGCTGGAGACAACACTGGCCGCAGTAGACTGTCACCGTGCTCGACCCGGATAGCAAGCTGCCCGTCGAGATTGAAATCAGAAAACTTGAATCGGGCGGCATGGTAGGCATTGACGGGTCGTGGCTCGCAGCAGACGAAGGCCCGACGTACAGCCCCTACGATGAGGGCGTTGAACTCGTGATCCCCGGCGACGAGGACGAATACCTCGTCATCCGCAGCACGGATGAAGTAGACGACGAGACGGGCGAGCCGCTGTACTGGTCCAACGAAAACGGCTGGATCGGCCTCAAGTTCAAGTTGAACGCACCCGCGGAGCGCCTTGAGTACCTGCGGGGCGAACTACGGGCGGAGCGGCTCAGCTATGATGAGTTGGCCGAGTTGCAATCGTTTGCCGAGCATATCGCAGAGGACGATGTGGAGTTGCGGGAGGCGGCCGGGTTGCCGGAGTTTCCCGAGGATGAAGGGAATTAACGATTCATTTTGAGGCGTCTGCCGCGCCCACCGCGAGTCAGGTCCGGTACGCTTGCCGGCCGGGAACGCTTGCATAACGCCGCAGAAGAGTCGGGGATAGGCCGCCAGACGGCCCGGCCCCCGAGGCTGATGGACAGCACATTGGCCGCAGCACTGACCGCAACGGGAGAACGATCATGCCGAAAACACTCTACATCCGACCGGTTTGTGAAGAGGCCACCGACTGGCTCAAGGGCCTTTGCCTTTGCAGGATGAAAGACACGCCGCCGCTGGTTGACAGCGACATCGTCGAGCACTTTCCGAAAGATGTGAGTGGGAAAGACATCGCTGCCGCGGCGAAAGAAGTCCACGGCGCTGAGAGCACTGAATGGGGGACGCCCATGTACTACACGTAACTCCAGGCCCAGCCCCACCAGGAGGCTGGGCGAATTGCTCACTCGGTTACCTTGTACCTTTGGTGGCGGCAATTCCGCCACGGGAGAACTAGCATGAACAGTCAGTACGGCACGATGAAGCACCGGGTTACCCTCGCTGGCGTCCACGGCATGGCTCTGGAGGCTGGCCAGCGTGTGCGGCTGGTCGAGCCTACCAACCTGCCCGCCAGCGAGAACATCCGCTGGTTCGCCGCCCCCGCAGATGGTAAGTGGAGCGACGGCGTGCCCCGCAACCGTGACGATTCCATCCTCGTCGACCGCGATGACGTGGAGATCGATGGCTCGCTCCCGACTGGCTGCACGTCTGGCTCAAGTTTAGATGAAGTTTAGATTGCGGGGCGTCTGCCGCGCCCACCGCGAGTCAGACCCGATACGTTTACCGATCGGGAACGCTTGCCTAACGCCGCAGAAGGGTCGGGGATAGGCTGTCAGACGGCCCGGCCCCCGAGGCTGATGGACAGCACATTGGCCGCAGCACGAGAACGGGTAAAGCCGGTCGGTCAAGCGACCCGCAATCACCATAAACAACATCAGCCGCAGCACAGGCATGATAGAGGAAGAAAAACCAGTCCAATTTCGGTTCGAGGCGGTACGTTACCGCCACGCTGACAACGCCGGCCGCCAGGCCCTGAAGCCCCTGCTGCGGCGCTGGTTGTCGGCCCGGAAGATCGACGCCGGCGTGGTGCCGCTGAATACTTATCACGACCTGGTGGAGATCCGGCGGCGACGCATCGAGCACCTGATTCAGTCTGGCTGGCTCCCTGAGCTGGCCGGGCGTCGCTGGTACCGCCCGAACTGCCCTCCGGTCGGCATCCTGATGGAATACCGGCGGCAATACCACCCCTGCAATCAGACGTTCTGCCCGTTCTGCTGGGTGCGCAACTACGTGTACCAGACGTATGACGCCGCGGAGCGGGTGCTGTACCCCGACAAGTACGTCAAGCGGGCGACGCTGGACGTCTTGCTGCTGACTCGCCAGCACCACCTGGCCGCGCAGGCCCGCCGCCCGTACGGGCTTGACCGGGTCGAGTCCGTGATCGCCGACATGCGAGGCCAGGCCACCCTGCTGCCCGTGCCGGGCCTGGCCGGAGGCGCTTCGCTGTGGTCCATCCAGCTGGCCGACTCGGGGGAGTACTGGACCATTGGCGAGTCCACCCTCTTGCTGGTTCCGACCGAAACGCCCTCGCCCTGGTGGCCTGGCACGCTGGAGCGGCTCGTGAGCCCTTCGCGGAAGCAACTCGCCTACTCCCTGGGCGGTCTGCTATCCTACCCCCAGGCGCTGCTGATCGGACCGCCCGAGTGGGTCGCCAGGCTGCTCAACTATCGCCGGGCCCGCGGCGGCAACTTCCGGACGTTCTCAACGTACGGCCGCATGCGCACCCGTGGCCAGCGCTACGACGAGTGGGCCCTGCGACAACTGCGCGACGAGGACCAGGTATGAGCGACGACGAGCTGCTGGAACAACTGCTGGACCGCCCCCTGTCCGCGCTGGAACTCTCCACGCGGACGATCAACAACCTGGAGGAGCACGGGGCCAGCACGGTGCGGGAGCTGCTGCGGAAGCGCCCCGAGGAATTGCTGTCCCAACCCAACTTCGGCGCCTGCACGCTGGCGGAAGTGTACCGGGCCCTGGAGC
>JAANMV010002619.1_pt1 | contig 17112 bp, 15 predicted proteins | sample 7279661 | NCBI WGS metagenome assembly JAANMV01 (sample SAMN14094540, study PRJNA606508) | bioreactor metagenome | isolation source: A lab-scale SPAN reactor treating ammonium-rich wastewater day 121 | place: Ireland: Galway | collected 2017-05-16 | reverse complement strand
GATCCCGACATCGTCGCCATGATCGCCGCCTCGGCCGCGCTGACGATTTCCGGCGTGCCCTTCATGGGCCCGATCGCCGCCGCCCGCGTCGGCTTCGCCAATGGCGAATACGTCCTGAACCCCGAGGTGCAGGACATGGACCAGCTGCGCGGCAACCCCGAGCAGCGGCTGGACCTGGTGGTCGCCGGCACCCGCGACGCGGTGATGATGGTCGAATCGGAAGCCTATGAGCTGACCGAGGCCGAGATGCTGGGCGCGGTGAAATTTGGCCACGAGGCGATGCAGCCGGTGATCGACCTGATCATCGACCTGGCCGAGGCCGCCGCCAAGGAACCCTTCCCCTTCGCCTCGCCGGATTACAGCCCGCTTTACGCCCGCGTGAAATCGCTGGGCGAGACCGAGATGCGTGCCGCCTATGCCATCCACGACAAGGGTGAGCGCCGCGACACCATCGAGGCCGTGAAGGTGAAGATCCTCGAAGGGCTGACCGAGGAAGAGCGGCTCGACCCGAACCTGGGCTCGGCGCTGAAGAAGCTGGAATCGGGCATCCTGCGCGGCGGCATCATCGACGGCCGCCCGCGTATCGACGGCCGCGACAACAAGACCGTGCGGCCCATCGACTGCGAAGTCGGCTTCCTGCCGCGCACCCATGGCTCGTCGCTGTTCACCCGCGGCGAGACGCAGGCGCTGGTCGTGACCACGCTGGGCACCGGCGACGATGAGCAGATCATCGACGCGCTGCATGGCAATTCCCGCTCGAACTTCCTGCTGCACTACAACTTCCCGCCCTATTCGGTGGGCGAGGTGGGCCGCGTCGGCAGCCCCGGCCGTCGCGAGATCGGCCATGGCAAGCTGGCTTGGCGTGCGCTGCAGGCCGTTCTGCCGGCCGCGACCGACTTCCCCTATACCATCCGCGTGGTTTCCGAGATCACCGAGTCGAACGGCTCGTCCTCGATGGCCTCGGTCTGCGGCGGTTCGCTGTCGATGATGGATGCGGGCGTGCCGCTGAAGGCGCCGGTCGCCGGCGTCGCCATGGGCCTGATCCTGGAAGAGGACGGCCGCTGGGCGGTGCTGACCGACATCCTGGGCGACGAGGACCACCTGGGCGACATGGACTTCAAGGTCGCGGGCACGGAAAACGGCATCACCAGCCTGCAGATGGACATCAAGGTCGCGGGCATCACGCCCGAGATCATGGAGCAGGCGCTGGCCCAGGCCAAGGACGGCCGGCTGCACATCCTGGCCGAGATGTCCAAGGCGCTGTCCGAAGGCCGGCGCGAGTTCAGCGCCCATGCCCCGCGCATCGAGACGATGACCATCCCGACCGACAAGATCCGCGAAGTGATCGGCTCGGGCGGCAAGGTGATCCGCGAGATCGTCGAGACCTCGGGTGCGAAAGTCGACATCAGCGACGACGGCACCATCAAGATCGCCTCGGCCAATGCCGATTCGATCAAGAAGGCCTATGACATGATCTATTCGATCGTGGCCGAGCCGGAAGAGGGCAAGGTCTATGTCGGCAAGGTCGTGAAGCTGGTCGATTTCGGCGCCTTCGTGAACTTCTTCGGCAAGCGCGACGGGCTGGTGCATGTCAGCCAGATCGCCAACAAGCGCCTGAACCACCCCAACGAGGTGCTGAAGGAGGGCCAGGAGGTCAAGGTCAAGCTGCTGGGCTTCGACGACCGCGGCAAGGTGCGCCTGGGCATGAAGATGGTCGACCAAGAGACCGGTGAAGAGATCACCGAGAAGAAAGAGGAATCGGCCGAAGGCTGAGGCTTTCGCCGCGATTCGACTGTTGGAGCCTCGGCAATGCCGGGGCTCCTCCATGTTCGGCGGGACGGGATATCAACGATGCAGACGAATTGGCCGATCTTCGTATTGACATTGGCAGGCGACGAGGCGCGTCGTCAGCCATTGTTGGACCGGCTTGCCGAAAACGGCTTGCAATGGCGCCTGGTCTACGGGGTCGATGGACGGCGGGGCCTGCCGCCGGAATACTTGCCGATGATCGACCGCGACGCCGCTCAGGATCGACTGAAACGGCCGATGACGGATTCGGAATTTGCCTGCGCCTTGTCGCATCGGCGTATTTACGAGATTATCATGGCCGAGGGTCTTGATGGGGCGCTCGTGCTTGAGGATGATGCAATCCTGACGCCGGACTTTCCCGACTTCATTCGTGCGGGGCACCATTTGACCGATACGTTGGCCTTGCTGTATCACTATTCCGGCCGCGCGCTGCCCTGGCAACGCAGGAAAGCCGGTCGGTGGTTGATGTATCGTCCGACGCGACGGGCATCGGGCTGCACCGGCTACACGCTGTCCCGAAACATGGCGCATGAGCTGTTGCAGGCGATGACCCCGGTCAGTTTCGTGTCCGACTGGCCCGTGGACTTGTATGATTCGCGAGCTTGGTTGGTCGCCCCGCGTGTCGTGCATCATGCCCCTCCGGGACAGGGGCTTTCGCATCTAGCCCAGGAGCGAACCGTTGCGGAGATGCAGCGGCCCTGTGAAAAGAGGAATCCGGCCCGTTTCCTTAAGGCAAGTTATTACCGCGGGCTTGTTCGGCGCAGGCTGGCGCGCCGCGTGGACTCCTAGCATGACACCTTCGGATTATATCGCAGGGGCGGGCCTGTCCTTCCGGCCGGTGCCAGAGGCGCTGGCGGACCCGCGGGGCAGGGTGATTGCGCATCTGCGCCGCCCGGACGGTGTCGATCTGGCCTGCACGGCCGATCTCACGCAAGAGATTGCGCTTTACGAAACCCCCCAGGGCGAGCCGCCGCTTTTCGTGTCCTACTATACCACCGATACGCCATATGAGGCGCTGGCGGCCGAATTGCGCGCATCGCTGGACCGCCACGGCCTGCCCCATCGGATCGAGCCGGTGGCGTCGCGCGGGTCATGGGTCGCCAATACCGGGCTCAAGGCGCGGGTGATCCAGGCGGCCTGGCAAGACAGCGGCCGCCCGGTCTGCTGGATCGACGCGGATGCGGCGATCCTGCGGCCGCCCAGCTTTCTGATGGGCAACCCCTTTGATGTGGCTTTCGTCCGCCGTGCGGGGTGGGAGGATATGTCGGGGCTGATCTACTTTAATGCCACCAAGGCAGTAGGCCGGTTGCTGGCGGAATGGGTGCGGCTTTGCGACCAGCATCCGAATGTCTGGGATCAGGTGCTTTTCAGCCTGGCCTGGTTCCGCACCGCTCGCGAAACGGCGCTGGCGAGCCAATGGTTCAATGACGGGGTGTCCCGCACTCCCCGGCCCAAGATCCGCGATCTGCGTGACAGGCTGTTCTACTATCCGTTCGAGCGCAAGATCCGGCCCTTCATCGACCAGAAACAGGCATCGCGCCGGCTCAAGGCCTATGTGAACGCCTCGGCCCGGCCGAAGGATGAGATCGGAAGCGACGACCTGAGCGCTGGCTATCGCGCCGCGCTGGCGAACCTTGATTTCAGTTTCGATCCGCAACTGGACGCGATCGTCTCGCGGCGGGCATAGGCGAATGGTCAGGCGCAGGAAATCCCGGCTAGAGCGCTTCTTTTCGCTCAATCAGCATCGCAAGCGCTGGGGCGCGCGGCGACATGTCTTGGCCGCCCCCGACCTGGTCGCGATGCGCGAGCGGATCGTCCAGGCGGGCGAGCCGGTGCAGACCCGCGGCTCGGATAAGTCGCTGGAGCGACACTTGGCGAACCTGCGCTGCGAGTTTTCGGGCCGCCCGGAGCTTTTGCTGCATCACGCCACGCTGATCGTTCTGATCCGTCGCGAGGTGCGGCTGGCCGAAAGTCTCGGCCAATTCACCGCGCTTTGGGCGCAGGAGGCGGAGTTTCTGTGTCGGCACCTGAACCTGCGCTGGCTGATCTCGGCGGCGGATACCTTTGCCGACCATGGCCCTGATCCGCAGGCCCGCGCGGTCGCGATGATGGCCTCGCTTCTGGCCAATACCGTCAAGATCGGTGAATCCGACCGCTATGTCCGCGGTGCGGAGACATCGGCGCCGCTGCCGGAGCGGATCGAAGAACTCCAGACCGAACTGGTTCCGCTTTTCGAGGGGATGTCGGTTTTTACCGTCGGCACCGACGATACGCTCCGCAACATGTATTGGCGGCTGGAGCCCTTCTTCGCCGCCGGTTCTGCGGGGATGATCCTCAAGACGGTCTATGATCGGATGCAGGTCAACGATACGGCTTTTGCCCGGCTCCGGGCGCTGCACCGTCGCGACCGCACCGGTTGGTGGGAGGACGAGACATGAGTGTCCTTGGCTTGTCGGATTGCTTGGTCGCGAGGGGCGGATAGATGCGCCTTCCCGCCTATCTCATCAACCTGGACGGCTCGGACGAGCGGCTTCGTTCAGCCTCCCGGCAGTTGGACGAGGCGGGCGTGCCCTTCGAGCGCGTCCCGGCCTTTGACGGCAGGGCGCTGCGGGTCGAGGAATTTCCCGATTACGATCCCGCCGGGGCGATGGCCTATATGGGCCGGCCTTTGCGCGGGGGCGAGATCGGCTGCTATCTCAGCCATCTCGACTGTGCGCGGCGCTTTCTGGACAGCGGCGCCGAATATGGCCTGGTGTTCGAGGATGACATGCAGCTGCAGCCTGGCTTTGCCGAGGGGATGCGCATCCTCATGGGCTGGCTGGACCGGCATGATCGCGACTGGGATCTGATCAATCTCGGCGCCAGACAGCACAAGATCTATACCCCGGTCATGGGGTTCGAGGTTGCGGGTCGGCATCATGAGCTGACCCGCGCCCATTACTTTCCGATGACGGCCACCGCGCTGCTCTGGTCGCGGCAGGGGGCCGAAACCTTTGTCCGCACCCATCGGCGCATCACGGCGGGCGTGGACAATCATTTCCGCCACTGGCTGACCCGCAACGACCGCGGACTGGCGGTCTGGCCGTCTCTGGTCACGACGACCGGCGTGGAAAGCCAGATCGAAGACGGCAAGGGCAAGCGGTCGGCAGGCGGGCGGCACCCGCTTTACGGATTGATCAAGCAACGCCGGCAGATCGTCAACAAGCTGATCGCGTGGCGCCACAAGCGGCGGCTGGCGCGCCGGTAGAAAGGCCGCGGGCGGTGCCGCGGCCTTTGCAGGATCAGGCCGGATCCTTGGCAAAGCGCAGATAGGGCAGCGCCTTGTTCAGCTGGCCGTATTTCGCCTCGGCCGCCGCGTCGTCCAGCGCCAGCGCCACGATCACGTCCTGGCCCGGTTCCCAGTTCGCCGGGGTGGCCAGCGGCACGCCGTCGGTCTTTTGCACCGCATCCAGCGCGCGGATGATCTCGGCGAAGTTGCGGCCGACCGACATCGGATAGGTCATCGTCAGCCGCACCTTCTTGTCCGGCCCGATGATGAAGACCGTGCGCACCGTGGCCGAATGCTGCGGCGTACGGCCCTCGGCCGGCAGGTAATAGTCGGCCGGCAGCATGTCATAGGCCTTGGCCACCGTCAGTTCGGTGTCGTCGATGATGGCGAAATTCGCCGGGACGCCTGCGACCTTCTCGATGTCGGCCTTCCATTTGCCGTGGTCCTCGGCCGAATCGACCGAGACGCCCAGAACCTTGGTGCCGCGCTTCTCGAACTCGGGCACCAGCTGCGCCACCACGCCGAATTCCGTGGTGCAGACCGGGGTGAAATCGCGCGGATGCGAGAAAAGAACCGCATAGCTGTCACCGATCCAGTCGTGGAAACTGATCTGGCCCTCGGTCGAATTGGCGGTGAAATCCGGGGCGGTGTCGTTGATGCGCAGGGACATTGCAGATCCTTTCGGTTGGCCTTCGGCGACAAGATAGGCATCTGCGGCGGATTGTCCAACTCGATCTGTTCAGTCGTGATAATTCGCAGGGCCGCTGCGGCTTGCAGCCCGGTCTTGCGGGTGCCAGTCTGCGGGCCAATCGCAGATCAAGGGAGGCTCTCATGAGCGGACTTGCCGACAAGCGGAAATTCTACATAGGCGGCGAATGGGTTGCGCCGCGCGCACCCAACGACCTGGAGGTGATCGACCCCTCGACCGAGGAGTCGGTGGCGGTGATCAGCCTGGGCGGCCAGGCCGACACCGATGCGGCGGTGGCCGCGGCCAAGATGGCCTTCCCGGCCTGGGCGGCGACGCCCCCGGCCCAGCGGCTGGCCCATGTCGAGAAGATCCTGGAAATCTACAAGCGCCGCGCGCCCGACATGGCCGCCGCCATCAGTGCCGAGATGGGCGCGCCGCAGGACATGTCGCTGAACGACCAGGCCGCGGCGGGCAGCTATCACATCGAGACCTTCATCGACGCGTTCCGGGATTTCGAGTTCATCCGGCCGCTGCGCCCCGACACGCCGACCAGCATGGTGGCATGGGAGCCGGTCGGCGTGGTCGGGCTGATCACGCCCTGGAACTGGCCGATGAACCAGGTCACGCTGAAGGTGATCCCGGCGCTGCTGGCCGGCGATACCGTGGTGCTGAAGCCCAGCGAGATCGCGCCGCTGTCCTCGGTCGTCTTTACCGAGATCGTGGACGAGGCCGGGCTGCCGCCGGGGGTCTACAACATGGTGAACGGCGACGGCGCGGGCGTGGGCTCGCAGCTTTCGGTGCATCCCGACGTGGACATGATCAGCTTTACCGGCTCGACCCGCGCCGGCATCGCCATCACCAAGGCGGCCGCCGATACGCTGAAGAAGGTGGCGCTGGAGCTGGGCGGCAAGGGCGCCAACCTGGTCTTTGCCGATGCCGACGACAAGGCGGTGACGCGCGGGGCGCGGCATTGCTTCTACAACAGCGGCCAGTCCTGCAACGCGCCGACGCGGATGCTGGTCGAGCGGTCCTTTTATGAAACCGCGGTCGAGCAGGCCCGCAAGGTGGCCGAGGAGACCGCGGTGGCGACGGCCCACCAGCCGGGGCGCCATATCGGCCCCGTGGTCAGCAAGCAGCAATGGGACAAGATCCAGGACCTGATCCAGAAGGGCATCGACGAGGGCGCGCGCCTGGTCGCCGGCGGCCCCGGCCTGCCCGAGGGCGTCAATCGCGGCTATTTCGTTCGCCCGACGGTCTTTGCCGACGTGACCAACGACATGACCATCGCCCGGCAGGAGATCTTTGGCCCGGTGCTGTCGATCATCCCCTTCGACAGCGAGGAAGAGGCGGTCGCGATCGCCAACGACACAATCTATGGCCTGACCAATTACGTCCAGACCAGCGACGGCGCACGGCGCAACCGGCTGGCGCGGCAGCTGCGCGCCGGTATGGTCGAGATGAACGGGCAGGGCCGGGGCAGGGGCTCGGCCTTCGGCGGCGTCAAGGCCTCGGGCCGGGCGCGCGAGGGCGGCGTCTGGGGGCTGGAGGAGTTCATGGACAGCAAGCAGATCAGCGGCTGGGATCCCGATGCCTGACGTGCGGGGCCGCCTGGCGGGCGGCCCTTTTCCTTGCGGGGCCGTGCCGCTAGCATCCGCGCCGCGAAAGCCGAGGGGGCGCGACAGATGAAGACCATCCTGATCACCGGCGGCGGCAGCGGCATCGGCCGGCTGACCGCGCGGCGGTTTCTTGACGCCGGCTGGCGCGTCGGGCTGATCGGCCGGCGCGAGGCGGCGCTGGCCGAGACCGCGGACGGCCATCCGCAGGCGCTGGTCCTGCCCTGCGACGTGACGGTGCCCGAGGCGGTCGATGCCGCCTTTGCCCGCGCGGTGGCGCAATGGGGACGGCTGGACGTGCTGTTCAACAATGCCGGCGCCATCCTGATCTCGCGCCTGATCGACGAGATTTCCTGGGAGGAGTGGCAGGGCGTGGCGCGGGTGAACATCGACGGCATGTTCCTGTGCGCCCGCGCCGCTTTCCGGCAGATGCGGCGGCAGCAGCCGATGGGCGGGCGGATCATCAACAACGGCTCGATCGCGGCCGAGGCGCCGCGCCCCGGCTCGGTGCCCTATACGGTCTCGAAGCACGCGGTGACGGGGCTGACGCGGACGCTGGCGCTGGACGGGCGGCCGTTCGGCATCGCCTGCGGCCAGATCGACGCCGGCAATGCCGCGACCGAGATGATTGCCGCCGTGGCGACGCAGGGCGCGCCGCAGGCCGACGGCTCGATCCGGCCCGAGCCGGTGATGGACGCCGCGAACGTGGCCGAGGCGGTGCTGCACATGGCCAGCCTGCCCGAGGGCGCCAATGTGCTGCACATGACGGTGATGGCGACGAACATGCCCTTTGTCGGGCGCGGCTGAACGGGCCCGGACAAGCGAAAGGATTAGGGATGAAACTGCTGCGCTATGGCCCGCCGGGCCGGGAAAAGCCGGGGCTTCTGGACGCTGAGGGCCGCATCCGCGACCTGTCGGCCCATGTCGCCGACATCGCCGGCGCGGTGCTGGGGCCCGAGGGGCTGGCCGGGATCGCGGCGCTGGACCTGGATGGGCTGCCCATCGTCTCGGGACAGCCGCGGCTGGGGCCCTGCGTGGGCCAGGTGCCGAAATTCGTCGCCATCGGGCTGAACTATGCCGACCACGCCGCCGAGGCCGGGTTGCCGGTGCCGGCCGAGCCGGTGGTGTTCAACAAATGGACCAGCTGCATCATCGGCCCGGACGACGACGTGGTGATCCCGCCCGGCGCGCAGAAGACCGATTGGGAGGTCGAGCTGGGCGTGGTCATCGGTTCGCGCGCGAGCCATGTTTCCGAGACGGCGGCGCTGGACCATGTCGCCGGCTATTGCGTGGTCAACGACGTGAGCGAGCGCGAATGGCAGGCCGAGCGCGGCGGCACCTGGGACAAGGGCAAGGGCTTCGATACCTTCGGCCCGATCGGCCCCTGGCTGGTGACGCGCGACGAGGTGCCCGACCCGCAGGCGCTGGAGCTGTGGCTGGAGGTGGATGGGCTGCGCCGCCAGCAGGGCTCGACCGCGACGATGATCTTCGGCGTGGCCGAGATCGTCGCCTATTGCTCGCGGCTGATGACGCTGATGCCGGGGGATGTGATCACGACGGGCACGCCGCCGGGAGTCGGCATGGGCGCGACGCCGCCGGTGTTCTTGCGCGGGGGCGAGGTCATGCGGCTGGGCATCGAGGGCCTGGGCGAGCAGCGCCAGAGGGTGCGCTGCCGCGATTGACCGCGCGGGTGGGCGCGTATTTCGGAAACGGTGAAGCGGAGAGGCTGCGCGGAAGCTGGCAAGGCAGCGGCCGGCGGCGCGGTCGCAATGGGTATTTGGAGAACGAAGAAGGCCGTCAGCTTTCGGCGGCCAGGGTTTCCGCCAGCGTGTCGGTCTTGGTGAAATAGTCGGGCGACAGCCGCAGCACGCCGGGCAGGTCCAGCAGCACGCGGCGCAGGTGCTGGCGGATGGCGGCCTCGGCCCGGTCGGGGTCGCGGGCGGCGATGGCCTCGGCCACGGCGCGGTGCTGGGCCAGCATGGTGTCCTTGGGCGTCATCGCCGTCAGCAGGTGGCGGGCGCGGTCGAGATGCATCTTCATCTGCTGCAGGTGGCTCCAGACCCTTGCCTTGCCGGCGATCGCGGCCAGGGTGGCGTGGAATTCCTCGTCCAGCTGGGCCAGCGCGGTGGGATCGGCCTCGGCCTCTTGCCGGGCGATCTGGGCGAACAGGGCCTCGCAATCCTGGGGCGGGGCGCAGGCGGCGGCCAGGCGGACGGTGTCGGCCTCGACCGATTCGCGGATGAAGCGCGTACACAGCACCCATTCCATGTCGATGCGGGTGACGAAGGTGCCGCGCTGCGGCCGCACCTCGAGCAGGCCCTCGCCGGCGAGGCGGATGAAGGCCTCGCGCACAGGCTGGCGCGACAGGGCGCATTGGTCGGCGATCTCCTGTTCGGAGAGGCGCGTGCCGGGCGGCAGCTCGCCGCGGATGATGCGCTGGCGCAGGCGGGCGTGCAATTGCGCCGCGAAGGGCGGCGGGCCCCCCGTGGCGGAAAGGGTTTCGGTCGATGCGGGGTCCATGAATCCTCCCTGGAACCCGCATTAGTTCGGGACCGGACCTTGCGTCAACCTTTGGGGCTGCGGTGAAAGCTCATCACCGTGGTCTGGCGGTAGAGCTGCCCCGCCTCCAGCCGCGCCGAGGGATAGCCGGCATGGTTGGGCGCGTCCGGCCAGAGCTGCGATTCCAGCGCGATGCCGGCATGGCGGCCATAGGGCCGGCCGCCAAGGCCGGGCGCGCCGGGCGCCAGGTGTTCGCCGGCATAGACTTGCAGCCCCGGCTCGGTCGAGCGCAGGGTCATCATCAGCCCGCCCGCCTGCAGCACCGCCGCCTTGCGCGGCACGATGCGGCGCCGGTCCGAAAGGCAGAGGTTGTGGTCGATGCGCGGCCCCTTGAGCCGCTCGGCCAGGGTGACGGGATTGCGGAAATCCAGATGCGTGCCCTGGACCGCTGCGGGCGCGCCCAGCGGGATCATGTCCTCGTCCACCGGCAGGTAGGTTTCGGCCGGGACGGTCAGCCGGTGGCCGGCCACGGTATCGGTGCCATCCAGGTTGAAATAGCTGTGCTGGGCGAAGTTGCAGAAGGTGGTGTCGTCCGAGGTGGCCAGGATGGTCAGCATCAGGACCGGGCCGGGCAGGATGGACCAGGTCGCGCGGATCAGCATGGCGCCGGGAAAGCCCATGTGGCCCGCAGGCAGGTGATCGGCCAGCGCCACCGAGCTTTCGTCCCAGTCGGCCAGCATCCAGTTGCGCGTGCCGCAGCCATCGTGGCCGCCGTGCAGCATGTGGCGGCCGTCCTGGTTGCGGTCCAGCTGCAGCCTTGGCCCGTCCAGCGTCGCGCGGCCATGGGCGATGCGGTTGGCATAGCGCCCGATCACCGCGCCGAAATAGCGGCCCTCGTCCAGATAGGGCGCGAGCCGCGGAAAGCCCAGCACCAGCGGATGCCCGATCCCGGCCAGCCGCAGATCCTGGAGCGAGGCCCCCAGCGTGATGACCGAGGCCGTCAGCCCATGGCCCGAGATCGTCGCCTGCATCACCGGCCGACCGTCCGGCAGCAGGCCGAATGTGCGTGGCATCATGCCCGGACCCGCGGTTCCGGCCGGCCCTGGGCGTCGGGATCCAGCAGCCAGGTCCGGCCGTCCTGCGGCCCGTGCCGGCCCTCGGCGGCGCTGGTCACGATCAGCTGCGCAAGGCCGGGGCCGCCGAAGGCCGGGCAGCTGGGCTGGCTGGCGGGCAGGGACAGGCGGCGCAGCAGGCGGCCGTCCGGCGCATGGCAGGCGACCGCGCCGCTGCCCCAGCGCGCGTTCCAGAACCGCCCCTGCGCGTCGGTGACGGCGCCGTCGGGGAACTGGTCGGTCCCGGCCAGGTCCAGGAAGACGCGGGCCTCGGCGCAGGGCCAGCCGCGCGCGTCCAGGTCTTGCGACCAGACGGTCTGGGCGGCGGTGTCGGCGAAATAGGCCAGGCGACCGTCGGGAGAAAAGCAGATCGCATTCGGGATGGACATGTTCCCCCGCAGCAGGCGCAACTCTCCGTCAAGATAGCGATAAATCGCCCCCTTTCCAGCCCTTCCGTCGCGTTCCATCGTGCTGATCCAGAAACCGCCGAAAGCATCGGCCCGCCCGTCGTTCGAGCGGTTGCCGGGCCGGTCGGCTTCCAGCGCGGCCAGCCGCTCCTGGCGGCCGTCGCGCAGGTCGAAGCGGATCAGCCCGGTTTCGCTGGCGATCAGCAGGCGGTCGCGGTCGATCCAGCCCGCGGCCGAGACCATCTCGTCGAATCGCCATTCCAGCGCGGTCCCGTCGTCCAGCCGCGACAAAAGCCGGCGGCCGAGGATGTCGAACCAGAAGGGCTGGGCGCGTTCGGGATGCCAGAAGGCGCCTTCGCCCAGTTCGCAGATGCGGGGGTCGAAGACCCGCGCGTTCATGCGCAGGCCCGCAGCGCCGCCACGATGTCGCGCGCGCGGGCCGCGACCGTCTCGGCCCCGTCGCCGGGGCGATAGAGCGCGCTGCCGATGCCGAAGCCCTGCGCCCCGGCATTCAGCCATTCGGCGAAATTCGCCGGGCCGGCGCCGCCCACGGCATAGACGGGCATGTCGCGCGGCAGCACCGCGCGCAGCGCCCTGAGCGTGCCGGTGCCGGCCTGGTCGGCGGGAAACAGCTTCAGCCCGGTCGCGCCCGCGGCGATGGCGGCGAAGCATTCGGTGGCGGTGAAGACGCCGGGCCAGGATTGCAGGCCGCGCGCCCGCGTCGCGCCGATCACCGCCGGATCGGCATTGGGCGAGACGATCATCCGCCCGCCGGCATCGGCCACCTGCGCGACCTCATCCACCGTCAGCACGGTTCCGGCGCCGATGATCGCCTGCCCGGCCAGCCCCCCTGTCATCAGCCGGATGCTTTCCAGCGGTTCGGGCGAGTTCAGCGGCACCTCGATGCGGTCGATGCCGGCATCGACCAGGGCGCGGGCGACGGGCAGGGACTCGGCCGGGGTCAGGCCGCGCAGGATGGCGATGATGGGCAGGGTCATGTGTCCTCCGGCAAATCGAGGCTGGCGGCGGCAAGGCCGGCCAGGACCAGCGCCGTGCCGTCCTTGTGGCATGCCTGCGCGCCGGCCGCCAGCAGCAGCGTTTCGTAAAGCCGCGCCAGGTCGGGTGCGCCGATGATCGCGGTCGGGCCGTCCTGCCAGAAGTCGCGCGCCGCGGCCAGTTCGGCGCCGATCAGCAGGCCCGAAAGGCGGCCCGCCGCCCGTTCCGGCGCCAGCCCCTGCAGCAGGGCGGCGGCGCGCAGGGGAAACAGCCCGGATTGCGCGGCATGGGGATCGGCCAGCGCCTCGGCCCCGGCTTCGGCCAGGGCCGCGGGGTCGGGGCGGGCCGCGTCGATGGTCAGCCGCAGCACCGACTGGCCGGCAAGCAGCGAAAAGACCTCTCCGGTCATGAAGCTGCGGAAACGCTCGACCCGGCCCCGCGACAGGCGCACCCATTTGCTATGCGTGCCGGGCAGGCAGAGCGTGCCGTCGAAACCGGGGTTTTCGGCCAGGAAACCGGCGATCTGGGTTTCCTCGCCGCGCATGACGTCGGGCGGCTCGGCCTGGGACAGGCCAGGCAGGATGCGGACATCCAGCCGCGGGTCGCGGGCGGGGGCGCGGATGGCGCGGCGCGGGTCGATGGGCGGGCAGGGGACGGCGCGGTATTCGGCCTCGGCCCAGCCGCCGCGGGCGCCGGCCATGCCGCAGGCGATGATGCGCATCCGGCCGGCCGCGGGCAGCCAGTCGCCGATCAGGTCGAGCAGCGCCGGCTCGAACCCGGCCGGGGCCAGCTTGCCCATGCCGCGGTCCGAGGCGCGGGCGTCCACCGGCCGCGTACCGCGCATGGCCCAGGCGCGCAGCCTTGTGGTGCCCCAGTCGACGGCGATCCAGCCGGGGGCGGTTGGTTCGGGCGTCACGCCTTGCTCTTGTTCGAGACGTCGAAGATCACCGCGGCCATCAGCACCAGCCCCTTGATGACCTGCTGATAGTCGATGCCGATGCCCAGGATCGACATGCCGTTGTTCATCACCCCCATGATGAAGGCGCCGACCACCGCGCCGATCACCGTGCCGACGCCGCCCGCCATCGAGGCGCCGCCGATGAACACCGCCGCGATCACGTCAAGTTCGAACCCCACGCCGGCCTTGGGCGTGGCCGAGTTCAGCCGGGCCGAGACCACGATCCCGGCCAGCGCCGCCAGCATCCCCATGTTCATGAAGGTCAGGAACACCACCCGCTCGGCATTGATGCCCGAAAGCTTGGCCGCCTTGGCGTTGCCGCCGATGGCATAGATGCGCCGGCCGATGGTGGTGCGCTCGGACACAAAGGCGTAAAGCGCGACCAGCACCGCCATGACCATGAAGACATTCGGCAGGCCGCGGAAGTTCGCCAGTACCCAGGTCATCCAGACCAGCGCCAGGAAGATCAGCGCGTTCTTGGCGGCGAAGAAGGCGAAGGGCTCGTCCACGATGCCCACCGCCTCTTCCCGCTTGCGGCCGCGGATCTGCAGCCACAGGATCGCCAGCGCCGCGCCCCAGCCCAGGATCAGCGACAGCGTGTTGGGCTTGTCGGGGCCGAAGAGGTCCGGGATGAAGCCCGAGGCGATCATCTGGAATTCGCGCGGGAAGGGGCCGATCGACTGGCCTTGCAGGATCCACATGGTCAGGCCGCGAAACACCAGCATCCCCGCCAGGGTGACGATGAAGCTGGGGATCTTCCAATAGGCGATCCAATAGCCCTGGATGCCGCCGATCACCGCGCCGGCGGCCAGGCTCAGCACCACGACGACCGGGATCGGCAGGCCCAGCCGGACGATCATCAGCGCCGAAAGCGCGCCCACGAAGGCCGCGACCGAGCCGACGGACAGGTCGATATGGCCGGCGACGATGACCAGCAGCATGCCGACCGCCATGATGACGATATGGCTGTTTTGCAGGAACAGGTTGGTCAGGTTCACCGGCCGGAACAGGATGCCGCCCGTCACCACCTGGAAAAAGGCCATGATGACGATCAGCGCAAAGAGGATGCCGTATTCGCGAATGTTGCGGCGGATGAAGCCGAAGGTGTCGCCGCGGCGTTCGGTGGTCGTGTCAGACATGGGCGGCCTCTGCCTCGATTTCCTCGGGGGTGACGGTTTCGTCGGTCAGGTCGTGGCCCGAGCGGATGATGACCTGCATGATGCGTTCCTGCGTGGCCTCGGCCGTGGGCATCTCGCCCACCAGCCGGCCCTCGTTCATGACCAGGATGCGGTCGGTGATGCCCAGCAGCTCGGGCATTTCCGACGAGATGACGACGATCGACTTACCGGCGGCGGCAAGGTCGCGGATGATGGTGTAGATTTCATATTTCGCGCCCACGTCGATGCCGCGCGTCGGCTCGTCCAGGATCAGGATCTCGGGCTCGGCGAACAGCCATTTCGCCAGCACCACCTTTTGCTGGTTGCCGCCCGACAGGTTCACCGCCCGGCTTTCGACCGAGGGCGAGCGGATGTTGATGCGGCTGCGATAGTCGCGCGCCACCGCCCCCTCGCGCTGGCGGTCCACCACGCCGCGGACCGAGATGCCGGCCAGGTTCGCCAGCGGGATGTTGCGGCGGATGGTGTCGTCCAGCACCAGGCCCAGCGACTTGCGGTCCTCGGTCACATAGGCCAGCCCGGCGCGGATCGCGCGCGGCACGGTGGACAGGTCGGCCGGCTTGCCGTGCAGCGTGACCGCGCCCGATTTCCATTCGCCCATCGAGCGGCCGAACAGGCTCATCGCCAGTTCGGTGCGGCCCGCGCCCATCAGCCCGGCGATGCCCAAGACCTCGCCGCGCCGCAGCTCGAAACCGGCGCCCTTGACCAGCAGGCGGCCTTCGCGCGCGGGATCGGCGACGGTCCAGTCCCTGACCTGCATCACCACCTCGCCCACCTTCGGCTGGCGCGGCGGATAGCGGTCGTTCATCGAGCGGCCGACCATGTCGCGGATGATGCGCGATTCCTCGACCATGCCGCCGTGATGCGCCACCGTCGCGCCGTCGCGCAGCACGGTGATGCTGTCGCAGACCTGGCTGATCTCGTTGAGCTTGTGCGAGATCAGGATCGCCGTCATGCCCCGGTCGCGGAAACTGGCAAGCAGGCGCAGCAGCGCGTCGCTGTCGTTCTCGTTCAGCGACGAGGTCGGCTCGTCCAGGATCAGCAGGTCGACCTTTTTCGACAGCGCCTTGGCGATCTCGATCAGCTGCTGCTTGCCCATGCCCAGGCCGCCGACCTTGGTTTCCGGGCTTTCACGCAGGCCGACCTGCGCCAGCAGCTCGGCGGTGCGGCGGTTGGTCTCGCGCCGGTCGATGACGCCACGCTGGGCGATCTCGTTGCCCAGGAAGATGTTCTCGGCGATCGACATCTGCGGCACCAGCGCCAGTTCCTGGTGGATGATGACGATGCCCTGCGCCTCGCTGTCCTTGATGTCGCGAAACGCCATCGGCTGGCCGCCATAGAGGATTTCGCCCTGATAGCTGCCATGCGGATAGACGCCCGACAGCACCTTCATCAGCGTGGATTTGCCGGCGCCGTTCTCGCCGACCAGCGCGCGGATCTCGCCGCGCCGGACGGTCATGTTGACGTCGTCCAGGGCCTTCACGCCGGGAAATTCCTTGGTGATCCCCCGCATTTCCAGAATCGCGTCCATGGCCACCCCCTGCGGTCACGCGGATGGCGCCGCCGCAATAGTCCTGCGGCGGCGCGCGAAGGTCACTTCAGCTGGTCTTCGGTATAATAGCCCGAGCCGACCAGAACCTCGGCAAGGTTCTTTTCGGTCACGGCCACCGGCTCCAGCAGGTATGAGGGCACGGTCTTGACGCCGTTGTCGTAGCTTTCGGTGTCGTTCACCTCGGGCTGCTCGCCCTTCATCATCGCGTTGACCATGCCGACGGTGACGCGGGCCAGTTCGCGCGTGTCCTTGAAGATGGTGGAATATTGCTCGCCGGACAGGATCGACTTGACCGACTGGATCTCGGCGTCCTGGCCGGTGACGATGGGCATGGCCAGGTCGCCCGAGCCGTAGCCCACGCCTTTCAGCGACGACAGGATGCCGATGGACAGCCCGTCATAGGGCGACAGCACCCCATGCACCTGCTTGTCGGTGTAATTGGCCGACAGGATGTTGTCCATGCGCGCCTGGGCCGTGGTCGGATCCCAGCGCAGCGTGCCCACCTTGTCCATGCCCATCTGCCCCGAGGCGACCACCACCGAGCCTTCGTCGATCAGCGGCTGGATCACCGACATGGCGCCGTCATAGAAGAAATAGGCGTTGTTGTCGTCCGGGCTGCCGCCGAACAGTTCCACGTTCCAGGGCTTTTCGTCCGGGAAGCGTTCCTTGAGCCCGTCGACCAGGGTGGTCGCCTGCTCGACCCCGACCTTGAAGTTGTCGAAGGTGGCGTAATAGTCGATGTCGGGCGTGTCGCGGATCAGCCGGTCATAGGCGATGACCTTGATGTCCGCGGCCTTGGCATTGGCCAGCGCGTTCGACAGCGTGGTGCCGTCGATGGCGGCGATCACCAGCACGTTCACGCCCTTGGTGATCATGTTCTCGATCTGCGCCAGCTGGTTGGGGATGTCGTCGTCGGCATATTGCAGGTCGGTCTGATAGCCCGCCTCCTGGAACTGCTTGACCATGTTGTTGCCGTCGTCGATCCAGCGCGCCGAGGTCTTGGTCGGCATCGAGATCCCGACCATGCCCTCGGCC
>JAANMV010002616.1_pt1 | contig 17131 bp, 15 predicted proteins | sample 7279661 | NCBI WGS metagenome assembly JAANMV01 (sample SAMN14094540, study PRJNA606508) | bioreactor metagenome | isolation source: A lab-scale SPAN reactor treating ammonium-rich wastewater day 121 | place: Ireland: Galway | collected 2017-05-16 | reverse complement strand
GCGCGTTGAACGCTTCAGGAATTAGCGCGGCGCCGTTCAACAGATTGTCTACACTCCCGCGCGTTCTAATTCTGAACTGGTCAACGCGCGGGAGTGTAGTGCGAGGCGGGGTGGTTGGAAGACTCCGGCCTGAGGAACGGGCCGCACCTGAGAAATGGAAAAGCCACCGATCACTCGGTGGCCGTCAGAGAGGAGAGGCACGGGATAGAAAGTTGGGAGGGTTAGTTCCCGCCCAGACGGTGACCGGCGATGACGTGTCCGCCCATCGTCTCGATCCAGGGTTGGTTGAGACCATTCAGCCCAAGCTCGGAGTGGTCCGTCGAGGTCTGACTCAATCCACCAATCGTCAGCACCGTGGGGGCGTTATTGACGGCGGAAGGAGCGGAAGAGCCGGCGGTCTGCGGGGCGGTCAGGTTAGCCTCAACGGCCGGTCCTCGGCTGTCTCCGCCGCCGACGAGCTTGGCAGGAAGCCCGATATTGACCGCGTCGGTGGTATCGAACTGGGCCCCGGCATCCGGGGTGCCCGGCGTGCCCGACGCGCTGCTCGGCAAACGACCGAGGTTCTGGTTGAAGTTGGGTCCGATCGGGCTATTGCTCATCGCCATTATTGCTTGTCCTCCTGGCTCGAGGCTGGATGCTCCTCGATAGCGTGGTCATCATAGCACTGCAGCGAAATGGTAACAAGATCGATTTGTTAACAGGATGTTACCAAATCGCCATGTCCAAACGGTAACTCTTCGGCAACATTCAGCGACGACGGGAGCGCTCATCCATCTCGATTGGCCTGGCTCAGCGCACTACCCTGGCGATCGTGCCGCCCCCCAGCACCTCGAGCCGACGATAGAAGACCGCCGCCTGGCCGGGAGAGAGCGAGCGCTGGGGTGAGTCGAAACGAACCTGGAGGCAGTCCGGGCCGATCGGCTCCAGACTGGCCATGGCCCCCCCGGCGCTGGAGCGCACCTGAACCCGGGCCCGGGCGTGGGGTACCGGCACCACCCAGCTCAGCTCATCCACTTCCATGGCCCGTTCCAGCAATTCCTGGTTCTCTCCGACCACCACCGCGTTGCTTGCTACGTCCAGCTCCAGAACATAGCGCGGCGAGGTGCTGGTCAAGCCCAGTCCCTTGCGCTGACCCACCGTGTAGAAGGGCAGGCCTCGATGCTGGCCCAGCACGCGCCCGCTGCGGTCGCGAATCTCGCCCGGTTGCACGCCCTCCAGGCGTCCGGAGAGAAAACCGGCCGTGTCTCGATCGGGAATGAAGCAAAGGTCCATGCTTTCGGGTTTGTCGGCGACTCCCAGCTCGAGACCGCGGGCGACCTCCCGCACCTCGTCCTTGGTCAGCTCGCCTACCGGGAAGCGCACGCTGGCCAGTTGCTCCTGGCTCAGGCTGGCCAGCACGTAAGACTGGTCCTTACGCTGGTCCTTTCCCCGCAGAAGGCGCACCCAGCCCTGAGAATGACGCCTCAGGCGGGCGTAGTGTCCGGTTACCACGGCCTCAGCTCCCAGGGCCCGGGCCCGTTCGAGCAGGTGGTCGAACTTGATGTGCTGGTTGCAGCGTCGGCAGGGGTTAGGAGTCCGCCCTCGGGCGTACTCGGCCACGAAGTCCCCGATCACGTGCTGCTCGAACTCGTTGCGGAGGTTGAACACGTAGTGAGGAATCCCCAGTTTCCAGGCCACTTTCTCGGCATCGGTAACGTCCCAAACCGAGCAGCACCCCCGGCTGGCGGGGGCAGTCTGGCTCTCGGACGCAGACAAGGTCATGGTGACGCCGATCACCTCGTGACCCCGGGCCTTCATCAGGGCCGCCGCCACCGAGCTGTCCACGCCCCCGCTCATCGCCACCAGCACGCGCTTCTTCATTGTGTCACCGTCATTTCGGCAAGAGCTGTCGGCAGGACTTCCCAAAGCCGATCGACATCCTGCTCGGAGCTCTGCCAGCCCAGCGAAAAGCGCACCAAGCCCAGGGCTTCTTCCCGGCCGGCCCCCATGGCCTGCAGAACGTGAGAGGGCTCCAGGCTGTGAGAAGAGCAGGCCGAGCCGGAAGAGGCGGCGATTCCTTCCAGGTCGAGCCTGACCAGGATGCCCTCGGCACGCAGTCCTTCGAAGCGCCATGCTGAGATGTGGGGAGCTTCACCGCTCAGTCGGATGGCCCCGGCCATTTGACTCAAACGGTCTTCCAGGCGGGTTTTGAGGGCGGCCAGTCGGAGGGCTTCTGAGGCCCGGTTGGCGACGGCGCGCTCCAGGGCCAGGCCCAGGCTGGCCGCACCGCTCAGGTTGGGAGTGCCGGCTCGACGATGGTCTTCCTGGCCCCCGCCCGCGAGTTGGGACGACAGGCGCAGCCCGCGTCGAACATACAGAAGACCGCCCCCGCTGAGTCCTCCCAGCTTGTGACCGGACAGGCTCAACAGGTCGATGCCCAGCCGCTCGGGGGAAAGCTCGAGGAACCCGGCCGCCTGCACCGCGTCAACATGCAAGAGCACTCCGTGCTCGTGGCAAACGGCGGCCAGGGCGGGGATGGGTTGGATTGTGCCCAGCTCGTTGTTGACCCACATCACCGACACAAGCCGGGTATCGGGCCGCAGGCGCCGCACGAGCTCCTCGGGAGAGACCAGCCCGTGAGCGTCCACTGGCACGAGCTCGAGGCGGTGCTCGCCAGCCAGCCAGCGGGCCCGCTCGAGCACGGCCGGGTGCTCGACCGCGCTGACCAGAAAGTGGTCGCCGGGGCTGAGAGACCCGGCCAGAGCCAGGTTGTCGCTCTCGGTAGCCCCCGAAGTGAAGACGATCTCCTCCACCCGAGCGCCCAGGGCGGCTGCGCAGCGTTCGCGCGCCTGCTCAAGCTCCATGCGCGCCTGTCGTCCGAAACGATGCAGGCTGGACGGATTGCCCGCCGCTTCAAAGCCCGAATCGCTCAGCCAGCGGCGGACTTCGGGCAAAACAGGCGCGGTAGCTGCGTAATCGAGGTAGACGGGGCGCATAACAACGCCAATTTTACCACGTCAGACAGGAGAAGGCAAAGCCACGCTGAGGGCCTGCTCGAGGTCGGCCCGCAGGTCGGTCAGGCTCTCGATGCCCACCGACAGTCGGATCAGCCCGTCTGAGATGCCCAGCGCCGCGCGCCGCTCGGGGGGGAGACTGGCGTGGGTCATAATGGCCGGATGCTCGATCAGGGACTCGACGCCCCCCAGGCTTTCGGCCAGGAAGAAGAGCCGGGTAGATTGCACAAGTTTGCGGGCCACCTCGAGGCCACCCCGGACCTCAAACGAGATCATGCCGCCGAATCCGCGCATCTGGGCCCGCGCCAGCAGATGGTGAGGGTGGGATGGAAGTCCCGGGTAGTGCACCTGAGCGACCTGGGGGTGGGCCGCCAGATACTCGGCCAGGGCGTGGGCGTTCTGGCAGTGCCGATCCATGCGCAGTGCCAGCGTCTTGAGTCCGCGCATCACCAACCAGCAGTCAAAGGGCCCGGGCACGGCCCCGATGGCGTTCTGGTGGAACTTCAATGTTTCGTAGATGGAGTCGCTGTTGGTGAGCAGGGCCCCGCCCACCACGTCGGAATGGCCCCCCAGGTATTTGGTGGCAGAATGGACCACCACGTCTGCCCCCAGTTTTAAGGGGCTCTGAAGGTAGGGCGTCATGAAGGTATTGTCTACCGCCAGGTAGGCTCCGGCGTCACGGGCGATACCTGAGAGCGCGGTCAGGTCGGACAGTTTGAGCATGGGGTTGGTGGGAGTCTCCACCCAGAGCATGCGGGTGCGGTCGGTCAGGGCGCGCCGGGTGGCCTCCAGGTCGGAGGTATCCACGTAGCGGGTGGTCACTCCGAACTTCTCCATCACCCGGGTGAAGAATCGAAACGTGCCTCCGTAGACATCGTCCGAGCACAGTACGTCGTCGCCTGCCTTCAAGAGGTGGGCACAGGTCGCGGTGGCGGCCATGCCGGAAGCGAAGGCGAGCCCGTGTCGGGCCCCCTCCAGCGCCGCAAGACAGGTTTCATAAGCCCGCCGGGTGGGATTGTCGGTGCGGCTGTACTCAAAGCCGTGCCGGGGTTTGCCCAGGCCTTCCTGAGCATAGGTGGAGGTCTGGTAGATCGGCACCACCACGGCTCCGGTGACAGGCTCGGGATCTTGCCCGGCATGGATGGCAAGGGTTTCAAAAGAAAGCGGTTGTTCAGCCAAAAAAATGCGCCCCAATTCTGGAAGTGGGGGACGCTTCTGGGCCTCGCGGCGGCTTCCTGTCTCAGGGCGAGGGGGAAACCTGCGGGGAGGGAGAGACCTCCGGGGAGGGAGCCAGGGATGGCGTTGCGGACTCTTCGGGGGGCGTGGGGGGAGAGGCTTGCATTGGGGGAGATTCGCCAGGAGCTGGCGGAGTGTAGCTCCAGGTCTGGCTGTTGTGGCACGCTGCTCCAAACCCTCTTGGCTGGTAGCCGGTCAGATTGGGAGAGACCAGGTGCACGTCGGGCACAAAGTAGAGCGGAAAGAAAGGCAGTTCCTGGGCAAAGTACTTCTGCTGACGGGCCAATAGGGGCTTGAGCTCGACCTGGTCAACGGCTCGCTCCACGGCCGAGCAGATGGCCTCGTTCTCGTCGTCCACCCAGCCTGAGTAATTGAAGGCCAGTGGGTTGATTTCCGAGGGCAGGCCGGTGCGGCCCATCAACTGGGCGGGTGAGAACCAGGGCTGGAGGGGAAGCTCGACCAGGGCCAGATGGGAAAAATCTCGGCGTTTCAGGCGTTGCTCCAGATCCTGAACGGGTACGGCCTGTACTTCGACGCCCAACTCGGACCACAGCTCCTTGATCCGCTCGACGACTGGTAGCGCGGTGGGGCTGTTCTGGTCGTACATCAGCTCCAGCTTGAGGCTAAGACGCCCTTTGAGCCGCACCGGTTGGCCCTTCCACCCGGCCACCTCCAGCACCTGACTCGGGTTGGGCACTTCCTCCAGTACGTCCAGGAAGAACCAGGCACGCTGGGGCACCCAGGACCGCGCCGGGTTGACATAGGCGCCGGGGTGGAGCTTGGGGACCCACTGGCTTCGGCGCAGTCCCGCAAACAGAGCTCGGCGTACTGCAACCTCCGCGAGGAGAGGTGAATCCAGTCGCAAGAACAGGGTCTGCAGACGGTCGCTGGCTACCCAGCGTGGCTGTGCCCAGGGGTTATCCTTCGTGGCGGCCAGCACGGCCGCCGGGACTCGAGGCACCAGCTGCAGGTCCCCGTTAAGAATGGCCCGGACCATTCGATCGGAATGGTCGTAAGACCGGAAGCGTATCTGGGCGATCGGTTGCGAGCCCGAGGGCCAGGGATAGCCCGGGTTGGGCACCAGGGTGATCAGGCGACCATCCCCGGCCCAACTCTCCACCTTGAAGGGCCCATTGCTCCAGGGAGCGCGTCCATACTGTCCCATCGGGTCGTCCTTCAAGAGGGGCGCAGCCGAATTCGGGAAGGGGATGATGGAGAGCCCCCCGTTCGGCCAGAAGCCCTGCAGTTGGAACCTCACAGAATCTTGAGCGATGTTCAGACTCGCTACTGAATGGCTCCATAATGGTTTGTCGCGTCCAGCGGGTGGATCAGACGACAGTTGCTGGGCAGCTCGAAAGTCGATCGGTTGGACCGCCTCTTGATTGCTCCATAAGAAACCTGGTCGTCCCTCTTGTGTAAGCAGGTGTGTCTCCACGGCTCGCCCATCGGACCGGATTTTAAACTCTGGCGGAGCATCGGCCACGACAGGCATAACCTGCCAGGTCGTATCGTAGTCCCACAGGGGACGATAGAGCATGGTGCCGACCTCGGCTTCCTGGCTGGTCGGAGCCACCAGGCTGAGTGCGGTCTGGGGGCGACCCATCAGGCCGATGGTAAAGATCAGGCCTTTGCGGCGCTCGGGAAGTTTCAGATCGGGCACCTGACTGCAGCCAACCACCCAAACGGCCACAAGCGCAACCAGCAGCCAGCGGTGCATCAACTCTTGGACTTCAGATGCGGCTGAAAACGTAGGACACAAGCAGGCTCAGCACGATGAAGCTGATCGCCAACCAGGTCGTCAGGCCGGACAGCTTCTCCTCGGTGCTCTTCTTGCCCCGGAAAACGCTCTGAGAAGGGCCCATGATGGTGCCGCCCAGGCCCTCGTTCTTGGTGGTCTGGCTGAGCACGCAGGCCACCAGGCCGGCCGCCACTACCACCTGGATGAAGAGCAACAAGTAGTGATACCAGAAGAACTGCGGGCCGAGGACGGTGGTGACCTCCATGGGGGGCATCTCGGGCATGACCGGCGAGCCCCCCGGCAGAGGGGTCGGACTGGTCGTCACTTGACCCAGCCAGAGATTCGCTTTGCACCACAGATCCAGCATGCCCATTTGTTCGGTCCCTTTCGTCTACTGGGAAACCCCTTCGGTGACCTGGAAGTTGACGATGCGCGCGAAGCTCTCCGCCTCGAGGCTGGCACCGCCCACCAGGGCGCCGTCGATGTCGCTCTGGGCCATGAATCCGTCGATATTGTTCGGCTTCACGCTTCCACCGTAGAGCAGCCTCACCTGAGAGGCGACGCGCTCCCCGAGCTGCGCGGCCAGGTCGCCGCGTAGCAGAACCATCGTTTTGTTGGCTTCCTCGGGAGTGTCGGTCTTGCCGGTCCCGATCGCCCACACTGGCTCGTAGGCTACCACCAGTTTGCTCCCCGAGTCAAGAGAAGCTCCCTGCAGGGCGCCGCGAAGCTGTCCCAGCACCACCTGGGCCGTCTGGCCCGCTTCTCGTTGCTCCAGTGTCTCACCCACGCACAGGATCGGGACCAGAGCGTGGGCCAGGACGGCCTGCACCTTCTTCTGGCAGTCGCTATCCACCTCGTGGAACAGGGCCCGTCGCTCGGAGTGGCCGATGATGGCATAACGGCAACCGCAGTCCTTGAGCATGAGGGGGGAGACTTCTCCCGTGAAGGCTCCTGAGTCTTTCCAATACACGTTCTGGGCGCCCAGAGCGGCCCAGGACTTGCCATCGACCAGCCGCCCCACCTCACTCAGGTAGGGGAAAGGTGGGCAGAGCGCCATCTCGCGACCGGTCACGGAGCCAACCTGCTTGAGCAGGTCCTCCACCAGCACCCTGGCCTCGCGGCCAGTCTTGTGCATCTTCCAATTGGCAGCCAGCAGGGGAACGCGCATGACTAGCGACCTCCCAGGGCGGCGCGGGTCTTCAGGGCAGTCACGCCCGGCAGCTCGCGGCCCTCCAGGAACTCGAGCGAGGCCCCCCCTCCGGTGGAGACGTGGGTGACCTTCTCGGCCAGGTTCATCTGGGTGATGGCTGCCACCGAATCCCCACCGCCCACGCAGCTTCGTCCGGCGCTCTCGGCCACCGCTGTGGCCACGGCCCGGGTACCGACATCGAAGGGCGGGGTCTCAAACACCCCCTGCGGCCCGTTCCAGAAGATGGTTCGAGCAGCCTTGATCTTATCGGCGAAGAGTCGGGCTGTCTCCGGGCCGATGTCCAGTCCCATCTGGTCGGCCGGGATCTCGTCCACCGACACGGTGCGGGTGGCCACACCTTCATTGATCTCGGAGGCCACCACGACGTCTACCGGGAGGAGGAGCTCGGTTCCCCGGGCCCGGGCCGCCTGCTCCACCTTCTCGGCCTGCTGCACGTCGTCGAGCAGCGACCGTCCGATTTCCTTGCCGCGGGCCTTCAGGAAGGTAAAGGACATGCCACCCCCGATCAAGATGGTATCGGCCTTCTCGACCAGCGACTCGAGCACGGCGATCTTGTCGGCCACCTTGGCTCCGCCCAGGATGGCTACGAAGGGCCGCTCCGGCTGGGTGAGCAGGTTGCCAAGCTCGGCCAGCTCACGCTCCATCAAAAGCCCGGCCACGGCCGGCAAGAACTCGGCCACGGCGGCTGTGGAGGCATGGGCCCGGTGGGCCGCTCCGAAGGCGTCGTTGACATATTGCTCGCATCCTTCGCTGAGCTGGCGAGCAAAATCACGATCATTGGCTTCCTCCTCGGGATGGAAGCGTAAATTCTCCAGCAGCAGGACCTCTCCGGAGGCCAACCCCTGCTTCATCGCCAGGGTTTCGGGGCCCACGCAGTCGGGTGCCATCTTTACCGGCCGGCCCAGCAGCTCGGCCAGGCGCTCGGCGGCTGGCTTGAGTGAGTATTTGGGGTTAACTTTGCCCTTGGGTCGACCGAGATGGCTCATCAGCACCACGGCCGCGTTCTGCTCGAGCAGGTGCCGCAGAGTCGGCAAAGAGGCGACGATGCGGGTATCATCGGTGACCCTGCCCTCCTCGAGAGGCACGTTGTAGTCGACTCGAACCAGGATTCTCTTTCCCCGAGTATCCAGATCGCGAACGGTGGCTTGCTGCATGATGAATCTCCTCTCGCTGGGAAGGGGGTCCCGGGCCCTGCTGCCGGGCCCGGGAAGCCCCGAGCTCGCGGCTAGGCCAGGACGAGCTTCTTGGTGGTCATGAAGTTGATGAGGTCGGCGACTCGGCTGGAGTAGCCCCACTCATTGTCATACCAGGTCACGATCTTGGCCAGGTTGCCGTTGACCATGGTGCAGGCCAGGTCGACGATGGAGCTGGCCGGGTTGCCCTTGAAGTCCATGCTGACGAGGGGCTCGTCGCAGGCTTCCAGGATACCCTTGAGCGGTCCGTTGGCTGCCTCGCGGAAGGCCTGCTTGAGCTCGTCGGCGGTAGCGGGCTTCTTCAGCACACACACGAAATCGACGATGCTGACCGTGGGGGTGGGGACCCGCAGGGAGAATCCGTCGAATTTTCCCTTCAACTCGGGAATGGCCAGGGCCACGGCCTTGGCTGCTCCGGTGGTGGTTGGAATGATGTTCAGAGCGGCCGCGCGAGCCCGGCGAAGGTCGTTGTGGGGCAGGTCGAGGATGCGCTGGTCGTTGGTGTAGCTGTGAATGGTGGTCATCAATCCGTTCTCGATGCCCCACCTGTCATTGACGACCTTGGCGGCGGGCGCCAGGCAGTTGGTGGTGCAGGAGGCGTTGGAGATGATGTGGTGCTTGTCAGCGTCATACTGCTCGTGGTTGACGCCCAGCACGATGGTGATGTCCTCGCCCTTGGCGGGGGCGCTGATGACGACCTTCTTTGCTCCGGCGGCCAGGTGCTTGGAGGCCTTCTCTTTGTCGGTAAAAAGGCCCGTGCTTTCGAGCACGATCTGGACATCGAGGTCTTTCCAGGGCAGGTTGGCCGGGTCTTTCTCGGCCAGAACCTTGATACGCTTGCCGTTGATGACCAGATCGCCGCCATCGGCCTTCACCTCACCCTGGAACACTCCATAGTTGGAGTCGTACTTGAACAGGTGGGCATTCGCCTCGGGGCTGACCAGATCGTTGATGGCCACGATCTCGATGTCGGGATAGCGCTCCATCATCGCTTTGAGAGACTGACGGCCGATGCGGCCAAAACCGTTAATGCCAACGCGGGTAGGCATGGTATGGAACCCTCCTTCTACTTCGGAAAAAGCAGCTTCCCGATGGGGGAAGACGGCGGGGGATTAGTTTCCGGGCCGCGAGGTTCCTGCAAGGGTCGGCAAGATCCGCGTTTCATTTAACAGGATTCAATCAGAAGAGATGCCCTCAAAAAAATGAAGCCTGCCGTTCGGACAGGCTCGAGTCGGTTGAGCTGATTTGGCTGAGCGGCTGCCGGGCACTATGCCAAGCAGCGGTTACTGGCGACGTCCACCGAAACAAAGGGCCGAGAGCATCCACAACCCGAACCCGAAGGCGGCCACGATCAGGCCGTACTTGAGAGCCATCAGGCCCAGAGCCAGCACCAGCCCGCCGGCCAGGAACACTCCCAGCAAGGCTTCGGCCAGGATGGGGAACAAGAACCACACCGCCACCGCGAGCAAGACCAGGAAGATCAGGATATTGGCCGGGCTCGACTTCCTGGTAGACGGGCTGTAACGTGTTTCTCGCATTATTTCCCTCCGTTCGACTTTATGCTCTGAGCATAGCATCCGGCGGGGCTTTCATGCGGAACCAGGCACGGGGGGCCTCGCCCCCCGGCCCTGTGGGGCCGCGCAATGACCCTCTTTCAGATTAATTGATCTGGAGTGGGACCAGGACAGCGGCAGACCGCGGCGCCAGGAGGATGCTGCCGGTCACGCGGCGATTGTCGAGAAGCTCGGTGTAATCCCCGTCGAGCTTGAAATCGCGCTCTTTGCGGCCCACGTTGAAAAGCACCAGCACGCGCTCGTTCCCTGCCGTGCGCGAGAAGCCATAGAGGTCGTCGTCTGCAACCACAGTCTCGAAGTCACCTGTTTGGAGAGCTTCTGATCCCTTGCGAAGAGCGATCAGGAGCCGGTAATGCTTGAATAGATCCGGGTCGAAAGCCACCGGGTCGGCCGGAATGCGGCGGGTGCCGTCCGGGTTGGTCCGCTCTGGCTCGTAGCTCAACCCCTCCCAGACCATGGGCTTGCGGTCATCAGGGTCGTTGGCCCCCCACATGCCAGCCTCGTCGCCGTAGTACAACATCGGCGCGCCCAGATAGGTCATCTGGAAGGTGGCCAACAGCTTCTGGGTATTCTTCTCGTCTGCGTTGGGCCCGCGGGTATCCCACTCTCGGTTGGTGGCTCGGGAGGCATCGCAATAGCGGGCCCAGTCGCGGTAGTCGAGCTTTTGGCAATTGACGATGTGGGAGGCAACTCGGGCAGTGTCGTGGCTGCCCACCAGGTTCTGCATCCGATAGGCGGTGCGCCCCGGATAAGCCTGGCGCAACTCGCGCAAGAGCTCGTCGAGTCGCATCGCAGAGATGCGGTTCTGCTCACGAATGAAGAACTCGCTGGTTGCGAAGGCAAAATTGTAGTTCATAACGGCGCTGAACTCGTCGCCTTCGAGATAGGGCCGGTTGGCCTCCACCGTATCGATCACTTCGGCGGTCATGTACGCCTCGGGATTGATCGAGCGCACCAGCCGGGACCAGTCCTTCCAGAAGGCGTGTTTCACGCAGAAGGCCACGTCGAGCCTCCAGCCGTCCACCCCGTCCTCGACCCGTCCCTCGGGAGCCATCCAGCGTCGGGTCACTGCGAAGATGTAGTCGCGCGGTCCTTGCACGATGCCCCGCTCGTCTTCGCGCCACTCGGGCAGCTCCTTGACCCCGAACCAGCCTTCATACTTGAAGTCGGGGGCCCAACTGGTGACGGTGAACCAGTCGGCGTAAGGTGACTTCTGCTGTTTCTCAACTACATCCAGGAAGAAAGGCGAGGTCTGGCCGATATGGTTGAACACCCCGTCGAAGACCACCCGCATTCCCCTTCGGTGGCACTCCCTGATCAGCTTCAAGGCCAGCCGGTCGGCCGCGGTCCACTTCCAGGTGCTCGGATCGGCCGGGTCCTCGGTCGCGATAAGATTTCGATCCCCTTCGGGGTCGGGGCCGAAGGTTGGGTCCACGTGATGGTAGAGAGCTGCATCATACTTGTGCTGGGAAGGGGCGATGAAGATCGGGTTGAGATAGAGCGCGTTGACCCCTAGATCCTCGAGGTAGTCGAGCTTGTCCAGGATGCCCTGCAGGTCTCCTCCGTAGCGCCGGCGCTGCAGGTTAAACCAGATGTCCTTGCCGTTGGCCCGCTCGTACGGCTGCAGTTGGTACCAGTCAGAGGTCCAGGGATGGACCTGCCAGGTCGAGGTGTGGTCGTGCGGCCAGGCTCCCTGCTGGTCGATCAGGCGAGGATCGTTGCTCGGGTCTCCGTTACTGAAACGCTCGGGAAAGATCTGATACCAGACCGCCCGCTCGGACCAGGAGGGCTCTTCAGCCAATGAGCTCAGCGCCAGGGCCAGGATAAGGAGAAGCCGTCTCACACGGGCAGATAGACGCCGGCGCTCTTGCGATCGACTTCACACTGGATGCGCCCGTTCTGAACGGTCACGGTCTTGCCTGTCAGGAGGTCTTTCAATACGGCTCCATCCTTGAGCTTGCTTTCGGCCCGCACGGGTATGTCGCGTGTTTGCCGGTCGGTGGAGTTGTTCAGCACCACCACCGCTTCTTGTTGCTCGTGCACCCGGCCGTAAGCGAAGACCTGGTCATCCTGCCACATCTCCAGAAAGGAGCCTTCGCGCAGGGCGATGGAGTCGTTGCGGATGGCAGCCAATTTCTGGAAGTAGGCCAGCATGTTGGGGTCCTTGTTCCACTCCATGGGGCGCCTGCTTGTTTCGCTCCATCCCTCGTGGTCGCTCTCCATGGACACTTCCGTGCCGTAGTAGATGGTGGGGATGCGGTTGATGGTCATGGCGAAGGCCAGGGCCAGCTTGAGCTTGTCGCGATCCCCTCCGGCCTTGGTCAGGAAGCGCTTGGTATCGTGATTGTCCAGGAAGACGCTCATCATCTCGGGGTGAGGATAGTGCTGATGGCACTCGGCCATGCGCCCGGCCAGCTTGCGCATGCTCTCGCCCTTGGCGAATACATCGTCGATGGTGTAGTAGAGCGGGTAGTCCACCAGTCCGTCCATGTCCTGGTGCTGGAAGACCGGGTACTTGGACGGGTCGCCGTGGTAGTACTCGCCCACCAGGTAGAAGTCCTCGCCGGCGAACTCGTGCATCTCCTGGTTGAATTTGGCCCAGAACGATTTGGGCACGTTCTTAACGGCGTCGAGCCGAAAGCCGTCCACGCCGGTGGCGGCCCAGAACTTGCCAACGTCCATCAGGTACTTCTCCACCACCGGGTTTTCCTGGGCCAGGTCGGGCAGCCCAAAGATGGAGCAGTTCTCGGCCTGCCACTCGTTGTCCCAGTCGGTGACATCCCCGTTGTGGTGATACCAGTCGTATTTGGTGGGATCGGTCCAGTACGGGTGCTCCCAGGCGGTGTGGTTGAGCGGGATGTCGAGTAGAACCTTGATGCCCTTTTCGTGGGCGGTCTCGACGAACTCCTTGAAGGTTTCCATTGTGCCCAGGTGCTTGTCCACGGTGAAATGATCGATGGGCCAGTAACCGTGGTATCCATCGGTGTTGATGAAGGTATCCTGATTGGCCATGGGAGGGGTGATCCACACGGCCGTGGCGCCCACGTTCTTGATGTAGTCGAGTTTTTCGATGGCCCCCTTGAGATCGCCCCCGTTCCAGCGGTGGATGTTGCCCTTGTCCACCCCGAAGTTGTTGTTGGGATCGCCGTCATGGAAGCGGTCGGTGAGCATGAAGTAAATGATGTCGTCTTTCCACTTGCGCTCCTTGACGTCCAGGGGAGGCGGAGAGGGGTGGGGGACTCCCGAGGCTACCGGAGCAGGAAAGGTTGCCTGCGACTCGGCTCTGGTCTCGGCCACCAGGGCTCGCAGGGCGCCGAGATCGGCTTGTGACCAGAGGGGCCGCTGAGCGGCGGCCTGGAAACGATCGGCCGGGCGCATCGGCGGGGCCGGGTTGTGCTCTGCACCGGGCTGCCGGGACACATAGGATGTCACCGAGGTGGGAATGCTCAAGTCGGTCGAAACTGCCACGCCGCCTCCTGCTGGTCGGTTTTTGACGCGCACAGTGTAAAACGAAGCCGGGCATAAGGTGAGAACCGCGAGGTTAAAATTCGGACGGATACCCGTCAGAACACCTGATCTGGCAGGCCGACTTGGAAGGCTTTCCTGGAGGACACCGCAGGTGTGCGGCGGGCATATTGGGTCGTCTGTCTGCTATTCTCGAATGGGAGGTATCAAGCCATGCTCAAGCCTTGCCGTGAATGCGAAGGCCATGTCAGCACCCAGGCGACAACGTGTCCCCGCTGCGGGGCACCCAGGCCCACCCAGCTCGGCTTCCGAGGTTGGGGTTACGAGTGGAAGAGTCGCCAACGGATCGCTGGCTGGCCCCTGATCCACATCGCTTTCGGGCGCGACGCCGACGGCCGCTTGCGGGTCGCCCGCGGAGTCATCGCGATCGGCCAGTTCGCCGTGGGCCTGTTCACGCTGGCCCAGTTTGGGGTCGGCCTGATCTTCGGGCTGGGCCAGTTCACCTGTGGGCTGGTTGCCGTGGGCCAGATCGCGGGTGGCCTGGCGTTTGGTCTGGGCCAGTTCGCCAGCGGGTACGTGGCCGTGGGGCAGATGGTGCTGGCCGGATACGGGCTGGGCCAGTTCGGACTGGGCCTGCACCTGTGGACGGTCTCTCACTCCGACCCTTCAGCGGTGACATTCTTCCGAGCCTGGCTTCCCTGGTAGCTGCCGTCGGGTCGATTTTCTGGTATCCTCGAGGAATGGGCGCTGCCGCCCCTGGTTGAGCCTGAAGGGATCCTGAGGATAATTTTGCGACCTACCAATCGGCGGGGTCTGAGCTTGCTGGAAACCGTGATCGCGGCGCTTTTGTTCGCCACGATCACGGTTTCATTGGTCTCGCTCTGGTATTCACACTATCGCCTGTTGGCGATGTCCCAATCACGCCTGGTCGCTACTTACGTCTGCAAACAGTTGATGGAGGAGCAACTGTCCACCGCTTACGGCTCGATTGTCGCAATCCCGCGAGGCTCCGAGCCGCCCATCACAATGACTCACAAAGTTAATGGGGCTACTCGGACGGTCGTGTACCACTGGTCGGTGGGCGTGGTCGACACTCCCGACCTGAAGGACGTGGTGGTGCACGTGTTCTGGAAGGAGGGCGGAATCGAGCATGAGACGCATCTCGAGACCCTTCTCTTCACGCTCTATTGAGGCGTCGGCGGGCTTCAGCCTGCTCGAAACCATGGTCAGCGCCAGCCTGATGGCCGTGGTGCTTGGCAGCATTTATGCCATGATGGTGGCGGGAATGCGCTATCACAGGGCCACTGCCACCAGCCTCGAGCTGCAGCAGGACAGTCTGCACGCTCTGATGTGGTTGACTCGCGAGATTGGCGAGACCAGTCCCCGAACAGTGGCCGTCTTCGCCAACCCTCCCGGGCTCTTGTTTGCTTCCCCCAGAGACCGTGCCGGGAACATCTTCATTGATAACAGTGGGGCGATCCGCTGGCCAAAGTTCATCTGCTATTTTCAGCAGGACATCGGCGGGGTTCCCTGCCTGGTGCGTAAAGAGCAGTATCTCGACCACCCCGACCTGAATGTGGTGCCGGCTCCGCTGGTGGCGCCCCTTCCGCGCCCCACCCAGGACCTCAATTACTATCGCGCCCTCAACGTGCCCGTTCGCAACGTCGCCAGCAACGTCTCTGTCATACGGTTCTCGGGAACCAATCCGATTCAGGTCGAGTTGACCGTCGCCCGTACGGAGTTTGATCGTAGTTTTGAGACCAATCTCACCGTCAAGGTGAGACCTCGCAATTGAAGTGGAGTGCTGCAGATTTTGCAGAAATGAGTAGACGGACGTCCCGAAGGATAGGCAGCTCAACGGATCGGAGGACCGAAATGCATCACTTGCGCCAGAAGGGTATGTCTTTGGCGGTGATCATTTTTATCAGCGCATTGCTCTTTGGAATGGCCGTGGTGGCCACCGAGTCGGTCTTCCTCAACAAAGGCCACGCCCTGGATACCAATATTCGCGAGCAGTGCCGCTACGCGGCCAGCGCAGGGCTCCAGCGCGGTCTGCGCGAGCTGGCCGTCGACAGCGGAATCGTTCAATTCACGAACCCTCCTCAGAACCCGCCCCCCACCATCGACGACTCGCTGGCGGCCGATCCAAGACTTTGCTACACAGTGCAGCTTCTGGCCAATGGAACGCCGCACATGATCAAAGCGCCGGACGACTCCGACATTCCTCCGGGCGCGGTCTACATCTATTCTGTCGGCTACATCGAGGGCAGCGATACCCGGGTCAGCATCTCAGGTTACTCTGCCCTGGCCGTCCGGGCCAAGCCCGTCTTCGATTATGCGGGGCTGGCTGACGGGGCCATCGATATCCAGAGCGACTCTTTAATCGACGCCTGGAACTCTGCCCTGAGTGGATACCCCGGCGGCCTGCCGTTCAATCCGGCCGACTCCACCACCTACACCCGGGCGGCCAGTCTGGCCACCAATCTGGGCGTTCTGGGAGCCATTCGCGTGGCCGGCAGCACGGCCATCGACGGAGACTTGCTCGTGGCGCCCGACGCCACTAACCCGACCTCGGTCGTTCAGATGGCTGGAGGCGTCACCTTGACCGGGCAGCCGCGCAACCAGACCGGCACGCGCCGAATCCCACTTTGGGAGTCGACTCTCGATCCGAAGACTGCGAACAACTCGGTCACGGTCGCGGCAGGCACAAGTTTTGCGCTTCCCCCGGGGGCCTATCGGGACCTGGATGCGGGCGCCTCGGGTGGCGCCCGGGCCACTCTGGTTCTTACCGGCGGCGAGTACTACTTTGACAGGGATGTCGAACTGGCCAATATGGATCTGCAGATCGACCCGGCCAGCACCACGCCGGTCCTGCTCTACATTAAGGGCGACCTGGACGTGACCGCCCAGAGCCGGCTTAACGTGGACAGCGCTGGCGTGAATGGGAAACCGGCGAATCTTCAAATCTACTTTGTTGGCAACGACAAGACGTTTCGCGTGGAGCAGTCTTCGGTCGGGAGCCTGGTGGCCTCGGGAGCCGGAACTCATAGCGAACTGGACACGGGCGAGATCTTCGGGGCCATCATGGCCCAGGACATCACCCTGAGTGGCGCCAACTCCAAGATCCACTATGACCAGTCGCTGGCAGGAATGAAGCTCAACGGCAACGGCAAGTGGGCCCTGGTGGCCATCAAGGAGAAGTCTGGGAAGAGCAAAGGCAAGGGCGGCGGTAACAGCGGGGGCAACGGAGGCAACGGGGGCAACGGTAACAGCGGGGGCAACGGTAACAGCGGGGGCAACGGAGGCAACGGAGGCAACGGAGGCAACGGAGGCAACGGAGCCACGAGCGGCGGAAGCAACTCCGGTGGCTCGACGAGCGGAGGCTCCACGGGCTCAAGTTCAGGTGGCTCCACCGGCGGAACGACCACCGGCGGATCGACCACCGGCGGATCGACCACCGGCGGATCGACCACTGGCGGAACAACCACTGGCGGAACGACCACTGGCGGGACGACCACTGGCGGATCGACCACTGGCGGATCGACCACCGGCGGGACGACCACTGGCGGCAATGCTGGCGGCAACAGCGGCAGCGGCGGCAATGCTGGCGGCAACAGCGGCAGCGGCGGCAATGCTGGCGGCAACAGCGGCAACGGCGGCAATGCTGGCGGCAACAGCGGCAACGGCGGCAATGCTGGCGGCAACAGCGGCAACGGCGGCAA
>JAANMV010002614.1_pt1 | contig 17138 bp, 9 predicted proteins | sample 7279661 | NCBI WGS metagenome assembly JAANMV01 (sample SAMN14094540, study PRJNA606508) | bioreactor metagenome | isolation source: A lab-scale SPAN reactor treating ammonium-rich wastewater day 121 | place: Ireland: Galway | collected 2017-05-16 | reverse complement strand
CTGTTCCTCGCCGCCACCAGCGCCACCTACGGCATGCCGATGGTGGTCGAACTGGGCATCGCCCTCGACGTGCTGGTCGGCTCGTGGCGACTTCCCACAACCGCAGGGTATTGTCGTTGGCGTACGTCAACAGTAATTGATTGTCCGCCGTGAACAGCGCCGACACGATCCATTCGCCGGTCGCGTGTCGCAAGGGATGCGTCACGGGACGTCCCGTGCGCGCGTCCCAAACCTGCGCCAGCCCGCGATCGTTCTTTTTGTCGGTAACCAGAAATCGCGGGCTGATGTGAACGACAAAGTACGACCCGGCGAGAGCCGGGAGCGAGGTACTGAAACCGGTCCGGCTGACGGGGAATTCGGACTTGGCGATTTCAAACAAGCGCTCGGGAATGCGTCTCGCCCGATGATTGGGAACCGATTGCGTGTACGTCAACTGCAACGATTCCTGGCGGGCTTCCGGGGTGAAGAACGTCTGTACGGTTTCACGCAGCTCGAATTTTGGCTCGACACGGAAATCCCGGCCCCAGTGGGGCCAGTCGCGCTCGTCGCGCAGTTGCTGGCGCGTGCCGGGATCCCACGTCACGACGCGATCGCCTTCCCAAGCCGCAAGCTGATTTCCGGCCGTCGAAAACGAAACCGAATGCTCGTCAATGGTCAATTGATTGCTGCCGGGCAGTTCCGTCGCCGCACCGGCGAACTTCGACGTATCCCACAAGCGCGCCTCGCCTGGCCCCGCCAAGTCGCCCGCCGCGAGAACAAAACGTCCCTCGCCGCTGAACGACACGGAAACCGCCGCTGCGCTGTGGCGCCAGATCGGCGCCAGACGCTCCTGGGCGCCAATATCCCAAAGATGGACCTCGCCCGGCTCTTGATCGCGGAAGGATTCCGGCGCGGCAAGCGAGACGCCGCAGGCGGCGGCCAGCGTCCGCCCGTCGGGCGAAAGGGCCACCTGGAACACCGGCAGCCGGTGCTGGAACGCGGCCCGCCGAGCGCCGTTCGGCAGGCTCCACACGACGACCTCGCCGTCAAGATCATGCGTGGCCAGGCTCGTCGCGTCACCCGAAAACGCCGCCCCCACAATCGGACGCGGCGCCTGCAACGGACTTCCGACCGGTTCGCGCGACTCGGTATCCCAAATGTAAGTCCGGTACGACTCTTCGGACCAGAAGTCGGCCGCCCGTTCGTCAAGCGTATTCGAAGGCCCCGCTTGCGAGATCGCAAGATCGTTCGCCGAAGCATCTTGGCTTGGTTCAACTTGACTTGGTTCAACTTGACTTGGTTCAACTTGACTTGGATGCCGGCGCGCCAAATTTTCGCGTGCGTGCGGCACGGCGCGCACGGTCCAGATCGCCAAACGGCGGCCGTCGTCGCTGAACCTCGCTCCTTGAATGTCTTCGGCATCTTCCAGGGAAAGCACCGTGAAGTCCCCGCTTTGCACATCGTACAGGCGACCTTCCAGCGTGGCGGAGGGAAAATCGGGCGAGTCGTTCGTGGATGGTTCTTTGGGCGTGGCGTGAACCTCCCGCACGGCGATCAGGCGCGACCCGTCGCTGCTCAAATCTAAAACCCGTCCCACTTCCAGCGCTTTCACCGCGCCGGCGCCCCGGTAAACGATTCCGGCGTCCGTTGCGGCGACAATGCCTTGGCCCTGATCCGCAAAGGCAGCGTGCGTTACGGCCGCGGGATACGCGAACTCGAGCGACTTGCGCGATTCAAGATCGAAAACGCGGACCTTGTGATCCGTGCACGTGGTTAAAATTCGCCGGCCGTTTGGACTGAACGCCACGCGCAACACGGGGTCGGCGTGTTCCCACTTGGCGGCCAACGCCCCCGATTCACGATCCCAAACCCGCAACAAGCCATCGTTGCCGCCAGTGGCGACCCAGCGGTCGTCAGGACTGAAAATCGCGGCCCGCGCCCCCGGCCACACGTGCGCCAGCGGATACTGGCGCAGCGCCGCCTCCAAACGATACTGGTTCGCAACGGCGTGCGCGCCATACCGCTGCATGACTTCCTCCGGCGTTTCCGGCGCCGCCTGCGCGAGCAATTGCTCCGACGCCAGCGCCGCCTCCGCCAGCCAAAGGAGCGAATCCGTCTGACGTCCCCGCTCAACCGCTTCCCAGGCATACCGCACATACTGCCCCGCTTGCCGCTCCAAGGCTTCTTGCGTCCGGCGCTCGACCTCGCGTTTCTGACGTTCCGCGTCCTGGCGGCGCGTCTCGGCCGTGCGCGCCAGGGATGCTTTCTCGTTTGCGAGTTGGCCTTTCTCTTTGGCTAATTGCAAAGCCTCGCGCTCCGCTTCCGCCGCCTGCTCGGCTCGGCGATTCGCTTCCAGGCCGAACACCGTGGAAATGGCAATGCCCGCGATGAGCGACGCTAACGCGGTGGCCGTCAATCCGGCGACGCCCGGACGACGGCGACACCACCGCCAGAGGCGCGCCGCGCGGCCGATCGGGCGTGCGCGGATGGGTTCGTTTTGCAGGAACCGCGTTAACTCTTCGGCCAGGGCCGCCGCCGACACATACCGCCGCGCGGGATCCTTGTCCAAGCACTTGAGGCAAATGGTCTCCAGGTCGCGGTCCACGTCCGGATTGAGGTGGCGCGGAGGAACCGGCTCCCGCTCCAGCACTTGCTTGAGCGTCTCCATGACGTTGGCCGCCTGAAAAGGCGGTCGGCCGGTCACAAGGCAATACAAGGTCGCCCCAAGCGCGTAGACATCGACCAGCGGCCCCACGCCGTCGGTGCGTCCCGCGGCTTGCTCGGGCGGCATATAGCTCGGCGTGCCCATCACCTGGCCCGATGCGGTCAGGCCGCTATCGGTGTCGATCTTCTTGGCCAGCCCAAAGTCAGTGACGCGCACCTGGCCGGTTTCGTCGAGCAAGATGTTCGCGGGTTTCAGGTCCCGGTGGATGATTCCCTGCCGATGCGCGTAATCGACCGCCAGGGCCACGTCGCGCAGCAGCCGCGCCGCCTCACGCGGCGGAAGCGGGCCCTCGCTAATGAGCGTCGCCAAGCTGCGGCCGGGCACGTACGTCATCGAGAAGAAATGCCGCCCCTCCCGTTCGCCCACTTCGTAAATCGAGACGATGTTCGGATGGTCAAGCCCGGCGGCGGCCTCCGCCTCGGCGTGGAAGCGTTGCACCGCTTCTTCGCTCGCCAACTGCCCGCTAAGGATCATCTTCAACGCGACGATGCGATCCGGCTTGTGCTGACGCGCCTTGTACACAATGCCCATGCCTCCGCGGGCAAGCTCCTCCAAGAGATCGTAGGAGCCAAAGCGTCGCCAGGGGATTGCCTCGGGCCGCGTGCTTGGCCCAGAAGCCGAAGTCGGTTCCGACGACCCTCCCGCGAACGCCGCTGTTAAAGTCGGGCTGTCGCCGTCAAACGGTTGCGTGTCGAAAAGTTGTTCGCTCTGAAAGACCGTTTGGACAACCTCCTGGTGCTCGGGAAAGCGAACCAGGTAGTCCTGGTAAGCGGGAATGTCTCCGCGGTCCTTACGGCGTCGAATTTCCACGGCCAGGAGTTCGCGCAACAGGCGTTCTCGCACGGGCGAGGCCACGTCGTCCAAGTGCTGCTCGATCCGCGGCGTCTCGTCCTCGCTCCAGGCCTGATCAAACGCGTTAACAATTTCCTGGCAGTGAACCGGAAGGGTAGGCTGCGAACGCGAAGCAGCGTGCGTTTCGGGATTCATTACGCATCAAAGATAAAAGTGCGCGGCGGAATGTTAGCTTAGCGCCCAAAACTATCATGGCGCGCCGAATGGAGTACGCAAAGAGGTCCAAAATTGGTCCCAAAGATAAGGGTTAAGCGAGCCGCAACCCCTTGGGAAGGGCCTCGCCAAAGACGCGGTTTTGTTCTTCCGTGTCAAGCGCGCCGCCCGTGCGGACCAGCGCCACGAGATGCGCGGCGGCGCCGTGCGTTTGGAGCCACTGCGCCGCTTCTTCCCGTTGGCCGTCAGGCAGATCGCGGTAGCGGTCCTCGGTCTTGCGGGCAAGCTGCATCACGGCCAGATGGATCGTCGGATCGTCCGAGGGCAGTTGCATCAAGTTGGCCAGCCAGGCGGCGGCCGTCTTCGCAGGTACGACGGTGTTCAACGGGCCATACAACGGCGCCCGCGCGCCAATCCGCCCCAGCGCCCAGGCCAGCGCCGGGCGAATTGGCTCCCACTTGCGGCGCGAGAGCAGCTCTCCGATCATCCCGCCCAACTCAGTCTTCGCGCCGATGTCCAGCCACTCCAGCGAGCCGAGCAACCGCCACAACTCGGGCGTCTCTTGCGGCGCCACGTCGAACTCGCCGCCGCGCCCGCGGCCAGTCGTCAGGCGTTTGTGCATGGAACGCAGCGACGCCAACAGTGGATCGGCCACGGCACGTTGTTGTCCCGCGTTCAGCCCGCCCGCAATGCGGCGCCAGAGAATCCAGGATTCATTCCGGCAGGTGGGCGAGGGGTGATATAGCTTCCCCTGGAGCAGTCGCCATGTTTCGGCAACGCGCCAATCATCGGCGGCCAGTCCAAACCCCGGCCGCAGCGCATAGCCTAGCAGGTTCAACCACCGCGCTTCGTGCGATTGGCTCTTGCGGCGACCTGCTTCCAGCGTTAGCAGTTCTTCCCAGAACCGTCGCAAGAGTGAGGTCGGCCACTCGTCGCGGTCCATGCCGGTTGCTTCCATCAGACGCTTGACCAGTTGGCGCGGGTCGTCCTGGCCGTCGGGGGAAAAGGTCGCGTGCAGCAAGCGGCGGCACTCCTCCCACAGCGATTCATCGAACAAGCCTTCCGCTTCGGCCGCCGACACATGCGCCGCCACATCGGTTTGCGTGGCGCTGCGCACGTCGAATTGCAAACGCCAGCTCCGGTCGCCGCCGACTTCGCTGCACCCAAGGTCCAATACGCCAATCTCCAGGAGCCGGGCATGTAGCTCCACGTCAATCGCGCCGCGTTCGCTCTTGCGCCGCGTGCGCAGCACGGTGCGGATGGGCGGCAGCGGCGTGATTTGCTCTCGGTCGATGGGCACGACCTGCCCCGGCTTGTCGGTCAGCCGCACGCTGGAATAGTACAGCGGGAACTCGATCGGCTGGCCCACCAGCAGATGAAACCGCCGATCGGTCAGGCGCACCTCGTGCCCCGGCTCCACGCCGGCCGGGGCCAGGCACACGGCCACGGGCTCGTCGCTTTCGACGCCCACATAGTACGTGCGAGCCAGCCCGGCGGCGATGCGCACGCCCTCGCCGCGGCGCACCATGCCGTAATACGCGGCGCCGTGTGCGACCGCCAAATCCAACCGCTCGTTCTCCAGCACTTGCGGCGCCCAGCCGGGCGCCTCGTCGCGGAACCACGATGCCAGCACGTCCAGCAGTCGCTCGCGCAGGACGGGCGAAGCGAAGAAACCGCCGTTGAACAGCACCAGGTCGGGCCGCGCCGGGTCGTGGCCGCCTGCGTCGCCTTCGTCCAGAGCAACATTGCGGTGGGCAGACAGGAACGCCGCCAAGTGGCGCGAGATGGCCGGCTCGGCCGCAAACGGCAAACCAAATTCTTGGAAACCCGATCGACGTCCCCGCGGTTTTTCGTCCAGCCCGCAACGCGGCAAAAAGCCCTCGACTAGCAAGCGGTGGACTTCCTCGCGCGTGACCTCAACCTGTCTTCCGCCGCCCAGGAGCCGGGCGCCCAAACCGGGAAGCGTGACGGTGGTCGCTTCCGGCGCGTTATCGCTCAGAAGCGTCTCTTTCACTTGTCGGCAGGATCGCACCAGCATGGCCCATTGGCGCGGCGTCAGCTTCTCGCGCTGGGAAAATTTCGGCTCCAGCATATGGGCCAGCGCCAAGTCGAGGTTGTCGCCGCCGAGCAGCAGGTGATCACCCACCGCGACTCGGTGGAACTGCACTTTACCGCCCTCGGTGCGCCGCACGCGAATCAACGTGAAGTCGGACGTGCCGCCGCCAATGTCGCACACCAGGATTTTCTGTCCTGGCGAGACCTCTTGCTCCCACTGCTCCGCGTGTTTGTGTATCCAAGCGTAGAACGCCGCTTGCGGTTCCTCGATCAGCACGACCCGCGGCAAGCCAGCACGGGCGGCGGCCTGGATGGTCAACTCGCGGGCCACCTCGTCAAACGATGCGGGAAGCGTCAGCACCAAGTCTTGCTGGGCGAGCGGCTCGCCGGGAAAGCGGTGGTCCCACGCTTCGCGCATATGCCGCAAATAGCGACTGCTGGCCTCCACGGGCGATAGTTTTTGCACGTCCTCGGCGCCGTGCCAAGGCAGGAGGGCCGCCGTCCGATCGACGCCCGTATGGCACAACCATGACTTGGCCGAGGCGATCAACCGCCCCGGCGCCAGCACGCCATGATTACGGGCGAAGAAGCCCACGGCGGTGTTTGGCTCTTCTCGGCTCCAAGGCAGACGCAGCGCACCGGGTGAAAATTCACCGGCGGCTACTTCATAGTGGAACGATGGCAAGGTCGTTCGAGCCTCAACCAGTCCCGCCTCGACCAGTTGCGGAATCTCTAAGGTGCGCACCTTCCAAGACGACTCCCGCGCATCGACATACGCTATCGCGGAATTCGTGGTCCCCAGGTCGATCCCCACCACGTAGCGGCTAGGTTGTTCTTCCAATAAGTCTTCGCGTTCCGGCGAAACGTCCGCCATGCTCTTTATTCCTCATCCGATACCCAAAGTAGTTCCTCTCCTTTATTGTAGAGAAGTCATGAATCCGCACGACGCCTTCCTACAAGAAATCCTGGCGCGCCCCGACGACGACGTCCCGCGCCTGATCTACGCCGACTGGCTGGAGGAGCAGGGCGACGTGCGCTGCGAATTGATTCGGGTCCAATGCGCCGTGTGGGGCATGGAGGAGCATCACCCGGAATTTCGCCGCCTGCGCCAACGCGAACTGGCGCTCTTGCGACGCTACAAGAACGACTGGCTCGGTCCCATTACGGCGATGATTTTCGACGCCAAATTCCATCGCGGCTTCGTGCGCGAAGTTACGGCCGGGCCGCGGCAGTTTCTCCGCAATCAAGAGGCGCTGTTCCGCTTGGCGCCGATTCAGCGAGTGAACCTCTCGGGGCTATCGGAGGATGCGGCCCGCGAGATGGCCGCCCAGGAAAACTTACGCCGAATCACCGAACTGCGCCTTGCCGGCGGTGGGGTGAACGGGCAGATGACGGATAGCCTGTTCACGTCGCCCCACTGGACCCAGTTGCGCTGCTTGACGTGGCGCGGCGACATGAACCCTTCGGTACGTACCGCGCTCGCCGCCGCCTTGGAGCATCTGCCGCTGGAAAGCTTCGCCCTCGATGGCGTGTACCTAGGTGGACCGGGAGCGCGCCTGTTCGAGTCGATCGGCCCCAATCCCTCGCTGCGGCGACTAGATCTTTCTTCGGCCGGGATCGGCGCCGAAGGCGCCCATTACTTAGCATCAACACGGTGGTTGGTGGATCTCCGCGAACTGATCCTGGCGCACAACCGGATCGGAGATTACGGGCTGCACCTGCTGGCGGAAAGCTCCAAGATTCAACAACTCGACGCGATTGACCTGACCGACAACGCCCTCCATGCGCACGGCCTCCAACAGCTCTTGGCAAAGCTGCATACGCCGCGAATCACCAAGCTCTGCCTGGCGCAAAACCCGCCGCCGCCCGAGGCCGTGTCCTTGGTGGCCGCCGCTCCGGCGCTGGCGCGGCTGGAACACCTGAACTTGAACTACGTGGTCACGGTCGATGGCCTCTCGCTCCGGCGAATCCTGGAGACGTTCTCGCTCATCACGCTGCGCTTGTATGGTTGTCGTATCGGCGACGAGGCGGTGATGGAACTTGCGAAGTCGCCCGGCGCAGAGAAACTGCGACTCCTGGACTTGAACGACAACCGCCTGACGGACGCCGCCGCCGATGCCCTGCTGGCGTCGCCCTATTTGGATCGATTGACGCGACTCGACCTGCGCAACAATCGCGTTGCCCACGACCGGCAACGATCGCTGCGCCGCCGGTTCGGCGCTGGAGTGTGCACGTTCACCCGCTAGCGTGTTTGTCAGGCAGGCATGGCGGATTTTATTGTGGTGCACTCGCTCCGCGAGTGCGTTTTCGTTGCGGCGTCCGAAGGACGTCACGGAAGAGTGCACTCGCGGAGCGAGTGCACCACACGAAAAATCCGTCGCGCCCTCGTGAAAAGCGACTTAGTCCGCGATGATCGACGACAACACGCCGTCGAACCAGCGCATCTCTTCGGCGATCCCATCGGCTAGTTGCGGTTGCTTCAATTCATCCGGCAGCACGCCCCAAGCGTAGGTTTCCACCTCGAAATGAGAGACTTGCGACAGGTCGCGCACCGATTTCATGCAGCGGAGAATTTCGTCCTGCGTCGTTTCCAACGCGCCGAACTGCCGCAAGTAGATCGGAACGTGAAAGTGAATCCGCCAGGTTCCCGCCGCCGCGGCCGAATCGGAATACGCCGCCAGCGCCGGCGGTAGGTCCTCAAAGAAACGCGGCGGCTGATCGGAATCCCTCACCACGGTCTGGTGGAGATAACGGTCTTCGGCGAACTGGGCCAGTTGGCCTAACGCTTGCCCCCGTTGTGTCGCGGCCAGCCGGTCCAGCGGGACATGGATCGCCGCCGAGAGTTGCACCTTACCCACCGCGATGCCCGCCGTGCGGTAGCGGCGGAGCACGTCTTCTTGATCCTCGAACATGACTGCGGCGTGGCAAACATCGTGGCACACGCGCAGGTGGCGGCGCACGGCCGCTTCGTCGCCTGCGGGCAAGAGAAAGTCCTCGAAGAACCGCACCACGTCGTCGCTGCGCTGGAGCACGCAGCCTGGCTCCGGCTCCAGGCAAACCGAGATTAAGCGTCCTTGATCGCGTTCCAGCCGCGCCAGGCGCGCCGCGACTTCCGCCAACCGCGCCGCGGCGCCCCGCAGGAGTTCGTCGTCAGGGCGCGGCGATCCCCAGGCAATGGGCATCGTCGAGATCGTGCCTTCCATCTCCGGCGGCAGCAACGCGTGCTGGATGTCGATCAGATCGAAGGTATAGTCGCGCCGGGCGTCCTCCCACCACATCGGCTCATAGACGCGATGTTTGACCACCGGCTGATGGAAGTCGCCATAGGGGAAACCGTTGAAGGTGAACGGCAGCAGCCCGACTCCGTCCAGCCAGTCCCGCGCCTCTTCCACACCCTCGGCCAGCAGTTGGCGGGCGGCCTCGGCCGAGAGCCATAGCCCCACGCCCATCGTCGTGTGCGGGCGCACGGCCCGCTTCACGGCCAGCGCGTGCCGCTCCAGGTTCTCGCGCGCGGTGGGCCACGTGGGGCCAGCATGGACGTTCGTGCAATAGCCAACTTGAAGTTGCATGGCGTGATTCAAGACAAATGCTAGATGAAAATGTAGAGCCTACGGAAAGTCACGAAGGATCTCTTGGGCGGCGTTGCGCCCGCAGGCGCCTATCACGCCGCCGCCGGGATGACTGGCGGCGCCGCACAGGTATAGTCCGTCAATCGGCGTGCGATGGTCCGCCCAACCCGGCACGGGGCGGAAGGCGTACAGTTGGTTTGTCGTCATCGCGCCCTGCATGATGTGCCCACCTGTCAGGCCGAAGGTCCGCTCCAGATCCAGGGGACTTAGCACTTGCCGATGTTCAATCGCCCCCGGCACGTTGGGCGCGTAGCGGGCCAGTAATTCGATGCAGCGATCGGCGAAATCTTCTTTCACTTCGTCCCACGTTCCGCGAGCCAAGCGATAGGGCGCGTACTGCACGAACATCGACATCAGGTGTTTTCCCGCCGGGGCGATCGTGTCGTCCACACTGGTGGGCAGCGTGATTTCCAGGATTGGCTCTTTGCTGGGCCAACCATACTTCGCATCATCAAACGCACGTTCAATGGTGTCCAGCGTCGGGCAAATGTGGATCGTGCCCTGATGCTGCGGTCCCACGCCATCGCCAGGCAAGCAGGTGAACCGCGGCGGTTCGCTGAGGGCTACGTTGATCTTGGCCGACGCCGACGCGTAATCGATCTTCGCCACGGCTTCGCGAAACTCGGCCGGCAATTCTTGGGGCGAAAGAAAGCATTCGAAGGTCAGGTGCGCGTCGACGCTGGACGCTACCACGGGCGCCTCGATCAATCCGCCTTGCGCCAACGCCACGCCGATCGTCTTGCCGTCGCGAGTGAGGATGCGCGAGACCGCCGTCTCACGGCGAATCTCGACGTGCAAGTCGCGGCACACCTTTTCCAAGGCGTTCGCCAGTCCGCCCATGCCGCCTTGCACATAGCCCCACACGCCTCGCGCACCGCCGGCCGTACCCATCACATGATGTAACAGCACGTACGCCGTGCCGGGATAGGAAGGCGAGGCAAAAGCGCCGATCACGGCGTCGGTGGCCAGCGTGGCCCGCAGCACCTCGGCCTGGAACCAGCGTTCCAGGATCGGCCGCGCGGCGCCGGTCAGCAACTCCAGGGCGTCAACCTGCAACTCGCCCAGATCCGCGAGCGCTTGGTAGGCGCGCCACAGTTTGCCGGTATCGCGCATGCGCTTGGTCAGGCCGATCTTGCGGCGTTCCTTGGGCAGCGGTAGCGGATCGGGGGCGGCCTCGGCCAGCACCGGCTCCAGCACTGCGGCGATCCGCTCGAGTGTTTCGCAGTAGCGCGGGTAGCGTTCGGCGTCGCGCTCGCTGAACTTGGCGATCTCCTGCCGCGTCTGCCGCAAGTCTGGTCCCATCGTCAGAGACCGCCCGTCCAGCAAGGGCGTAAACGATGACGGATTGCGCGGCAGGATAGTCAGCCCGTATTGTTTCAAGCGCAGGTCGCGAATGATTTCTGGCAGAAAGAGGCTAATCACATACGCGGCGGTCGAGACTTGGTAACCTGGCCACAGCTCTTCGGTGGTCGCACACCCGCCCAGTACGTGCCGCCGCTCTAGCACACATACCTTCTTGCCGGCCTTGGCCAGGTACGCCGCCGTGACCAGGCCGTTGTGCCCGCCACCGATGATAATGCAATCGTACTGCGAAGAAGCCATACCTGAGGAAGCACGTCCACCAAGGGTGATAAAAGCCAGCGCGGCTCACCGCGTTGGTTGCGATTGTACGAAGTCCGCCCCGTCGAAGGAAGTTGCGGCGCGCGGCGAGGTCGGCCTCGTGCGTGGCTTGTCGCGTTGGCTACAGCTATGATGAGTTGGTTGTCCGCGGGTTCTCCGTCGCCGTGCGGCGTTCCTTGCCCCATGCCCTTGCCGCCATGAATGACCTTCGCTTTTCGCTCTATCGTGCGCTCCTTTGCCTTTTAGGAATCGTTGCCTTGCCTGATCTCACCGTCGCGGCTGACCCGCAAAAAATTGCCTACGCCATCGCCATTCATGGAGGGGCGGGCGACGACGCGGCGAAACTCCCGCTCGAAGAGCGCCAGGCGCGGGAAGCCACTTTGCGCAAAGCGCTGGAAATTGGCGTTGGGGTGTTAAAGCAAGGCGGCGCCAGCTTGGACGCGGTCGAGCAGGTGGTGCGATTTTTGGAAGACGACCCGCACTTTAACGCCGGCCGCGGCGCCGTGTTCAATACCGAGGGAGGACACGAGTTGGACGCCTCGATCATGGAAGGACGACGGAAAGCCTGCGGCGCGGTGGCGGGCGTGCGCACCGTGAAAAATCCCATCTCGCTGGCCCGGCTGGTCATGACAAAAACCCGGCATGTGCTGTTGGTGGGCGACGGCGCAGAAGCGTTCGCCCAAGACCAGGGGGTCGAACTGGTGGAGCAAGATTACTTCTCGACGCCGTACCAGCGCCAGAAGTTCGAGCAAGCGAAACAGGCCGAACAGCAAAAGAACGCCGACGACGGCCACATGGGCACCGTGGGTTGCGTGGCACTGGATCAACACGGTGACATGGCGGCCGGCACGTCCACGGGCGGCACAACCCACAAGTTGTTTGGCCGCGTGGGCGACACGCCGATCGTCGGCGCCGGCACGTACGCCGACAACGCCACCTGCGCCGTCAGTTGCACCGGCGTGGGCGAACACTTCATTCGCCATGCCGTGGCGCACGACGTTTCCGCCCGCATGGCGTATCAAGACGCATCGCTTGCCGAGGCGGTGCGGCAGGTGCTGCACGAGACGCTCCAACCGGGCACGGGCGGCCTGATCGCGGTGGATAAGAACGGCGGCATTGTGATGGACTTTAACTCGGTCGGCATGGCCCGCGCCGCCGCCGACTCGACCGGACGATTCGAGGTGAGTCTAGGCCCCCAGGAGGACTGACAAATCTTACGCATTCGGGGGACGGCGAAACCGCAAGCGAGTTCGCTGGCGGTTTCGCTGCTTCGAGAATGTGCCGCAAATTGTCCAGCAAAAGGTCGAGACTAACGGAAGCTTTCGTTCGTCATTGCGCCTCATCCCCAAGGCGGTTTCATCCTTACGTCACCACTGTTTTCCGATCTTGAATTGAACCTCATGAATCTTCGAATCAAGAGTTGGAGCCTGCTTTTGGCGACCGTCGTGTGGCTTGTTGTTCTCGCGGACGGTCTGCGCGCCGACGAACCGGGGGCGGGAGTGCGGCGGTTGCTCTACGTGGCGACGCCCGGCATTCGGAATTACCTGGAGCACGGCGGGCACGGGTTGCTGGTGTTCGACATTGATAATGGGTATCAGTTTGTGAAACGGATTCCGCTGGCGGGCCTGGACGTCTCGGGCAAGCCAATGAATGTCAAGGGCATATGCGCCAGCGAAGAGACCGATCGCATCTACGTCAGCACGTTAAAGACGCTGCAATGCGTTGATCTAACAACGGAGAAGCTGCTTTGGGAGCGGGAGTACGCAGGCGGGTGCGACCGGATGGCCATTTCTCCCGACGGTAAGCTGATCTATCTGCCGTCTTTGGAACGCGACCATTGGCACGTGGTGGACGCGCTAACCGGCGACGTGGCGGCGCAGATCACGCCCAGGTCCGGCGCCCACAACACGGTTTACGGGCAGGACGGGAAGCAGGTTTACCTGGCCAGGCTGCGTTCACCGCTGCTCACGGTGGCCGAGACAGCCGGGCACACCGTCGCGCGACAGGTTGGCCCCTTTAGCGCGCCGGTGCGTCCCTTCACCGTGAATGGCCGCCAGACGTTGTGCTATGTAACCGTGAACGACTTGCTGGGATTTGAAGTGGGCGACCTGACCACCGGCGAGCGGCTTCATCGCGTGGAAGTGCAAGGTTTTCAGAAAGGACCCATCAAGCGGCATGGCTGTCCCAGCCACGGCATCGGACTTACACCCGACGAGAAAGAAGTCTGGGTCTGCGACGCCGCCAACCAGCGCATGCACGTCTTCGATGCGACCGTGACGCCGCCCAAGCAAGTGGCCAACGTGAAGCTGCGCGACGAACCAGGTTGGATCACTTTCCGCCTGGACGGCCAACACGCCTGGCCTTCCACGGGCGAAGTGATTGACGTGGCCACGCGGAAGATCGTGGCGACGTTGTCCGACGAAACCGGCGCGGCGGTGCAAAGCGAGAAGATGGTCGAAATCCACTTCCAAGGCCAAGACGCCGTGACCGCTGGCGACCAGTTCGGACTCGGCCGGGCGCCCTAGTTTTGGGATTAGCCGCGACACGAAAGCATGGGGATCGCGAAACCGCAAGCGATACCGCTTGCGGTTTCGCGCCGCCTCGTCTTGCAGGCGCCGGCTGCCGCATCGTCACGCGCAAGAAAAAACGGCTGCGCGCGGGGCAGCCGTTATTGAAAGTTCAGCGTTCAGGCGGAGGGTGGCGGGTTATTGGACGCTCTCAGCCTCTGGGGACTCCGCGGACCGTTCCTGCTTGTTGGGAGCGGGTTTCCGTTGCTCTTGCTCCTGGGACTTCGGTTGTTCCGTATCCTGGTTTTGCCTCTTGGACTGGCCCTGGCTGGCGTTTTGGCCTTGGTCAAAGAGCGTGGTCGGTTCCTCGGCCGAAACCGGTTTGTCGAACTCGGCGCTGGTCATTTCAGCGCGGAAGGCGGCATCGGCCTGTTCGTTGACCTTGACGACCACTTTCCAAGTGGCGCTTTCGCCCGGTTCAAGCACCTGCACCGGCTCGAAGGTAACCTCGCTTTGGGTGTTCTTGCCGTTGGTGTCGCCGCTGGCTTCAACAAACTCCAATCCTTGGGGCAAGTGAGCGCTGACTTGGATGTCGCTTGCTTTGGCGTTGCCCTCATTGGCGACTTGAATGGTGTAGGTCAACTGCTCGCCGGTCGGGACCGGGTCGTCGCTGTCGATCACCGTTAGCCGCAGGCCGGGCAACGACACGATCTCGGTCGTGACGTAGTCTTCGGCTCGGAACATGTCCTTGGCGAAGTCACGCTCCCGGGACGCCGGGCACACGTACTCGGCCACCGCGATTTGCTTGATTTGACCGCCGTCATAGGTGCGCAACGAAAACGAAACTTCGACCGTTTGGCCGGCGTCCAGCGTTCCCAAATCCCAACGGCGGCGCGCCAACTGGTTACGGTTGGCGGCGTTTTGATTTTCAGCGCCGGCCTGCTGGGCTTGTGTTTGACGCCCCTGCGCTTGGCGACCTTGCGCTTGGCGATCGCGTTGTGAGGACGTCTCTTGCGCATTCAGGTCCGCTTCGGATTCGCGACGTTGGCTGTCGGACCGCGACGTAGCGCCAGCCGAGGCCTGGCTGCCGGACGAATCTTGGCTAACCTGGCGGGAAGACTGTCGCGGCTGGGTGGCGCGCACAAAATCGGCCGAGCGCGGAAAGTACAGCGTTAGCTGCGTGTTGGGGGCGGCAATTTCGCCGCGGTTTGTGACGCGGATCGTGTAATTCGCCAACGCATCCACTTGTTGCGCCGAGGGACCGTCGATGGCCACCGCCAGTTCGGGCTTCTGCACGCGGGTGGTGACGTTGTTGGACTGGGCTTGGAGGTCCTCTCCGGCGCGCACTGTAGCGCGGCTGGAAAACTTGCCGGTTTTCGTGGCGTGCAGCTTGGCGACAAACTTCCGCACCTCGCCGGCCTTCAGACCGTCGTCCAACGTGAACTGGAGCTTCTTCTTACCATCGCTGGTTTGCAGCCCCTCGGGCAACTGATCCTCGACCGTGAACTGCTCCAGATTTCCCGTTCCCGAGTTCTTGACCAGATAGGTAAACTCGATTTCCTCGCAAACATCAACCGTCTCCGGCGCCTGCTTGACGATTTCCAGCTCCGGCTTGGTGAACTTGGTGGTCAGGCACAAGGCGGGCGTGTAGGACTCGATGGCGATACACACGTTGCCTTGCCCCTCGCTATCGGAAATCGCGGTCACCGAAATCGTGCGCGTTTCACCCGGCTTCAGCTTATCGATGGTCCACCGCGACTGTCCCTGGCCCGTTTGGGCGGACTGTCCCTGCTGGTCTTGTTGTTGGTCTTGAGTGGGGCGTTCCTGGGGTCGCGGTTGGCGTTTCGCTGCGGATTGCGAGCGTTCGTTTTGCGATGACCGAGCCTGCCCCGTCCGAGATTGCTCAGCGGCTTGAAGCTGGGAAGATTGAATCTCAAATTTCTCGGGAGCGTGCTGGGCGATCACCAGTTGATGCACCACGATGTTTTGCGAGACGTTTTTGACTTGAATCTGGTAGTCATAACTTTGGCCGATGCGGACTTCTTGTGGTGCGTCGGCCGTGATTTGAATGATTGGCTCGCCGCCAGGAACCGACAGCGAGTTTCCCGCAGTGCGATTTTCGGCGTCGGCTCGATCGCGTGCGGCGGAGCGCTGAGCCGCCGCTGGCGTCGCCAGAAAGGCCACACAAGCCAGGGCCGCGGCGCCCGAGAAAAAAGATCGTGAACTTCGCATGCTGAACACCTCCATAGCATGGGGAAGAAAAGAGTCCGTCCCCCGAAGGCGTGCAATCATCGCGCCGGGACGTAAAAAAGATAGGGGTTTCGCTCCTGGTCGGTTGAAAGGACCGTATCCACCCATCCGACGCTGGTCGAACCAGAGAGCGCCAGGCGCGCAAGTGGCGTCGCCGCGACCACCACCCGTGCTGCGCGCACTGGCTGCCCGCGAGCGCGTCGGCCGTAGCGCAAGCCGAGCGCCGCGCAACAAAAAGGGCGGCGTTTTACACGCCGCCCTGGGTTGATCCTGAGAGCCCCGAACGTTCAACCGCCGTTTCGGTCCGCGGTCCAGGCTCTGCCATCGTCCGCGGGTCAATCGCTAACGCTGGCCACGTTGCCGTCTTGACGGTTGCAGAGCCGGAACAAGATCCGCGTGTCGATCGTCTGCGCCAGGAAGTGCGACGATCCGTCCACTAGGACAAACTGCGAGCCTCCGGGATGATAACTACCGAACGACCCGTTCGACTGCGAACCAGTCTTCCGATTAATGAAGTGATCGATATCGCCCACGCGCAGATTGCACAGGTTGTCGATGCCGCCACCGCAATTCGTCGCGGGAGTGCCCGTCCCGGCCTTGCCATTGCCGCCGGACCATAGCGGAAACGCCGGGTGGTCAATCATCGTAGGCTTAACATTTTCCGACAGCCCGATTTCGCCAACCATAATCGTGCTGCTGGTGCCGTCGGTGCAGTCGGCCATGCGCCACGCCCATGTATAGTTGTCGCTGTTGTCAAACGGGATCATTCCCGTTTGGTTCGAGCCTCCCGCGCCGCACCCAAAATTGATCATCGACCCCGTCGGGTTGTTCTCATCGCTGTACGACGTGCCCACACTGCCGACGTAATGCGACGCGCCCCGTCCATTCGCGGACCTGTTGGGAATTGGATTGGACGGGCACAAGTAACCTTCGAGCACCGTGTTAGTGAACGGCGTCATTGCCGCGTCATAGGTCCGCAGCAGTTCGTAGGAGTCGATCCCAGGATGCGCGCCGGGTCTCACGACGATTTGGTCGCCCCCCGTGGTAATGGTGTTCACCATTTGGTCGTACAGCGGCGCCTGTTCCATGAACGGCAGGATGTAAAATCCCCACCCAAGATTATCGATATCGTTGTCGGTTTGCCCGGTCGGGAAGTTCTTGTACGTGTCGTGGAAGTTCTGCAGCGCTAAGCCAAGTTGCTTCAAATTGTTGTTGCACTGCATCCGCCGGGCCGCCTCGCGCGCGGCCTGCACGGCCGGCAACAAGAGCGCCACCAGAATTCCAATAATGGCAATCACCACGAGCAGTTCCACCAACGTAAAACCGGTACGTGGCGACGAAGTACGCGCCTTCATGAGGGCCTCTCCT